>CESN01038650.1_pt1 | contig 22709 bp, 13 predicted proteins | sample 531181 | NCBI WGS metagenome assembly CESN01 (sample SAMEA2621990, study PRJEB7988) | marine metagenome | isolation source: saline water (ENVO:00002010), including
CGTTTTGTTGCCTTGATAAAACCCAAATATGAAAGGCTCAGGTTCGAGGAGATTAGTCTGGAAACGAAAAGCCTCGAGAAAAAGGAAGCGGTTCCTTTATCCAAGCGAGAACGAGGGAAATTTTTTGTAGATTACAATGTGGGAAAACAAAAGTTTGAATATCGTGTCCTGATTGATCAGGCTCCTCAAACCGAATGGCGTACCATGGAAGTTGGCACCCGACCTTTCGTTTCAAAATATTCTAAAAAGTTTGCATTCCCGAAATATTCTGAGCTCAAACCGGTGGAGATAGAGGAGAGTCACGGAGATCTTGAAGCCTGGGAAGGAACTGAAGTTGAGCTATCGATGAAACTCAGCCAGGAAGTGAAATCTGGAGACTTAGCAATCGAATGGACTGGGAAAAACGAGGAACTTAGGCATCTCATTCCCGAACAGGAAAAAAATCTTCTGCAAACTAAAATCCAATTGATTGATCCGGGTATTTACCGAGTTAAAAACCTGATCGATCTCGGGCTTGGATGGAAAAGTCGACCCACTTCATATTTTGAAATTTCGGTCCAACCCGATCTAGCACCCTCGGTCCAATGGATTGAACCGGTGAATAACACCCTACTGGTTGCACCCAATGATCTCTTGAGCTTTTCAGCTTTAGCAAAAGATGACCTTGGTCTCGCCCGGGTTGAGTATATGCTCAAGAAAAATCAGGGTGCCTGGAAATCCTTTCCCATCCCCAAGTTCGTGGATCCAAGAAGGCAACAAAAGGTGGCTCTTTCCTTTCAATTCGATCTCTTGGGCCACAAGTTGAAGCCCGGAACGCAAGCACTTTTAAAGTTAAGGGCTCAAGACTTGAAAGGAACGAGTGCGGAAACGGAAATAATTCAATTATCGATCGTATCCCGAGATTTCGACCTAAGTAGTATCAAACTGCTTGAAGCGAAGGCGGAAATGATTGCCAAGCTTGATACGCTTTACGATCAATGCTCTCAGTCTCAAAAACTCATTCAGGAAACCCAACGAGATTTGCAGCAACAAAAAGTTTCAAAAAATACCTGGCTGGAAAAAATAAGCCAAGTGGAGGCAGGATTTCTTTCGGTTGCCGATCTTGCTTACCATGGTTCGTTGCAAACGCTCCTGAAAATGCCCAGAGGGGCAGACTCTCATGAGGTTTCGATTTATGCTCAGGCAAAAGGGCACATCTTTACAAGTTTGGCAACCCATTGGAAAAACTCGGTAGATCAAATCGAGATGGAGTCGGATCCAAACCGGATTCGATCCAGTAGTCACGAATTTTCGAAAATAACAAGCAAGCGAAAGAGAATTTCGGGAAACCTAAAAAATATTGGTCAGGATATTCTGAATCAACACGCAGAAATGGTGGCGGTTTCCTACCTGCATTCCTTGCATCAAAGACAGCAGGAATTGCTGGAAGATTATCGAAACAAGAAGGCAATACCCTTTCTTACCAGACGGCAGGAAGTTGCCCTGAACCAATGGGAACCGATTGCTCAAACCCTTTCCTATTCCAAAGATTGGGACCGTTCCTCCTCGATCAAGAGATCTAATTCCGAACAAGTAAAACTGCTTGAGTCCCTGGGCAATGGAATTGAGAACGGGAAAGAGCTCGAAAAACAAATCGAAGCCTGGCAGAAAAATATTCATAGTATCTTGCAAGAAGCACAGCGAAAACTTGCTTCCAAGACCAAAGAATCATTCAGAAAGAAACCGGAAGAACTCTTCTGGAACCTTGAACCCCATTATACCTACTGGGATGACCTCAAAAGGAAATGGGATCGGTTGGTTCGAGCAAGGCCTGCAGATTCTTCCTTTCTGCCACATGAAGTTCTCTCGGCAATGAGTACGATAACCGGTGAAACCATGATGCGGGCTGAAGTTGAACAGGCTAGAAAAGATCAAAACTCATTATTCGTCAAAGATGCAGGTCAAACCGGAAGAGCATTGATCCAACTGCAACAGGAAGTTCGGGCAGCCCGCCCCGGTGCTCGAGAAGACTTATCCACCTTATCCGAAAAGTCTGAGAAACTCGGTAAGGCTTTCCATTTGCTTACGCTCCAACATCATTTAATTGGATCAGCCAACCAAGTACTCTTCTTCATCAGGCAAGAAAGTACCGATTCAAGTCGATGGAATGGGCCTGAATCCTCTCGGCAATGGGGGCGAAGCGAAGCGATCTGGAAACCAGCTCTGGATATAATGAACCGATTAAGAGTTTCCAAGGATGCGATCGATCGGATGCGGAAATTGCCCAACCAATCCAATCGAAAGATCTTAATTCAGGAAATGCAAGCGCGGGTAAAGTCCTCAAACCACCAGTCAAAATCGATGATCGTACCCGCAGGAAAAGTCTTCGAAGAGCTCCAAGAAATCATCCGGTTAATCAAACAAGAGGTGATCGAGGCAAGGTCCTTTGTTAATCAATCAGCCCCGACCCTTTCGGAACTCGCGAGAGAAATAGCCAAGGAGACTCAGGCGCAAAAAAAGAAATTGGAAGAACTCACGGAAGACGAAGAATTGGACCTCACCGAAAAAAGAGCGGATCTTGTTTCACTCAATGAACTGCAAGAAGAGATTGGAGATTCAATTGAAAATTTTGCCCAAGCCCTTAGACAAGAGGCCAATATTCAAAATTTATTAGACCAGGAAGGCAGAGAACTAGCGAGAGACTCGGATGCGGCCGCTGCATTAGTAGAGGAAAGAGAGCGAGCAGTGGAAGAAAATCTTGAGCAAGGCACTCAGGCCCAAAACGCGGAGGAATTAAGGATTTCAGGAGAAAAAACTATCGATGAGCAAGCGAAACAAATCCAAGAATTGAATTTGATCGCGGAGCACTTCGAGAATTTAGAGGATCCCAATGCCTTGGCCAACTCCAGGCCAGAACTAAGACAGTTGGAAGATACGCTTGAAGTCGGAAACGAAATCGAGGAGCAGTATGAACAAGCCGAACGACTCGCGGACCTAGCTCAACTTGCACCCGACAAATTACTTGAAGCCTTAGAAGAAGAACTTGAACAAAATGAACCGATGAAGCGGGAACTTTCTGACCTAGCCCAGGATACGGTTGAACAAGCGAAAGAACAGCTCGAGGAAACCTTGGCCCAAGAGAAAGAATTTAGCAAAAAAATGGAGGACCTGGATCAATCCATTGGTAAAGAAAAGAAAGATCTCGCTGAGCAACTTACCGAGCTCGCAAAGAAGTCCGGTGCACTAGCGAAGGAAAAGATTGATCCAGTTTATGATCAAGCAAATCAGGCCAAGGCCGAGACCTCCGCACAAAAAGTCAAAGAGTCCGGGGATCAACTTGAAGAGTTTGCCCAAAAGATGGAAGAGATAAGCAAAGAACAAGCAACTACCCAGGAATTGAAAGATGCTGCTCTCGAACTTGCTGAGTCCCTTCAGCGGGCAAAGAATGATTTGGATGCGGTCGCTTCAGAGCTTGATACCCAGTCTGGGCTTACCCCTGAATCTGCTCAAGAGATAGCGGATCAAACCGAGGATCTTGCCAAGAAAAGACAACAGGAAGCGGAAAGCTTACAAGAGCAAGCAAGGGAAAAAGAACAACTCGCACAAGAAGCTCAGCAAGAATCTTTAGCTCGACAAATCGAGTCAGAAAAAGCGAAGGAAAAAGCGTCCGATGCCAAGAAGGCCCTTGAGCGAGCCCAAGATATGGTCAACCAAAGCCCCGAGGATCCAACTCTTCAAGAAAATTTGAAAGGGGCCGAGAATGATTTTGCTGAACAAATCGAAGCATTTAGGGAAAAGGAAAAAGAAACCGAAATAGCTAAACAAGAAGTCGAAGAATTCAAAGCATCCGCGGAGCAGGTTAAAACAGAAATAGAAAACGCCAAGGAGGTTGCAGATGCATCGAATCAAAAGGCGGAGGAGGCACAAAAGATAGCGGATGCCCTCGTGAATCCCGAGCAACAAGAAGCGATTGCAGAAGCTTCTGAAAGAGGGATGAAACTTGCTCAGGAAGCCGCGAAGGAAGCACAGGAACTTCAAGAGCAGGCTGCGGAACTTGCCGATGCCCTAAACCAATTAACGGATGAAGCCAAAGGAAACCCTGAACTACTGACTCAAGCGGAAGAGGCTCAAAATCAACTTGGTGAAGACACTTTTGAAACTTCTCAAGATTTGGCCCGGGCGGCCAGGCATGAACAAAGGCTGGAAAATCAAATGGCTGGTCAATCGCTTGAGGAATTGGCCGAGGCGACCAATAGCACTGCCCTCGATCAAATCCCGGAAACCGAACAAGCTCTGCAAAACCAGGCCTTAGCCAACCAGCTTGAAGAACTTTCGGAAACGGCTAAAGAATTATCCACCGATTTGAGCAATCAAGAGACGAGTGGAGACGAGCAGGTTGCGGCAGAACTTTCAGCCGAAGCGAAATTGACGGAGAAGTTACTCCAGGAAAACCCAACTTTTGAAGAACTTCAAAACCAAGCGGAATCCTTCAGTGAACAAGCAAATTCAGCTGAAACTGAGTTGCAGGAAATCGCCAATGATCTTTCTGCCCAAGTCAAGGAAGCTCAAAGCTTAGCCAATGCTTCCATGGAATCAGCCCAAAATGAGAACACTGAAATGAAAGCTGCGATGGAACAGGCCCGGCAGGATGCGGAGTTGGTAAAAAACTTGGAGACCAGTGAGTCCAGTGGATCCGAAATCAAGAAAGCTAAGGAAAAAGCCGAGCAATCCAAAGAAGATGCGAAACAAGCGGAACAACGATTTTCCATGGCTCAAAAACAAGCGGATATCGGGCAGGACAAGGCAGAACAGGCAACGAAGCAAGCCAAGCAAGCTAAGCAACAAGCCTCTAGTGCTTCAGATTTGGCAGCTGACGCTCAAGATTTACTCGATCAATTTCCGAAATCTTCTGCCTTTTCCAGACTGGAAATGGCTGAGCTTCCCACTGCGGGAATGGCTTTAAATGAAGTCGGGCAAGCACTGGAAAAACAACTCGATGCCCTTGAAAATTTACCCTCCGGAGAAAGCACGACCCCAAGCAAATCCATGGAGAACCGGGGAGCCAACCAAGAGGACAGTAAAACCGATCCATTCGAAAATAGTTCCCCCTTCTCAGATCCCGAAGTCAGCGAAGTGCTTGCCCAAACCTTGGACGCTTTAGATCAAGCCATATTTGGTGCGGAGAATCCATTCTCAGAAAACGCACCTCATCCAAGCCCGGAAACTACAGAAAGCTCAGGTTCATCCGGCCAAGAAATTGCGGATCAAAGACCACCACCTAACTCGAAAATCTCAAAGGAAGCTTTTGATAAGCAAAAGCAAGGAGGCTCAAATACCGGAGGTAATGGTTTTTATAGTTCATACTCCAATCCTCCAACTATGGAACAGGCTTTGCAAGCCCTACGAATGGCAACGGAATCCCATGCACAATCCATGTCCCAAAAGCGCTCCCAGATTCTGAGGGTGAAAGAGGGAAATCAATTCACTTCTGCCGAGGGTGAATATAATGTAGAAGCGGATCAGGAGGTCGAAGTAATTCCGATTCTGGAGAAGGAGGTCGAAGTCGAGGATTGGGGAAAATTGCCTCCCAAGCTTGCCAAAGACCTGATGGAAGCAAAAAGAGAAAGGGTATCCGAAAACTATCGAAATCAAGTACAAGCCTACTTCGAGGCAATGTCATCCAAGGCGAGGACTAAGAAGTGATGAAATTAGTAGTATCTTCCTTGGTTTCCAATTCTGTGAAAATTTTCCTTCCTTTTTCCCTTTTGTGCTCACATTTTTTTGCCTGGGCTCAAACGGATTTAAAAGAATCCAACAGTAGGCTTGAAACATCGGACTGGAAAAACCCATTTAAACCCGATCAAGTAGATCAAGCGATTGAATCTGGTATCCAATATATTTTGAAGCAACAAAAAGATAATGGTTCCATCTTTGACAAAAATCACCCCACCGCAATAACCGCACTTTCCATCATGTCTCTCGCTGCGGTCGGTCACCTGCCAATTCATCCGAATGAAAATGGGAAGGCAATGGCTCGTGCCTTGAATTATTTACTCCATGACAAAAATCAGGATGAAATTGGTTATTTTGGTAAAAACGGAGCAAGAATGTACGGACATGGGATCATTACCCTGACCCTGACCGAAATGTTGGGAATGGGAATGGATGACCAAGTGGATCAAGTCATCCGAGAAAAATGCCAGTTGGCGATTAATCTAATCCTTCGTTCTCAAAAGGTGAATAAGAATAAAGCACAACAGGGTGGATGGCGCTATACCCCAGATGCCAGAGACTCGGATCTATCCGTTACCATTTGGCAACTAATGGCTTTACGATCCGCAAAAAATGCGGGACTGCAGGTTCCGAGCAGTGCGATTTCGGATGCGGTTGGATATTTAAAAAGGTCTTATAAATCCAAGCTGGATGGACAAGGCAATCCAATGGATAAAGTGTCAGGGTTTGCCTATCAACCTGGTGGACATCCGGAATACACTACCACCGCCGCCGGTCTGCTTGCAATGCAAGTATGCGGGGAATACGAATCCCCTTTTGTTCTCGGAGGTGCTGACTGGTTGCTTAAACATAAGCCCCAAGCAAATCGAAAATATTTCTTTTATGGCACCTACTATTTCGCCCAAGCAATGTACCAAAGAGGAAATGAACACGCTAAAATGGGTCGAAAATGGGTCGAGGAAATTCTTTTGCCGATGCAAAAAGAAAGTGGTTCCTGGCAAGGTGGTAATGCGGAGTCCGGACATGGCGAGGTCTACGCGACCTCGATGGCCTTACTCGCACTCGCAGTGAAGTATCACTATTTACCAATCTACCAGCGTTAAAAGTATCGCCGTGGCCTAAGGCGGGCTTGCTTTTGCCAACATTTCAGCCAGTAAACCATTCCAGCCAATGGCTTTTAATTTCGATCTCATTTTGCGAAAACCCATTCCATAAATTGGATTTTCACTTTGAATCATATTCTCCCGGAGGATGCTTGCTATCTTGGTCTTGTCTTGGGCTAGGCAAATTTCGGAAACCAAATTGCAAAAGCCTTCGATCTCCAAGGGAGTGCTTTCGATAAAGCGTTCATTGAGCCAAACATGGGCATACTCATGGGCAAGAACCGAAATGCATTCAACATAGGGCAAGCCGTAAAGGAGGTAAATCCGATGTTCGAAATCAGTATTTGTAAAGTTCGAACCTCGGGTAATTTTATATTTGGTTAAGGTCAGCCCCCTCAGTTTTCCTCCCGCTTTGATTCGTAAAGCTTCCCGGTCCAAGAAAGCACGATCCACCAATTCAATTCGAATTAAATCAGCGGATATTTCCATCCCAACACCTCGCAAGGTTGGCAAAACTCTTTCCCTAACTTGGTATAATTTTTGACGATCAAAAATACCATCGTTGAAACAAATTTTGCAACTCATCCGCCCATCCGGAAAAAATTGTTTGGATTCCGCATCTTCTCTTCGAAAAAACCGGTTGCAAGTATCGCAAGTTGAAACCCTTCCAAGGTGATCCAAATGTACCAGGCCACCCCAAAGATCTTTTGCTAACCCATCCCCTCCCTCGAAAGTCTTTCGGGAAACAAGGCATCGAAAGCATTGCTTATGGTATTTTAAGCCATCGGCTTCACGAAAGCCTTCTGTAATTTTTCCCGCACAGGATGCACATCGCTTTTCCGAAGACCATTTTTGTAAATATAATTGGTCTGACTTTTGAAAACGAGAGATTAAAAAATGATAATCCCTTCCGTTGATTCGGAGTCCGACTCTTTCCCCTTTTACTTCAAAAACGGTGCCTTCAATTTCGGTACCGTTTACACTTTTCCAAATTCTGGCATTTCCAGAAATTGGTAGGATAAGAATAAGCAAAAAGGCTTGCCACCTCCGATCAAACCCTTTTCTCAGGTCTGAAGAATACCTTCCCAAAACTGAACCCTTGATGCGATTTGTTCAGGACCTGGCATACCTGGTTTTTCCCGCTTTGCAAAAGCACGGTCCAAATCGAAAACCTCCCGCCAGTCGCCTTTCAGATCTGGACACACTGCAAGAACTTCAACATCTGCCAACTCAAGTATGGAAAGCTTTTTCTCTTCACTAAGAGTAACCAGAGCTCCGACAACATGATGGGCTTTGCGAAATGGGATCCCCAGCTCGACTAAATAATCAGCAAGATCCGTTGCCAGAAGCAAAGGATCCGATGCTGCATGCCGACAGCGTTCTTCATTAAAATGAGCAGTAGACAAGCACCCAGCAGCAACGGCTAAACTCTGGCTAAGTTGATCCAGGGAATCAAAAACCGGGGGTTTGTCCTCCTGAAGGTCTCGGTTATAAGTCAGGGGCAAGCCCTTGATGGTAACCAATAAGTTGGTCAGATTCCCAATGATACGCCCAGTCTTTCCACGAATTAATTCAAAGGAATCTGGGTTTTTCTTTTGCGGCATTAGAGAAGAACCCGTGGTAAAGGCATCCGGTAGTCTAATAAATCCGAATTCAGTGGAATTCCATAGAATCAAATCCTCGGCAAGCCTCGACAAATGCAAAGCACAAATAGAACAGGTGCTGGAAAACTCAACGAAAAGATCACGATCTGCAACCGCGTCCATTCCATTTGCAGTAATCCTGGGCTCTCCCTCAGCATCTACAAAACCAAGTACTTTGGCAGTAAATTCTCGGTCTATTGGAAGGGTGGTGCCAGCAATGGCTCCTGAGCCCAAGGGACAAACATTCGCATGTTCCGAGACCTGAGAAAATCTCTCGTGATCTCTCCCAAAGGATTCTAAATAACCAAGCAGATGGTGACCTACGGTGACCGGTTGTGCCCGCTGTAAATGAGTATAACCAGGAATCGGCAGGTTTGCATACTGCTTGGCCAAAGTAAGGAGGGAAAGCATCAAGCCTTCAATTCCTGTCTTTACCTGCTCACATGCATCCTTAAAAAATAACCGCATATCGGTAGCCACTTGATCATTTCGACTTCTTCCGGTGTGCAATTTGTCCGCTGCCTCGGTTTTAGAACGAAGGGCTTGCTCTAGGTTCATGTGCACATCTTCAAGTTCAAGCTTCCAGGGAAAGGAATCATTTTTGACTTCTTCAAATAATTCCTGAATCCCCTTTTCAATCGACTTAAACTCCTCATCCGACAAAAGCCCGACATGTGCCAGCATTGAGGCATGGCCTAAGCTACCTTTTAAATCATAGACTGCCAAACGCATGTCAAAAGAGACGGATTCACCAAATACCTGCATCAAAGCATCTGGTTGCTCGGAAAACCGACCTCCCCAGGTTACCTGTTTTTCATCTTTTGACATAAAACAACATCATCCAAAGGATGAGAATTGTCGCAACCAAAATGAGATTACTACAGGAAAACTTGCTTAAGCAAAAATCTTTTTAATCTTTGCTTTCACGTGGTCGCGGTTGAGTTTGGCGATGTAATCCAAAGAAATATCTTTGGGGCAGGCTGCCGAACACTCTCCATAATTCCTACAATTCCCAAATCCGGATTTATCCATAGCTGATACCATGGAGAGGACCCGCTTGTCTTTTTCCGCCTGGCCTTGAGGAAGAAGATTAAGATGCCCAGCCTTCGCTGCAGTGAAGAGCATCGCGGACGCGTTTTTACAGGAAGCAACACAAGCACCACATCCGATGCAGGCAGCAGCATCCATAGCTTTGTCTGAATCATCCTTAGGAACAGGCAAAGCATTTCCGTCCGGAGCACTACCCGTACGAACCGTTATAAATCCTCCGGCTTGGGTGATACGATCAAATGCAGAGCGGTCCACAACCAAGTCCCGGACAACGGGAAAAGCACGGGCTCTAAAGGGTTCCACTGTTATCGTCTCACCATCGCTAAATTTCCGCATGTGAAGCTGGCAAGTGGTAGTCGAATTTTCCGGGCCATGAGCGAAGCCGTTAATGGTTAAGGAACAAGTTCCGCATACCCCTTCGCGACAATCATGGTCAAAAAGAATTGGTTCGTTTCCTTCTTCCAACAACTGCTCATTTAATTGATCCATCATTTCCAGAAAGGAGGAATCTTCCGATACACCGTTTATCTGATGAGTCTCAAAACGGCCTTCATCATCTGCTCCATCCTGCCTCCAGACTTTAAGGATCAAATTCATGGAAAATTTTTCTTACTTATAACTTCGGACCGCAAGCTTAACATTGTCGTACTTGAGTTCCTCCTTATGACGCGTTGGCGTCTTTTCTTCACCCTTGTATTCCCAAACTGCAGCGTGGGCGAAATTTTCATCATCACGGGTAGCTTCCCCATCTTCAGTTTGATATTCTTCACGAAAATGCCCTCCGCAAGACTCATTTCTTTCAAAAGCATCTCGGCAAAGAAGTTCTCCAAAGTCGAGAAAATCACGGACCCGACCAGCCCGTTCAAGTTCAGCATTTAAAGTATCCCCAGAACCGGGAACTAAAAGATTTTTGTTGAAGTCTTCACGCAAGTCTTGGATCTGACCAATGGCTTTTTCCAAGCCAGTTGCATTTCTTGCCATTCCGGCATAGTCCCACATGATTTGACCAAGTTCCTTGTGATAAGAACGAGAAGATCGCTTACCACTTGCAGAAGTAAGTTGGTCCACCCTTTGGCGAACCGATTCCATCACCTCTTTTACCTCCGGAGAATCTGGACTGATAGAACCAGTTCCCGAACGGGCCAAATAATCCCCAATGGTGTAAGGAATCACAAAATATCCATCACTCAATCCTTGCATCAAGGCACTGGCTCCCAACCGATTCGCTCCATGATCAGAAAAATTCGCTTCGCCAAGGGCAAAGCAACCAGGAATCGTGGTCATGAGATTGTAGTCAACCCAAAGTCCACCCATCGTATAATGAATTGCAGGATAAATACGCATGGGTCGCTGGTACGCATTTTCCCCCGTTATTCTTTCATACATTTGAAAAAGGTTTCCATAGCGTTCCCGGATTGCACTTTCTCCAAGGCGGGAAATAGAATCCGCAAAATCAAGGTATACCCCGCGTCCGCCTGGACCAACCCCGCGACCTTCGTCACAAGCCTCCTTTGCGGAGCGGCTGGAAATATCACGGGGAGCAAGGTTTCCAAAGCTGGGATATTTCCTTTCAAGGTAATAATCCCGTGCGTCTTCAGGAATTTCGTTAGGGTTCTTCGTACTATCTTCCGCATTTTTCGGAACCCAAACCCTTCCATCATTACGGAGGGATTCTGACATTAAGGTCAATTTCGACTGGTGATCCCCCGACACCGGGATGCAAGTTGGATGAATCTGAGTAAAGCATGGATTAGCAAACCCAGCACCTCTGCGATAGGCACGATAAGTGGCGGTAACATTACAGCCAATTGCATTGGTGGAAAGGTAATAGACATTTCCATAACCACCAGTGCATAATAGGACCGCATCTGCTGTCCATGCCTTGGTTTCACCAGTGGCTAAATTACGGGTGATGATTCCCTTGGCATGCCCATCAACCACCACAATATCGAGCATCTCCTGCCTGGTATGCATTTTCACCTGACCCGCGGAAATCTGTCGGCTTAGAGCACTATAGGCACCTAAAAGTAATTGCTGTCCAGTTTGTCCCCGGGCATAAAAAGTTCGGCTGACTTGGGCACCACCAAAAGAACGGTTCGCGAGTAATCCTCCATATTCTCGAGCGAAGGGAACACCTTGAGCAACGCATTGGTCAATGATGTTGGTGCTGACTTGTGCGAGTCGGTATACATTTGCTTCCCGGGATCGAAAATCTCCACCCTTAACCGTATCGTAAAAAAGGCGATGTGTACTGTCTCCATCATTTTGATAATTTTTGGCAGCATTGATCCCACCTTGGGCTGCGATGGAATGAGCCCGCCTTGGAGAGTCTTGGTAACAAAAACAGTCCACATTGTATCCGAGTTCACCGAGAGTCGCGGCTGCGGATCCCCCCGCCAGACCGGAACCTACAACAATGATTCGATACTTTCGCTTGTTTGCAGGATTAACCAATTTGGAAGAGAAACGATGGTTATCCCATTTTTCGGAAAGGGGTCCCTCTGGTATTTTGGAATCGAGATTCATAGTAATGTATTGGGTTTAATCCCCTACCGCATGGCTAATGGTTCTGAGAATAAAGATGGTTCAAAGAAAGAAATTAGATCAAACTTCTGACCTATCACTAGTATCGGTACAATGGAAAAGCCCAAGAAGATGAGCCATGCGTAACCCTTGGCTGCCCAATCAATTTTATTTCGCCAAGACTCGGAACGGATTCCAAGGGATTGAAATACACTGCTAAAGCCATGCCCCAGATGTCCGCAAAGTAAGAACATGGAAATCACATAAAAGACAGAGACCCAAGTATGCTGAAATCCGGCCAAAACCATGGAGTAAACATTGTGCACCTCCATGCCCTCTGGGGCTCCAACCGTTGTCATTAGGTCATCGTACTCAGGGTAGACGGCACGAACTGTAAAATGAAGTAAGTGAAAAACGATAAAGAAAAGTAATATGGTACCAGTGAGTCCCATCTTCAAAGAGGAAAGTCCCGCTCGTTTAGTAACTTCGACATCATTTTCCCGGGGACGGGCAGCCCGATTTTCCCGGATTAAAACGATTGCCGTCCAAGCATGGAGCACCACACAAACAAGCAGAAAAATACGAGAACCCCAAAGAATAGGCATGGGGAGTGATTGTAAGGCATGGGCATAGGCGTTGATTTTTTCAGGACCCATTAAAATCTGTAAGTTCCCTGCCATGTGTACAAACACAAACCCAATCAGAACAAATCCGGTTAGGGCCATGAGGTATTTTTTTCCGATGGAACTAGTAAACATGATAGATATATTTATTTTACAACATTTTTGAATCCTCTCAAACAAAAGACGAGTACAAATTTTAATAAGATCACATTATAAGTTGGATCAATTAGTTGGATTAATAGTAATTCCAACCTTGCTTTCGCTTTTCACGCTCATTCATGGTGTGAACAAAAGAGAGTTGCAAGAAGGGAGCACAACCTGTCATTTATGGATTGGAGAACATGAAGTATATTTTCATAACTGGTGGTGTGGTTTCGTCCTTGGGAAAAGGGCTTACATCCGGTGCTCTAGGAGCACTTTTGGAGCAGCGCGGACTGACCACTAGAATCCAAAAGTTTGATCCCTACCTCAATGTAGACCCCGGCACGATGAGCCCCTTCCAGCATGGGGAAGTTTATGTTTTGGATGATGGAGCCGAGACCGACTTGGATCTTGGTCATTATGAGCGATTTACCTCTGGGAAACTTTCCCGCTTTAATAACCTGACCAGCGGCCAAATTTATGAATCGGTGATTCGAAAGGAAAGAAGAGGAGATTACCTTGGCAAGACCGTACAGGTAATTCCACATGTCACAAATGAGATCAAAGACCGCATCTACGCAGCTGGCCAAGGGGTCAATGTATTGATCACGGAAATTGGGGGAACCATCGGTGACATTGAAGGCCTACCCTTTACCGAAGCCATGCGACAATTCGCGTCTGAGGTGGGGAAGGCAAATGTTCTTTTTGTCCACATGACTCTCTTACCCAGCCTCCGGGCTGCAGGGGAACTCAAAACCAAGCCAACGCAACAAAGTGTGGCCAAACTTAGAGAAATCGGTATCCAACCGGATATCCTAATTTGTCGAACGGAGCAGCCCATTACCGAAGAGATTAGGGAAAAACTTTCTTTATTTTGTAGTGTTCCCAAAGAAGCGGTAGTCGAGGAAATGGATGTGGCCCACTCCATCTATGAACTTCCGCACATGTTGAAAAAAGAAGGCCTAGATAAATTGGTTACCCGCTTTCTTGGTTTAGACGCCCCGACTCCGAAATTGGACGAATGGGAGGAAGTTGTCCATCGATTGCTAAATCCAAAACATAAAGTCAAGATTGGAATGGTCGGGAAATACATGGACCTCCAAGATTCCTATCTCTCGGTTAACGAGTCCCTGGTACACGGTGGAATTCGTAACGATTGTGAGATCATGGTGGTTCATATCGATGCGGAAGAAATCGAGAAGGATGGCCCCGATGCCCACCTTGCTGATCTCCATGGCATTTTGGTTCCCGGTGGATTTGGAGATCGTGGAACGGAGGGAAAAGTAATCGCTTCCAAATTCGCCCGGGAAAATAATCTCCCCTATTTCGGATTGTGCTTGGGTATGCAGATTGCCGTGATTGATTTCGCCCGAAATGTTTTGGGTTTGGCAAAAGCAAACAGCGAAGAATTTGACCCGGATACACCGGATCCCGTAATTCACATTATGGATGATCAGAAAAAGGTAGAGAATAAGGGAGCCACCATGCGACTTGGTGCTTGTCCCTGCTCGCTCAAAAAGGGTTCCGCCGCCTACCTTGCCTATGAAAAAGATGAAATTTCGGAAAGACACCGGCATCGTTTTGAATTCAACAACTCTTACCGGGAGCAAATGGAGGCGGGTGGTCTGATTATTTCCGGTACTAACCCGGATCGTGATCTTGTGGAAATCATCGAGGTCAGCAATCACCCTTGGTATGTCGGGGTACAATTTCATCCTGAATTTCAATCCAAGCCCAACAAAGCTCACCCTTTATTCGCTGCCTTCATCGAGGCATCTCTTGCCCGTCAACTTTCAAACTCACCGGATAAGTCGGCAGTCGATCCGGCTTCCGAATAAGTAGTGACGAAAGGAACCCGTTTGCGGTAGGCGAGGACATTTTGTGCTTTGCTCCCGCAGGCAAAATAAAACATGATGTTGAAACGTGATTATCGACGCCCATACCCACCGATATCCTGAAGAGCTATTAGGGGATCCCCAATCGTTTGCCCAATTACATAAGGAATGGCATTGGCTAGAATTGGTCAGCCCAAAAAATAAAAAAAGCCTGCAGGGATGGTCCACTCGGGAAAAAATGATTGCGGACATGGACAAATCTGAGGTGGAGCGTGCGGTTCTTCTTGGCTGGTACTGGGAGAATCCGGAAACTTGTGAGCTCCAAAATCAATGGTGTAGTCAATGGATTGCCAGGGATCCAGACCGATTCATTGGATTTCTCAGTTTGCACCCAGAACTTCAAAATTCAGTCGAAAGCCTGAAAAGAAGTAAGGATCTTGGTTTTATCGGAATCGGAGAATGTCACCCCTGGCTACAGGGTGCATCCATCCAGAACGCAAACTGGATGAATTGTATGGAATTTGCCGCTGCGGAAGGTTGGCCGGTTACCTTTCATGTTACTGAACCCGTTGGTCATGATTATCCTAGCCGGGTGCAGACTCCATTTGGGGAATTTCTTTGGTTGGCCCGCCAACTTCCAGAACTCAAAATTATTCTGGCCCATGCAGGTGGACTTTTTCCATTTTACGAACTGAATCCGAAAATTCGGCCCGAGTTAAAAAATGTTCACTATGATCTTGCAGCCTGTCCCCTACTTTATGACCCAGAAATTTATCGAAAACTGATTGAAGTGGTTGGAGTCAAAAAAATTCTTTGGGGAACCGATTATCCGCTGCGGATATTTCCGGCCACCCAAAAAGAACCAGACTTTACTACCTTCAAGAATCTTGTTTTGAATGAAACTGAATTGTCGGAATCAGAAAGAGATGCAATCTTTGGAAACAACCTCCTCGCTCTCCTTCCATGTTAATTGAACTGGATCAGATCATCCCTAGCCCGTTGCCGGATAAGATTATCGATTCTTCTGAAATCTGGAACCTCAACCTGCTCATTCAAGCTCAATCCAAGACCCTGATTTCCGCCCAATCTGGACTGGGAAAGTCTACCCTGCTCCATCTCATTTACGGGCTTCGACACGACTACAGCGGTCAACTTTTAATCGATGGAAAACCAGCCCGCGACCTTTCTTTTATTCAGTGGGAGGAGCTAAGGAGGGAATCCTTATCTCTGGTCTTTCAAGACCTTCGCCTCTTTCCTCACCTATCTGCTCAGGATAACCTCAATCTCATCCCTCAAAGCAATCCATCTTCACCTTCGGTCATGGAAATGGCCGATCGATTAGGAATGGAATCTCACCTTCATCAACCGGTCTCCACCCTTTCTCATGGACAACGCCAGAGGATTGCAATCATGCGAGCCTTACGCAAACCCTTTCAGATCCTGCTCTTGGACGAGCCCTTTAGTCATCTAGACGAGATTAATCAAACCCTTGCCTGTGAATTGATTCGGGATGTAGTCGAGAAACAGCAAGCCGGCTTAATTCTTTCCTCCCTTGGTTCCGTCCCTGCACTCCCTTTTGATGATCAATATTCGTTGTGAAATCGAACCCAGAAAATGCCATTCTTCAATCCTGTCTTCAAGTGTCTGGCCCCCGGCGTGAACTTGCAATCGCCTCCCTCGGTTGCCTTTTGGGAAGCACCCTTTTGCTTCTAGCTCTTCAATTTTTTCAAGATGCCAATCAATATTTGGATCAAAATGAGGGGCCCAAGAATTATTTCACTCTCAATAAAAAAGTGCAAGGGGGTGCCTTGGTAAATTTAGGGAAAAAAGATTCATCTTTTTCTCCTGCAGAATTGGAAACCATCCGCAGCCTGGAAGGGGTCAAGCGGATCGGTGGCTTTGTCCGCAATCAATTTCCGATAACTGTTTATATCTGGCCCAGTGGAAAAGTGGGTATGGGATCCGCCGCCAAAGCCGATTTGTTCTTTGAGTCGATTCCCGATGACTTTCTTGACTTTATTCCAGAGCAATGGAACTGGGAAGAAAATGCCAGCTTTGTTCCAATCATGGTGCCCAAGTTCTACCTCGACCTTTGGAATTTTGGGCTGGCCCCCTCAAGGGTGGAATACCCCACCCTATCGATGGAAGCCGCCACTGGGATGCCCATTGAGATTTTTATTGGCCAAAATCGGGAAAATACCTTAAATGGTCGATTTATTGCCTTCAGCAAACGAATCAACAGCGTGCTTGTACCCGAAAGCTTTCTAACCTGGGCCAATCAAAAATTCGGACAGCCTAACACCGGAGACTTTTTCTTTCTATGGAAGAAAGGTTCGATTGATGGCCCCCCCCGCTCACGGGCCGAACTCATTAAGATGAGCAACGAACCCGCCTTTGCCTCTTGGGAAGTCTCCCCTCTCGGTAAGGCTGCCGACCGAGTTCCTGCTTCATCCATCGTAGATTCTGCAGAGAAAATCATTCATCCATCGCGGATCATTTTGGAGGTTGTCGACAGCCCTTCTGCCTCCTTGCTTCAATTCATCGAAGAGAATGGTTATGAATTAAACCGGGAATTCCCCGAGCAGGACCTGATTAAGAAAGCAATCAGCGGACTCTTCCTTGGAATGGGTGGTATCGGTGGCCTGCTTTCTCTCTTATCCATCTCCACCTTCGCCACAAGTTACCGCCTGGTGGTTACCAGAGCAGCCGAGCATGCCCGTAACTTACTCTTGCTTGGCTTTTCCCGCAACCAAGTTAGTCAAATTTTCTTTTCCCGATTCCTTCGTCTCTTTTTTTGGGTGCTGGGGGGCTCTTTTATCCTAGGTCATGCAACCAAGTATTTCTTTTTAATAAAAGCTGCTCAGATCAACCTCTCGTTCCCCTCTGGCTTTTCCCCGGAAAGTCTTATTCTGCTTGGTGTTTATGGAGTCTTATTCTGCTGGATAAACAAAAAAGTGATTGAACAATCAGTCATCGATCTGATCCGATAAAGTAAATTTCATGAGGTGCCCGATTGGATCGGCTTTTCTATTAGATGAAACTCCACACTAGTTTTCTTTTATCCAAGTCACTCCAATTCCACCTCTGTATCCGAATATGATCCATGGTTTTCTATCATTTATGGTTGAGATACCAAGGTCTTTAAGGCAGCAAATTGGTCAACAACCAAAGAAGATTTTTTGGCTAAATGTAAACCTTATTACAGCACATGGATTCAAGAAAACAATATGAAGTAAGTTACCTCAAAACCTAGCCCACCTTCATTACAAGTTCGTCATCCTTGACCGAAAAAGCAACCGCACTCCCCTCCTCCACTTCCCCGGCAACTAGGGCACGGGCAAGTTGGGTCTCTACTTGTTTCTGTAAAAATCGTTTCAATGGACGGGCACCATAGGTTGGATCGTATCCTTTCTCCCCGATCCATTTTCTTGCCGCATCGCTAAATCCAACGCATACCTTTCGATCCTCGAGACGTTTGTTTAGGCTAGTAACCAGTAGATCGACAATCTCGGTAATTTCCTCTAATGAGAGGGGTTTGAAAAGGACGGTATCGTCAATCCGGTTAAGAAATTCAGGGCGGAAATGATCCCGTAAATCCGCCATTACCGATTCTCTTGCAGATTCAGAAATTTCATTATCGATCAAGTTATCCTGTAAATAACGACTGCCCACATTCGAGGTCATAATCACCACCACATTCTTAAAGTCTACGGTACGGCCCTGAGAATCAGTCAGGCGGCCGTCATCCATCAATTGAAGTAAAACATTAAAGACATCGGGGTGAGCCTTTTCAATCTCGTCGAAAAGAATAACTGCATAGGGCTTACGCCGGACGGCTTCCGTGAGTTGCCCACCTTCTTCATACCCAACATATCCAGGAGGAGCACCGATCAGGCGGGCAACGGAATGCTTCTCCATGTACTCGGACATATCGATACGAACCACATTATTTTCACTATCGAACAGGCTCTCGGCAAGGGTCTTGGCAAGCTCAGTCTTGCCCACTCCCGTCGGTCCAAGAAAGAGAAAAGAACCAATCGGGCGATTGGGATCCTTGATACCTGCCCTTGCTCGCATGATCGCTTCCGATACTGCATCTACTGCTTCGTTCTGGCCAATCACCCGTTCATGCAAAATACTTTGCAGACGCAATAATTTCTCCCGTTCACCCTCGATTAATTTGGTAACCGGCACCCCGGTCCAACGGGCAACAATATCAGCAATTTCCTCCGCGGTGACTTCCTCCTTGAGAATGGAATCTTCCTTCTTCTCCATCTTTTCAAGAGCTTCGAGTTCTGCCTCCAGTGTGGGTAATTTTCCATGTTTGAGCTCGGCAACGAGGTTCAAATCGTAAGCCCGTTCTGCCCGTTCCATTTCCGCACGCATTGAATCAATCTGTTCACGAAGGACTCGGACATCATCGATTCCCTTGCGTTCATTTTCCCATTTTCTCTTGATGGTTTCCATCTTATCTCGGGTGTTACCAAGTTCCTGACGCAAAGTTTCCAGCCGATCCTTACTACCCTTATCTTTTTCCTGCTTTAACGCGGTTTCTTCAATCTCTAGCTGGAGCACACGGCGACTGATTTCGTCAAGTTCGGCAGGCATACTGTCCAATTCAGTCCGAATCATCGCACAAGCCTCGTCCACCAAATCAATGGCTTTATCGGGAAGAAAGCGGTCAGAAATATAGCGGTTGGAAAGAACCGCTGCATTCACCAGAGCTTCGTCCCGAATATTGACTCCGTGGTGAATTTCAAAGCGTTCACGCAAGCCGCGAAGAATGGAAATGGTATCGTCCACATCCGGTTGATCCACGAGCACAGTCTGAAAGCGGCGCTCGAGGGCCGCGTCCTTTTCAATGTGTTGACGATATTCATTCAAGGTAGTGGCACCAATACAATGAAGTTCGCCCCGGGCAAGCATCGGCTTTAACATATTGCCTGCATCAATCGCACCCTCCGTTTTACCCGCACCCACGATGGTATGCATCTCGTCGATGAATAAAACAATCCGGCCTTCTGCTTTGCTGACTTCGGTCAAGACGGCTTTGAGCCGTTCCTCGAATTCCCCTCGGAATTTTGCCCCCGCCAGCAGGGACCCCATCTCCAAAGTAAAAATGGTTTTATTCTTCAACCCTTCGGGAACATCACCCCGTACGATTCGCTGGGCCAGTCCTTCCACGATCGCGGTTTTTCCCACTCCCGGTTCACCAATCAGTACCGGATTGTTTTTGGTCTTACGGGACAGGATACGTATGACCCGACGAATTTCGGCATCGCGACCAATTACAGGATCTAATTTTCCAGCTTTTGCTTGTTCAACTAAATCAATCCCATACTTTTTAAGGGCCCGAAAAGAATTCTCGGGTGTTTTAGAACTTACTTTTTGCCCACCCCGAAGGTTGGTCAGAGTTTCTTTGATCTTCTTCTCCGAAAGTTCGAAGTTCTTTAGAAATTGTTTGAAAGTGGCGGGTTTTCCCACCGCTGCCAGTCCCAGCAATAAGTGCTCGGTACTGATGTAATCATCCTGCATATCATGCGAAATCTGTTGCCCTTTTTCAACCGCTTCGGTTAAGGGTGCGGAGGCATAAGATCGGGCGGTGTTCACATCACCTGCAATCTTGGGTAAGTTTTTTAATTCACGCTGTAATGCGAGTTGGATCGGTGCGGTTCCAATTCCAATCTCTTCTAACAGGGCAGGCACAATTCCATTCTCCTGAGCCATCAAAGCGGATAGGAGATGCCAAACTTCCACTTCTTGCTGCCCATTGCGCCTGGCCACTTCCGACATTTCACGAATGGCGGAAATTCCAAGCTCGGTGAATTTTTCTGGATCAATATTCATGAGAGTTTAAGTGCAGGATGCGTTCCGAAAATTCAGGGAAAAAAGATCTCCCCATCGAATCCAGTAAAAGCCTTATACTACTGTATAATAGGGTCTTGCGAAATATTATTTAATCTTTCCCAATGGGACAAAGTCCGAAGATTTTTCCTCAATAGAGTCATTTTGGCTCAATATTGCTCTTTTCTAATTCCGTTCTCGATCAAATGAAAAGGAAAGGCTACTTTTCTTTCCTTTATTCCAATCAATAAAATCATGCACCCATTTAGATTATTCAATTCAAGCGTAGTTTTACTTTGATGAAACTAAAAGAGCGTGTCGCATTTATAGATCAAAAGTTGGAGGAACTATATCCGGACCCACCAATCCCACTCGATCATGTGGATCCCTACACTTTATTGATCGCCGTTCTTTTATCCGCTCAATGCACAGACGCAAGGGTAAACAAGGTGACCCCTGCTCTCTTTCAACTTGCTTCCACTCCTGAAGAAATGGCTCAAAGATCGGTTGATGAAATCAATGCAATTGTAAGACCTTGTGGCTTAGCGCCAAGAAAAGCTAAGGCGATTCACGAGCTTTCTCATCTGCTTATTAAACGGCATAAGGCTCAAGTGCCGGAGTCTATGGATGCACTGGAAGCCCTTCCAGGAGTGGGTCATAAAACCGCTTCTGTCGTGATGGCACAGGCATTTGGGGTCTCCTCTTTTCCCGTTGATACCCATATTCACCGCCTTGCCCAACGCTGGAAATTAACCAATGGAAAAAGTGTGGCTCAAACCGAGAAAGACTTGAAGCGCCATTTTGTAGAAGACAGATGGAATTCCTTACATCTACAAATTATTTACTACGGACGCGAGTATTGTCCGGCTCATGCCTGTCACGGCTTAGCATGTCCCATTTGCAAAACTTGTTTCCCGGAGCGAAAAAATAAGGTCCAGAACCGGAAGGCTTAACCAGCATTAACAAATATCTTAGGTCGCTCGGACTTTAAGCGCTTGATGGCGTCTTCACTAATTCCACAGTTAAATAAATATACTTCCCTCAAACTTTGGATAGCCGATAAGGTATCCACAATGGAGTCTTCAAGTTTTACATTGATTAAATTTAAATGCTCCAGTTTTTCCATGCTTTTCAGCTTCGAAGCACCGGAGACGGAAATTGCGGATGAACCTTCCAAATTTAATTTTCGAAGATTTACCAGCTTGGTAATTGAATTTATTCCCTCATCGGTGATTTTGGAATTTGGAAGATCCAATGAAACCACATGGTTCGCAATCGGCATCAAAGTCTCTAACTCATCATCCTCCATCGGAGGATCCGCTGGTGCTATGATCTGTAAGCCTTTGTCGTTCTCAATCGGAAGAATTCTAATACCTGACCGACGAAGAGTTTGAAAGGAGTCCGCATCTAGTGAAATCTCATCTGCGGATTTCGGCTCTTCGGAGACGACAGGAGTGCCTTCTTTTTCCCCGATTGGTGAAGCCACTAATAGTTGATCTATAGGTAATCCAAACTTTTCAAAAATAGGACCCAATTTTTCAGGCATTGCAAAATAAGCACCGACAAGCCCACCCACCGCTAAGAGCATCATGAAGGTAAACACCATAATGGTGGATAAAATCCGGGAAACTATTCCCTTTTTTTGGGCGACATAGACCGTCTGTACCTGTGCGGCACCTTTAATCTTTCGAACTTTTTTTCCGCCCTCTTTCGGGGTCACTTTTGGTTTGGCCTCGGAGGCCACAGAGGCCTCCACCTGTGTTGTTGGCTTGGGATTACTCTGTCCTGCCTGAACAGAAGTTGGGGCAGGTTGCGGATTAGGGACGGGAGTTTGCACATCCAGAATTTCAGTGAGGCTTTTCCACTCCGATTGTCCTTCCATCAGAGCGAAGTCACTGGGCAATAATTGTCCAGCGTCCAGATACTGCTTCGCCTGCTCCAGCGAGTAAGGACCAAAAGTTTGCCCATCCCTAGAAACAAAAATGTTCATTTTTTTCTATCACTCATCCGCAACCTTTAAAAAGTTATTGATAGAAAATCACAATCTCGAAAAGGAATGGAAAGAAAAAAACTACCTAATCGATTTTTGAAATTCAAGGCATGGATTAGATAAATTCTTGAGGCTATTGATTACGAGTAGCCCAACTCACCTTCCAATCAGAAATCGGGTAGAGGGGGCAACCCACCATCATCAGATAGAGGAGGCAATCCACCACTATCTGGTAAAGGAGGCAA
>CESN01039303.1_pt1 | contig 22704 bp, 19 predicted proteins | sample 531181 | NCBI WGS metagenome assembly CESN01 (sample SAMEA2621990, study PRJEB7988) | marine metagenome | isolation source: saline water (ENVO:00002010), including
ACAAATGGTCCAACGACCAAAAGAGCAAAGAGTACCTTCCTAGCCTCGCCCACGAGAGATATTTACTTGGAGTCTTTTACTCTTTGAAATCTCTAACCTGTCCTTGTAATCATCAAAGTTTTTCTGCCGGCGAGCATTGTATGCATCTTCCGTTCGGTGGGATAAATGAATGCCCTGAAAAGGAAAAACGCCGCTGTACCCTTTCCCCCAAGTGAAATGCATTCCTCGGGTACTGGATGGGGTGACTTTAATCTTGTGAGCTCCAAAAGGAGTGCCCATGAACTCAGCTGACTTAATCGGATTCCAATCGGTACCTTTTGCTTTTCCTAAGACATCTGTCCACTTATCCATCATATCAATTTTTTGCCTTTTCGATTCGAGTGGATCCAAATACATTACTCCTGTTCCGACCAAAGGCTCGATTTGTTTAAGGGACATATTGGTCACATTAGGAATAAAATTGGGCGAGTAGAAAGCTATGGTAAAAGTGGTCGGATACTTTTCGGATCTACTTTCATTAATCTTTCCCCAAAAGCTGAGCCCACGGTGAGAAATTTCTAAGTTGTATTCAAAAGTTGCCCCATTTTCAAGAGTGCCACTAACCGTGGTCTTCTCTCGGTCTGCAGAGACTTGGGGTGGGCTTTTGAAGGACGCAATCCTTCGATCTCTCCAGTCCCAATTTTTCGAATCAGGAGATGGATCATACCAAGCCCTAAAATGAATTTGTAGAGGGCGACGGTCTGCCCGTTCTCCTTCAGCGGTGTTTTCATCTTCAGCGGCATCTTTTAACCATAAACTAACATGTTTACCGTTTGCACTAAGAGCCACATCGTAGACTGCACTTTCCAAGACGGTGTTGTAATTTTTCCACTTACCGTCCATGTAACGAGGAAGCCTAGCTTCGGATTTCAATAAACCTTCTTCATCTCGAGTTCCTGCAATATAGGGCCCAAGTCGAGGAGCTTTCGGGGCCAATTTTATTTTTAGATTTTTCAGTCCTGTTGCCATAGCTTGGGACTCAATGCTTAAACGTTCCCAAGGAATTTCAATGGGACGGTCCGGGCTTCGTTTCATCAGAACAGTCACAGCTTGTTCACTTGTATCCACAAAGGCTGCTTCAATTTTATTACCATCCGAACTGGTCCAGTCGAGATACCTTTTGAGGTCCTCGGGCTGGAGTTCGGGAATTTTCAAATTTTTTCTCTCTTTGGCAAGTTTGGCACGAGCTTGATTTTTCTTGTTTACAATCCCCTGTAATTTTTTTGCTTGAGCAACCGAAGCATCTGAGAGTCGATTCAGTGGAATGGTTTGTTCAATTCGGCCACCACTCATCAATACATTCAGGTCCTCCCCATCGATGGAAGAGAATTTAGCAAAAATGGTACGTCCGTCCACGCTTCTCCATTCATGTTCCACATCTAGGGCAGAATCATCATTTAATATTTTGGGTAAATTCGGCTTTGCTGGTTCAGCCGGTGTGGGAACCACGGGTACCGGGGTCGGGGTCGGTGTTGTGGGTGCCTGGCTAGCCGCTGCCGCAAGTTGCTTGGCTAAATTTTGAGATTGTGGACTGAAGTAAGAAAGATCGAGGGGGAAATCCTGTCCATTCATTCGGATGGTAAGAAGGGTACCTTCCAATTTGACGAAAGATGCTTGCAGGGTTCTACCTTCGGTATCTGTCCATGAATAAGATGCGGAGGGAGCCTGGGCAAACGGCTGATGTGTTCCGATTACTAAAGTTATAAATAGAATGAAAAGAATATTGAAGGGTTTCATAGATAAATGAATTTTTTGTTATTTCTCCCAGTGAAGGTCAACCTTTAGTTTTTCCTTTTCCCAAGGTTTAAAAATTTGAAAGATTTTGCCGGGGTTAAGAATTCCATTTGGATCAAGGCTTTGTTTGATTGATTTCATAACCTCCCATTCCGCTTGATTGAATTGATCTCGAACGAATGGAGTTTTTGCCAGACCAATTCCGTGCTCTCCACTGATCGCACCACCCAGTTCAATTACTTTTTTCATGAGTGAGGTCAGAGCTTCTACAGAACGAGTTGTTTCTTCCTCGTCTTCCTCGTTATACATGAAATTAACATGGAGGTTTCCATCTCCACAATGTCCAAAGACTCCAATCTTTAAATTAAATTGAAGTCTCAAGCTTTCCACGAAGCTTACCAGATCCACTTGCTTATCCAAAGGAACCACCACATCCTCATTTAATTTAGTACTAGCTAGCTTTTTCATTGCGGATGAACCCTGACGACGAACTTGCCAAAGGTTCTCCGCTTCCTCTTCACTTTTAGCAACCCGAAAAGCAAGGGAGTGCTTACTAAGCCATTCGGTAAGAATTCCAGATTGCCGGCTTACTTCGGTCTCAATTCCATCTAACTCAATCAACAACATTGGTTTCGGTTCCAAACCTTCAAATACCTGCACCCCGGTGTAGTCCTGCAGGCAGTTGATAGTCCATTTATCCATATATTCCAAAATGGATGGACGAATCCTTAACTCCGAAAAGTCAAGCGAAGCGGATAAGGCTAATTCATCGCTCGCAAAAGCCCCGAGGAAAGTAGTTCGGTAAAGAGGTTTTTCAACCAAGCGAAGCGTGATTTCAGTGACGACACCTAAGGTTCCTTCACTTCCAATCCATAAATCTCTAACATTGTAGGCTGTGGCAAATTTTCGAGTCGCCCTGCCCCATGTGACCTGATCGCCGTTGGCCATATATCCAGAGAGTGCGAGCACATAGTCCCGGGTAACTCCGTATTTTACGCATCTTAATCCACCTGCATTGCAAGCAACATTTCCACCAATGGTGCAAAAGTCTTTGGAGGACGGATCAGGTGGATAGAATAAACCAAGTTTCTCGGCTTCAGATTGGAGATTAGAAACAACCACTCCGGGTCCGCAACGAGCAACCCTATTTTTTTCGTCCAGTTCAAGGTGATTTAATCTGGACAGATCCAAAACCCAACCTCCGTGGATGGGGGTTGCTCCACCTGTCAAACTGGAACCAGCACCCTTGGTGGTCACCGGAACCTGAAATTCATCAGCCAACTTCAAAACTTCACCCACTTGTTCGGTGTGATCCACTTCGATACACGCACTCGTATTTCCCTGTATCTTTAATCCGTCATAACTGGCATGGAAAAGCTCAGACGACTCAGTCCTCACCCGATCTCCAAGTTTATCTTGGAGCAGGGAGGTTGCTTGAAATCGTTTATCATCTTTCACCATGAATTTGATTCTAACATGAATCGAAGGAAGTAGTAAGTATAATACTCTCCTCCGATTTCCTCAAATTGCCTTTGTATCCAAGCTCAGTTTTGTAAGGTTTCGAGCTTTAAGCATATTAATCACATCAAATATCTTTTGGTACCTAAGGGATCGATCCCCGCGGATATGAATAACCGGTTGCTCGCCGTCCCTAAGAGCGACTTCGTCTAATCTTTCCTCTAGCTCTACTTTACTCACTTTATCCTGTCCCCAATGGTAAGAACCCTCTGCATCGATGGTGATAAATTGATCATCCGCTTTCGGAAGAGGTTGATTTTCGCTTGAAGCTTGGTCGGGTAAATCGATCCGGTTGTACTGCTCAATAACAGGTGTGGTGATCATAAAAATGATCAAAAGAGAAAAAGCCAAGTCAATCAGTGGGGTAACATTTAGATCGGAGATAACCGCCAATTTATTCTCTCTTTTAAAATCTCTAGCCATGTGCGGAAATTAAGCGTTTTTCTCTAACTCAATTCGATCAGCCAGATTACTGGCAAAGTTTTCGAGCTTGGTCATCTCCCCACGAGCTTTTCCAAGCAGTCCATTGTAGGCAAAAACTATTGGAATCGCGACACAGAGAGCGGCGACTGTGGTAAGCAAGGCCCCTGAAACTCCCGGTGCCAGATGCTCAATGGTAGCCCCCCCACTTTCCATCGTACCGAACGCATCCATTACTCCCCAAACGGTTCCAAGGAGCCCTAAAAAAGGTGCCCCGGATACAATGGTGGCCAACCAATACATTTTTCCTTCATATCGATCCCCGACTTCTGCTAGAGCTCGACGAATTGCATTTTCGACATAATTCATTCGAACCTCACCGGTTGATTTTGTCCTTCTTGCCGCTTCCATTGCTCGGGAACAGAGAACGAGGTAAGGGCTCCCTTCTCCTGCGAAAAGAGCATCGTCATAATTATATATTGATGGAAGATCATTGATTCGCTTTTCATCCCGAGCATTGTTGATCGCTGCTTTTTTGAGTTCCTGATATTTGGACCACATCAGGCTGAGAGCATAACAATTCATGATCCCCAAAACGAAAATAACCCCCTTGCCCGCCATATTGGAATCGATGAAATAATCGATCAATCCAGAATCCGCCAGAAGCTCAAGGTTCAATACATCCAAACTATTTCCCACACTCATAATTTTCCTTTATTCAAACACCACAATTTCTTTCTCTACATTTAAAGAAATGAAATCAATGAAAAAACTAATATTGACCATCATCTTATTTCTTTCCTCCGATTAAGTTTGCCCCGACTTGGAAACAAATTTAGGCAAGATCAATCATGCGGATTTCAGAAAAAATCATTACGGAAATTAATCAGAAACCATTTTCGACCACAGGGAAGTCATCGGTGGTCGGTTTGGATGGATTCGTTGATAAAATTGTTACTCCGGTCGATAAAAGACATGGCTTGGCAGGAAACTTTGATGCCATCGAAACCATTGCCGATTTAGGTGAAAGAATTTCCGCTGCTGCAGGCAAGAGTGCCAACCTCGAGCTATTTCCTCGTTTCGAAAAATTAGGTGGAAACGGTCCCATCATGGCAAATGCCATGCTTTCGCTTGGTTTGAAGGTTCGTTATGTGGGTGCGCTGGGTCATCCTGCAATCCAGCCTGTATTCGAAGAGTTTGCCAAAAAAACAGAGGCCGTATCCCTTACTGAGCCCGGTATCACCACAGCATTAGAGTTCAAGGATGGAAAACTAATGTTTGGGAATACGAGAAGTTTGGAAGAAATTGATTTCGCCCGAATTATGCTTTGCTGTGAAGAGGGTAAATTCTTCGAAATGATGGCCAACGCAGATGTCGTATCGATTGTGAATTGGACAATGATACCAAAGATGACCTCCATTTTGGTCGAATTAGTGGACCGGGTTCTGCCCAATCTTCCTCCCCGTGACACCCGTTCTTTCTTTTTTGATCTTACCGATCCGGCCAAAAGATCCAAAGACGACATTTTTGAAGTCTTACAGGTTATTAGCCGCTTCCAAGCCCATGCTGAGGCTACCCTTGGTCTCAATTACAATGAGGCTCTGCAGGTTTGCGAAACCTTGGGCTTAAATGGTAGGGATAAAGATGAGGAATCCCTTAAGAAAATAGCTAAAGAAATCAGAAGAAAATTAGATATCTCCTGTGTGGTGGTTCACCCCATTGAGTCCGCTGCTTGCGCAACCAGAGATGGGGAATGGTGGTCGGAGGGACCTTTTACCGGGAATCCAAAAATTACCACGGGTGCGGGAGACCACTTCAATGCAGGTTTCTCCACCGCCCGCCTTTGTGGCTTTTCCCCTCTTACTTCCCTTGCATTGGCTACCTGTACCTCCGGCCATTATGTACGCACGGCCCAAAGCCCAAGCACTAGCCAAGTTATTGAACTTCTTAAGCAAGCAACCATTATTTAAATTTATGAGTCATGAAACTGGAATTCTAATTTCCTTCGAAGGTTCCGAAGGGTGTGGAAAATCAACGCAAATACGACGATTGGCGGATCGGATGGAAGAAATCGATCACCGTGAAGTCGTCGTTACCCGCGAACCGGGTGGCACTGTCATTGGAGAAGATATTCGACACCTCCTCATGCATGCCGACTCTTCCAAGAATATTTTTCCTGAAACTGAACTGCTGCTCTTTGCTGCAAGCCGGGCACAACTGGTGCGGGAAATTATTTTCCCATCTATTCAGGATGGGAAAATTGTCCTCTGTGATCGTTTTCTAGATTCAACTACCGTTTATCAAGGAGTTGCTCGTCAAATCGCAGATGATCCAATCACTCAAATTAATGCTTTTGCTGTAGGAGAGGTGGTACCCGATCTGACGGTGGTTTTGGATGTACCTGCGGAAGTTGGCATGGAACGAATCAAGCATCGAGTTTCCGATATGCCAGACCGAATGGAACAAGAAAATGTCGAATTTTACGGAAAAGTCCGAGAGGGATACCTTCATCTTGCTCGCAGTCTCCCAGATCGCTTTTTCGTTGTGGACGGGCTTGGGGAAGCAGATGACATTGAGATTCTTATCTGGAATGAAATTCATTCTCGTTTTTTTGCTGAAGACTAAGAGTTGTGTATCGGGATCAAGACCGGAATCCTAACCTTGCCTTACTGAACCGATTTTCCGAAGGAAGGCTTCATCATGGTTTGATCTTCCAAGGAGATCCCATTGATTCGGTTCGTGATCAGTGCTTTGAGCTTCTGAAAGTAGTCTTGAATATGCAGGAAGGCAGCAAAGAGCATCCTGATTTATTTCATCTTCGTCCGAGCGGTAAAATGCGGATTATTAGCGTCGAAAAGACCCGTGCCATGATCTCAGACTTGTATCGCACTTCAAACCAGGGAGGTGCCAAAGTTGCGGTTATCCACGAGGCAGACAGAATGAGGAAAGAAGCAGCGAATGCTTTTCTGAAGACTCTCGAGGAACCTCCCCCAGATACCTTCCTAATGCTTCTTACAACCCGACCAAACTCGATGCTTCCGACGATTAAGAGTAGGTGCCTTTCGGTGCGTCTTGGATCCAATTATCAACCAAGAAAGGATGAAGATTGGGTGCTCTGGAAAGAAAAGTATGAAAGGTGGATCTCTTCTCTTCTTGATCGTTCATCCCTTGCGAGGGATCGGGTGACCCCGATTTTCGCAGCCTATGGATTAACCGCAGACTTGCTCAAAATAATCCGGGGGAAATCAGAACAGGAATGCAAGGCTGCAATAAAATCTCTGGTTACAGAAATGGAAGATAAGGAGAAAGATGCTTTTGAAACAGGCATTCGAAAAAGTATTCGTTCTCAATTTCTTCGCGAAGTTGCTGAGTTCACTAGGTCAATCGTGGTCAAAACTGGAAAAACTGCGGAGGAAATGAGTAAGCTTGCTGAAAGATTTGCCCGAGTGATCGACAAACTTGAAAAAAATACTGGATTACTTGAAGTAAACTTGAAAGACGAAGCGGCACTAGAAGACTTTTATCTCTACTCTTTAAGAATCTGGTCCGCAAAATAAAGTTTGAAATAAATCAATCATGACAACCTTGTTTCAGAAAATTATTGCCCGAGAAATACCCGCTGAAATTCTTCACGAAGATGATGCGTGTATTGCGATTCGGGATATTGAACCACAGGCACCGGTCCATATTCTAATCATCCCCAAAAAATTAATTCCTCGAGTCGCATACGCTGAAGTAGAGGATGGACCATTATTGGGAAAGCTGTTGTTGATTGCTCAAAAAATAGCGGTCGAACAAAACTTAGAGGATGGCTTCCGCATTGTGATCAATAATGGCCCGAATGGAGGTGAAAGTGTACCTCATTTACATGTCCATCTCCTGGGTGGAAGAAAACTCAGTTGGCCTCCAGGATGAAAATAAAAATGTATAGATTGCTCCTAGCAATAAGCTGCCTTTTTTCTACAAACCTCTGGGCAGATGAAGTAAGAACTCTGGATGGTTCCATTTTGCGTGGGTTGATCTTGGGCATGGATGATGGAAACTTATCTCTCAAAACTGATTTTTCGGGTAAAATTAAAATTCCAGAAACCCAGATTGAATCTATTTCTACCGAAAATGAAGTAGCATTGAGAATGGAAGATAACCGAACCTTCAAAGGACGAATGAATTTTAATCAAGATGGTAATTTTACCATCGGGGTGCAGGAGGAAAAATTTTCACTACTAAAGGTTAGGCATCTCTGGCCAGAAGATGCAGATGATCCCTTGATCCTCTTGGCACAAAGTAAGGCAGAATCCCTACAGCTTAAGTGGAAGCACTCCCTTGGCTTTGATTTAACCGGCTCTTCTGGCAATAGTGAAAATTTTGGTTTAGGGATTAGACTGGATAGTGCCTTAGGGAATAAGTTCCGGGGTTACGATTTATATCTGTCTTACAATAAAGCTGACAAAAAAAATACTCCGATTGTAGACGAAACCAAATTTGGAATCGAATATGATTCCAGGTTTTTTGATGCCCTCGCTTGGTATGCCAAAACAGATTTGGAAAATGATCAACTGGAAGAAATTGATTTAAGAGCAACCTCCGCACTTGGATTGAAGTATTCCTGGATCGACGAGCTGGAGTATCAAGTTGCAGTCCGCTCTGGTATGGCTTTTCGATATGAAAAATCTGGCTCTTCTTCAAGTGATGACCTCAGTGATCCGGCGATTGACCTCGGACTTGAATATTCCCACAACATAAAGGATTCTCTCGCCCTTGAAAGTGATTTTACATTCGTGCCAAGCTTAAATGATTTTGATGATTATCTAATCTCCAAGGATACGGCTATTGTTTTCCCCTTAAGTAAGGAAATTGACTGGAATGTCCGATCCGGGTTGGCAGGGACTTACAACTCAACCCCCGCTGAATTGAAGGAGGAATTAGACCTCAAATACTACATCAGGCTGGTTTACTCTTTTAAATAATAATTCTTTATTCCATCCACCGTGGAATAAAATCAAAAAATGCAAAAATTTCATGCATCAAGGAGCTAAATTGACCTATCAGCAAAGCTGAAAGAACAAAAAGCAGGATCAAAACTACCGAGTTTGGTATAGATTTTTTCACTTCAGTCAGTCTCAATTGGTAAAAGATTGCTCTACTTCCCTTTTTGCTGGATCCACCGTAATGCTTCCTGAAAACGTTTCTCTTCTATTTGATTTTCATCCTTCTTAAACTCCCCTCCACGCCCTTGGTTCCAAGTTTTTAAATGTTCTAAAGATTTGGGTTCCAAAAAACCTTCTTTTTCGGCTTCATTTCGATCGCGACTGCGGAGAAAACGCCGGAGGGCATCATACCGATGGGAAGAGCCAACTCTCTTAAAATCATAGCCTTCGGATACGCTTGCCCGATCTTTCTCCGATCTTAACCGCTCTTGCTTCCACCCAATTTCTAAATTCTGTGAATTTTTATTTGGGTCTTGCTGTTCCTGATCTCGAAGCACCCAAGTTGGTTTCCTCTGTTGTGAAGCATGAAGTGGGTCTGCCTTTCCCAGCTTGTGTGAGGAGGTTTCCTCTTTTCCCACATTGACGATCGGTACTCCACCTAGTTCCAAATCCGGTATAGGTAGCAAGCTGGTTTCCTTGGCAGTGCTGAAGTTTTTTTTTGATTTTTCTTGAGGTTTTAAAAGTTTCAAGCCCTTCCCCCTCTTTTCAGAAACCGTATTTTTGCCAAGCATAGAAGCAGCACTGGAAGTTTGGAGTAATCCAATCAATGGTTCAGTTTGTAGTGGCGAGGAAGCCGCCTCACCTGTTGCATCCAACACCTCCTGCTGCCCTTCCATTGCCAAAGCTTTCTGGGGACCAGGATCTTTTTTGATTTTCTCGATGATGGTTTCTCCCCCTTTACTCGGTACCTGATCTTTCGTTTTGAGTCTATTAGACTTTATTTTTTCAAGGGTGTTTTTTTTGAAAGAAATCTTTGCATCCATAATTTTGTCAGGGGCTTGATCCCCGAAGAAAAGCTTGGCTTCTGCATTCTCTTGAGAATCTAATCTCTGCTTTTCAGATGATTTACTATGCTTCTCCTTGGAAGACTTGGTATTGCCTGAAATTGACTTTCCCAAACTCTTTTCGATGGTTTGAGTACTTTGAGAGAGCGGAGGAGCAGTCTCCTGTTTTACATAGGTGCTATCTTTTTCTATTTTCTTATCTTTAATACTTGAATCCATCTTCGAGCTCGGGGAAGATTCTTTGGTTATATCCTTTCCCTTCCCCGCTCGATTCTTTGCTAAATGAGAAGGGTCATTTTTACTCAAAGAGTGGACACTGTTTGGGGTTATACCATTCTCTATTTTTTTCTTGGCACAATTTGAGAAACCAATAATCACCAACGATAAAGCGAAAAACTTTTGTGATCCAAAGTGCATTTGAATACAGTCTAATTTAAAGAGGAATCGAATGGATTTAGAGATTCCACTAACAAATCAATAGCCAACCGCAAGGAGGCTCCCCCAGTCTCACTGGATTCAGCCTTAATCGAAAAAGTTCCATTGCGAGCCCCATGAATACGGCTTGCGCAATCCCATGAATTGAATGCTTCAAAGTCCTTTGATTGCTTAGGATCAATTCTTTCTAAAGTATTAACCACACTTTGGTAGTCTAAACGCTGGAGAAAAATTTCCACAAATTCTCCGAAAACGGTACTTAACCCGACCGCGTTCGGACTCTCTCTTACTTGATCCAGTAAACTCGCAACCTTAAGACCAAAACCTGCATCCAAAATATTTTTTTTATAATCATATTCCCCTTCGATGCTAACCCCATCCAGTCGACTCTTCGCTTTGATGCTCAAATCAAAAGACAACAAATCTCGAAAAGTGTTCAGTACTTCCGCTTCCTCAAGTGATTTCTTAAATGGATCAAAGAAATTCTCACCCAGTAGAAAAAGGGCGACATCGTAATCGTCCGTTCTTAATTTGGATACCAACTTTGGATGTAGTGTGTTCAAACCTTGACCGAACTGAAAAATAGACTGCATTTCAGCATCTAAAAAATCCGGGTCTGGCTGATCCGTCCACCAAGAGGTCAATAGCAACAGGCAATTTTGATCTAAACCAATTGATATATGGGCAGATTTGTGATGGATGGAATGAAAATCCGGCAGTTTATTTTGCCAAACTTTCCAATTTGGTTTTTGAGCCTTCAAATCAAGTTGGCTTAAAATAAAATTTTTGACTTTTTCATCACTTCCTATCGGCAAAATCAGACCAAATAAGACATCACCCGGTCTATCTAATCGATAACTTTCACTGGGAAGCTGCATAAAATATAAAGCTCTTCCATTAGGTTTCACCCCACAGGACTGAGGATCCCAAACCATATCCTTGAGAAAAGGAACCCGAGCTAGAAGTTCATCAGGAATAATTTTCGGCATACCTACTTCCTCCACCATCCTCAAACTGGAAAAGCTGCAAACCCCAAAGGATTGTGCTGGAACATAGGCAAAAGCACGGTCATCCACCCGGTTGGAAACAAGTTCTCCGACTGGGTAGGTTCCCGTCGATTGCTTTTCGCTCAGCTTGGATTTCTCGGTTTCTGGTAGGATTTCATAAATTCCGTACAACAAAGCACATGCAGCAATTACAATCAGACCCACGGATTGAAAACCATTCTTCTTTTTTGCCTTATCAGAAGAGATAACTTCCTCCTCTTCTATCTTTTTTTCAAGGCTAGCATTAAAGGCAATCACCAATGCGACAGCGAGGGGATCAAATACGACCACTAGAATCAAAATAAACCACTTCACAACCCGGTTGACCGCCCGATCTAGAGCTTCTTCGATTAAGATTGGGTTCTCAGTGGCTTCAGCGACGGCAACTTCTGAGTCAATCGCCCGAGCCACGAACTTAAATGAGCCAATGTCCGTAGAACGAATCTTTCCTTCTAGTTCCAAAATTCTCCTCTCCGCATCTTCTTTCTTGGTTTGAAGCACACTTTTTTTATCTTCGAGTTCTTCCGAGCTATCGGGGCCAAAAGCAGAACTAATCTCACTCATTGCAGTTATCTTCTTACTTGCCTCCGCAATTTCAGATTCCAAAGCTTGAATTCTATCATCTACCGAGGATCTTGCCTGCTGCAGGTTTTCCAGTGCTGTCCTGATATTATCCGCTTGTTCTGCACCACCCGTAGTGAGATCGGTAATCTTTTGATTCGCATCCGCAATTTCTGCTTGAATTGACTCAATTCTTGAATCCAGGGAGCTATACCTTTGATTGAAATCATCTCGTGCTTTCTGCACCGCGGCATTGATCTCGGTCAAGGATCGCCGCAGGGCTTCTCTCTCTTCCCCTTGAGTTTTCAATAATTCAGCTGCTTTTTTAAATCCATCTTCTTTGAGAAATCCTCCGGGTCCCTGGTCACGATACACCTTTACTGCAGCATCAAGTTCCGAAATTCTCTGATTGATTTTTTCTTCCTTTCCAACCTCCCTTTCAATGCGTTGATCACTCTCTGCCTTGGCTTGTTTACGATCCTCTTCTAGTTTTGCAACATCTGCTCGACGAAGAAGAATTACCTCTTGCAGCCTCTTTTTTTCTTCTTCTCTTTTTTGTCGCTCTCCTAAGATCATTTCATCAGTTTCGTCAGCCAATCGAGCCTTGGATTGCTCCGCTGAAATGATGTCTTTTCTTCTCTCTTCAATGTATTTTTCAAGCCTTGCACTTTCGACTCCTTGTTTCTCCTCACGAAGTACCGATCCTCTTTGGCCCGATGCTTGATAGGCTTGAATGAGACGATCAAATTCACCTTGCTGACGCTGCAGGCTGGAAATTTCACTTTCATAGCCATCCACTTGGCTTAGGGTTTGCTCAAATGCTTGAGACAAGTAGCCGTAGATGCCGGCTGAGGTAATACCGATGAGCAAAAGAACGGCCAGAGATAAATAAATCCTTAATTTTGTATTTGAAGATTTCCGATCCCGGTAAAGGAAAGATGCGGCAACCAGCTTACCAATTTCAAGGCTTGATGCCATCAGCATGATTGGAATGGTGAAGGTGCTTACCGCTCCAAAAGTAAGTGCAATCCCGCGCACACTGAAATAAGCTGCACATCCAGCAATAAAAAAAGCGGTTGCTCCGATAACCAAAGAAAATGGTTTCATCATTTTTTTTCTCAAATTTATGCGATCTAGGAAACAAGAACTTGTTCCCAATCTTTAATGTTATTCACGAAATAAGCTTTTCCGTTTCCATTTTATCAAAACCTCTTTTTGTTCGGGGTGGATGGATTTACGCAATATCTTTACGGCATTTGACTGGACTGTGGTGATCGGATACTTGGTACTATCCACTCTTGTCGGTCACTTACTCGCGGGAAAACAATCCAATGTAAAAGATTTCTTTCTAGGTGGCCGAAGTCTTCCCTGGCCTGCAGTGAGTGGATCTATCATCGCGACGGAAATAAGTGGGGTCACCTTCATCGGAGTGCCCGGAATGGTGTACGCGGCAAAGGGTGACTTTACTTATTTACAATGGGGAATTGGATCCATTGTTGCCCGGATCATTGTGGGCATTTTTTTCGTTCGGGCTTTTTATGAACGCGATATATACAGCCCTTACGACTACATGGGGAACCGGCTCGGAGAAGGGGTAAAAAGGCTCGCCACCATTGTATTTCAAGTCGGGGGTATATTGGGACAAAGTGTTCGGGTTTTAGTCGCAGCCCTTGCCTTGCGAGTGGTCACGCCTCTTGAATATGAACCCTGTATCTGCATCATTGGAGCGATTGCGATTGGATGGACTTTGATGGGAGGGATGCGCACCGTGATCTGGACTGATGTGATGCAGTTTTTCCTCTTTGTGGGAGCAGGGTTGTTCTCCTTTTTCTGGTTGCTAAACGGCATTGAAGGCGGATGGACGGAAATGATTTTTGTAGCGAATGAAGGTGAAAAATTCAACTTGCTCAACCTGACCACCGATCCGGCAGTCGGCTTTACTCTTTGGGTCGCAATCATTGCGGTTCCTTTTCAAAATATTAGCATGTTTGGGGTTGACCAGCTTAATGCCCAGCGAATGTTCTGTTGCCGTTCGGCAACGGATGCTCGTAAAGCGATGATCGCAAGCTCTGCTGCCCTATTAATTACGGTCCTGATGCTGATGGTCGGGGCTGCACTCTTTGCATATTTCAATCAGGCAAATCCCCCCGATTCACTTCCTCAATTCACTTCTGAAATTGAGAAGCTCGCACCATCGGAAAGAAAAGACGCTTACTATCCTGTCTGGATAGTAACGGAACTCCCAGAGGGATTGCGTGCCTTGATCCTTGCAGGTATTTTTGCGGCTGCAATTTCGAGCTTAGACTCGATTCTTGCGGCTCTCTCGCAAACTACAATATCCCTGTTCCGCAAGACAGATGTCGATGTAAGTGAAGAGGTAAATCATAATGATGTTCTACTTTCCCGTATCATCGTCGTGGCTTGGGGAATAGCCCTTTCCATATTTGCGGTCGCCCTCCATAAATTACGGGGCGATGTAAATGTGGTGCAACTTGCCTTTGGCATGACCTCCTACACGGTTGGTCCAATGTTAGCTTTCTTTCTAGCAGCCTACTTTACACCCCATGCCAGCCTAAAGGGACTCAGCCTTGGTTTTGCCCTCTCTTTTTTACTCGTGCTTTTAATCCGAACGGAGTTGTATTCAGCACTCCTAAATCTCGAGGTCTATTCCGAAGCCCAAGTCGCCTCTCTCCCCCATATTACTGTAAGCAATGGAATACCCACCGGCTCTATTAGCTCAGTATGGGCATGGCCGGTCACCGTTTTCCTGACATGGTTCTGTGGCGTTCTGTTCCCGAGAGATAAATTAAAGAAATGGTAAGTTCTGAAAAGCTTGGCCTGTTTCCACACCCAAGGCATCTGACACGCTCGAAAGAAAAAGTGGAAGTACCCCACCATTTTAATTTAGAATTGGAAGAGAAATGCTTCCAGTCAACGGTTCTTTTTTTCAAAAAGAGGATTGGGATTTTGGAGGAAGAAAACCGGGTATTCCCCTCTCTTCGAATTAGTCGAGGAAAGATGCCCCATCCAGAAGGATATGGTTTAAAAATTTCCCCCAAAAGCTTCATTCTTTGGGCAGAAAGTAAACAGGCAATTTTTAGAGGGCTGACCTCACTTGCTCAACTGATCGAACATGCCAAGTTCATGGGAAAATTGGAGTGCATCGAGATCCGTGATAATCCAGCCCTACTAAGGAGGGGATTTATGCTGGATGTTAGCCGATGCAAAGTTCCTACCATGGAATGCCTCTTCGATTTAATTGATTTGTTGTCAGAACTTCGCTTCAATGAGCTTCAACTTTATGTGGAGCACACTTTTGCCTTTCGAGAACATCAAACTGTTTGGAAAGATTCTTCCCCTTTAACAGCGGAAGAAATTAGAGAAATCGATTGCTATTGCAAAGAAAGATTCATCGATCTCGTTCCCAATCTTAATTCGTTTGGCCATTTCGAGCGCTGGTTAAAGCATGAACCATATAAAGAGTTTGCTGAATGTCCGGAAGGTTTTCGGAGAGAAGAACCATTTATGGAACGTGATCATGGAAGTACTCTCAAACCGAACCAAGAGAGCTTGGACTTCATTGATTCACTCTACTCGGAGTACTTACCGAATTTTAGCTCCAAGAACTTCAATGTCGGAATGGATGAGCCTTGGGAACTTGGACAGGGTTGGAGCAGGAAGGAAGTTCAAAGAGAGGGAAAGGGACGCGTTTACCTAAAGCACCTAGAGGGCATTCGTAAACTCGTAGAGAAACATGACAAGCAAATGCAATTTTGGGCCGATGTTCTTTTGGAAGAACCAGAAAATGCGAAACTCCTTCCATCCTCTGCAAGTCCAATCATTTGGGGCTATGAGCCGGACCATCCATTTGATGAGCAAGCGGAAATCATAGCATCATGTGGTTTGTCTTTTTGCCTCGCTCCCGGAACCGCGACCTGGAGAAGCTTTGGAGGAAGATGGCCAACTGCACGTCAAAACCTGGCTAATGCCTTTAGGAATGCGTTTGCATACCGTGCCGATGGCACTTTGCTCACGAGTTGGGGAGATTGCGGGAACCATCAACCTTGGCCTAGCTTTTATCCTTCCTTAGTTCTTGCTGCTCAATGGGCTTGGTATGGAGAGGATGGAACAGACGAAGAGATTGACCAGGCTTTGAATCAATTGGTTTTCCATGGTTCGAGTACTCATCCTGGCAAGATTTTGATGGAATTTGGAAAATTAGATCTTACCATTGACTCCCAGATTCCAAATGCAAGCCTTGCATGGAATTTACTTTTTGGCTCAGAGCCAGAAAAGCATCAAGCTTTTTTGAAAAAAAACTCATCCTCGCATAACTTGTCTCAAGGAATTGAGTTGCTGCGATCCCTTTTCTCTTCCCTTGACCAACTTGGGAACTTCTCCCAAAGCGAAAATTTTAAAAGTGAAATTTCCCTTGGCCTTGAATTATCTATCCTGAGCCTTGAACATGGAATCGCCATGCTAAAAGGAACTCGTCCCCAAGAACTGCAAATCGAAGACCTCGTCACCCAGTTCGAAAGCAATTGGCTTACCAGAGCTCGGCCAGGAGGGTTAAAAGAAAGCAGTTCGTTACTAGAACAAGCCCTTCAAGCCCTTCAGCACTCAAGATAAAACCGGCATTTCCCTAGCCACTGCATCCGCCAAAATTCTACCTCTCTTATTAAGTCTCCAGAAATCATTTTTTTCCACCAATCCTTCATTCTGTAATTGATCTAAAAAAGATTCAACCGGTTTGAAGCAAGCAAGGGGAAGATCAAACTTCCGGGCAATTCCATTTAAACTAATTCCGCGATTCATTCGTAAACCAAAGGTAATCGTATCATGAGCCAAGCCGGCGGCATTCAATTGTTCAAATTCTTCAAACTCTACCCCTTTGGCTTGGTTCCATTGTTGGGCCCATTTTTCCAGATTAGCAAAATTCTTTCGTCGTATCCCATTGAATTGAGTGGCTGCGGAGGGGCCAAAACCAATCCAATCATTCATAGCCCATGTGTTTAAGTTGTGCTGACAAATATGGCCATCCTTGGCAAAATTTGACACTTCATATTGCTGGTATCCATGCGCCGGTAAAAAATCCCATGCCTTTTCATAAAAGGTAATCTCCCGTTCAGGGTCCAATTTCACTTTTCCTTTGGATAGTTTGATAAACAAAGCAGTATCCTCCTCGAAAGTCAGACAATAGGTGGACAAATGATCAGGTTGAAGATCAACTGCATGGGCTAGGTCTTCTTGCCACATTTCCAGCGTTTGTCCGGGAATCCCAAAGATGAGATCAAGATTTACCGATGAAAACCCAACTTTCCTGATCATCGAGTAAGCTTGCAAAGCAGTTTCCACTTCGTGCATTCTTCCCAATTCCTTCATAAGTTGAGGATGAAAAGTTTGAACACCCAAAGAGATTCGATTCACTCCAGCTTTTGTCAAAGTCTCGAGCTTCTCAATCGAAATTTCAGAAGGTGCAATTTCAATACTCCATTCAAGCGGATCGCTTAAATTCTGAGAATGGATCAAGCCTCCAAGCCTCTCGAGCTGCTCAGAATTCAAGAGTCCGGGAGTACCCCCCCCAATAAAAATCGTGGAAAATGAACGATTTTGAGAAAAATGCTCGATCTCTCTCTCCAAACCATTAAAAAACAAATCGAAACCCTTTTTGCTTGGTCTCTCTTGGTAAAATGCGCAAAAGTCACATGTGGTTGAACAAAATGGAACATGTATATACATACCAAGGCTTGGAATTTCTCCTGTCTTCTCTTTTCTTTTGAGCATCATCTAGCTACTTGTTAATAAATTATGAATCAAATCATCAAACTAATCGCTTTTCTCACTTTGTCAGTAAGCTTGTTTCTTTTGTCCAGTTGCAAAAGACCCAGCTTTATAAACCTGACCTCGACTAATATCAGTCAAAATCCCTCGGGCATTTACACCATCCAGACAGAAGTCGACTTGCAAGACCGAAAAATTTTTTATGATTCTATCGAGGTTTTTCTTTATGTAGGGGGGGAAGCTTATCCTATGGTCAAAGATCCAGTGAATCCATCCCTCTGGAGTTGTGATTATAAACTTCCATCGGGCTTTGACGAAGCAACCTATTATTATCAAGCAAATTATCTCATCGAAAGGGAGAATGGCTCCCAAGCCAAACGCAGCCAAAAAAGTGACCTCCAAGTTTTTCGCCTTGAAAACAGATATGTAGGGAACCTTGCTGCCTACCGGGGTCCGGTTGGAGTCGAGATCGCGGTCCAAGGCCGAGGATTGACCAAATATGACTCGATTACCATTGGCGGTGAAAAAGCATCGACCCGCTATCTTTCTGAAAATGAACTTCGTTTTACGGTGCCTTCCCTACCCGCAGACCTCGACTACTCAGTCCAACTTATCGGTGGTCCTCACGGGGCTTTGGATATTGGTAATTTCCGAATAGACGAAAGTACACTTGGCGTAGTTCCAAGCTCTTTAGAGATACAATCTGGAGATTCAGCAACGCTATTATTCAAAATTGATTTTGAGGCCCCAACTGGTGGAATCCCAATCGATATTAAGACTAATATTCCCACATCAGTGATCATGCCTGAAGCATTCATTGCTGCTGGAGATAAGACGGTTAATATACCTGTTCGTGGGGGTGAACCGGGAGAAGGAAAAATGATTGTGACTGCCTCCGGATATGAGCCAGTAGAAATCCCAGTTAAGGTCTTTTAAAACCATTCCACTTTGACTCCTATGATCGCGACCGCCTCAGCGAGCGATCCTTGCATCTCGGTTGTAATCCCTTGTTATGAGAGGATTGACTTTCTCAGAAATGCCCTGCGTTCTGTATTTTCTCAAACCTTAAAACCAAATGAAATTCTGGTCGTGGATGATGGTTCACCCACTCCAATCGAACCTTCTTTAGTTAAAGAGTTCCCGGGAGTAAATTGGTTATATCAGGAAAATTCCGGCGTTGCAGCGGCTAGAAACCTCGGGATTAAACGGGCTCAGAATTCTTGGATTGCATTCTTGGATTCAGATGATCGATGGAAACCCTCAAAACTTGAAAAACAATGGAGCTTTCACTGTGCACATCCAAAAGTTTTAGTTTCTCACACCAATGAGTCTTGGATTCGAAACAACAACCAGGTCATTCCTCCTCGGTACTTGGACAAATCTACTCGAAGTTTTTTTGAAAGATCTTTGCAACATTGCCTAATCTGTTCTTCCTCAGTCCTGATACATCAGTCCGTAGTTGAAAAAGTTGGGAACTTTGACGAAACCCTTACCGTCTGTGAAGATTATGATCTATGGTTACGGATCTTACTCACTGAAGAATTTGGATTTCTCGATGAAGAATTAGTACTCAAGTATGGTGGTCATCCAGATCAATTATCGAGAAATTATTGGGGTATGGATAGATTTAGGGTTTTTTCATTGGAAAAATTAATCCAGAAAAATGAATCTCCAGAAAAAAAACTACTCATTCTTAAGGTTCTCCTGGAAAAGTGCGCAATTCTATCAAAGGGATTTAAAAAACATGGAAAATATTTAGAGTCCGATGGTTTTCTGGCTAAAGCTGAGAAATTCCAAGCCTTACTCCACTCTCTTGAATAAGAATTTATTAAATGAACTTTATCGTCGCCCTTTCCTGTGAAGCGAAACCCATAATTAATGAGTTACGGCTTACCAAGCAGTTTTCTCCCACCCCATTCGAAGTCTTTCGGAACGATTTCCATCAACTGGTAGTTACCGGAATTGGAAAAGTAGCCGCAGCAGCAGCCACTGGCTTTTTACTTGGAAGCTCCACCAGAAAGCAAGAAGTTCAAACATATTTAAATGTTGGAATTGCTGGACATGGAACGCTTCAAACTAATACCGCATTTATTGCAAATTCTATTTCGGATGATCAAGACAAAGCAATTTTTTATCCCCCTCAAATCATCGATTCTGATTTTGAACTTTCGAGACTTTGTACTTGCAGTCATCCCAATCAAAAGTACGAAAAAGGGCTAGGTTTCGACATGGAAGCCCATGCTTTTTATTCGATTGCATCTCGCTCCTGTACCCGAGAATTGATCCAAGTTGTAAAAGTTGTTTCGGATAATGAAGGACAGTCTTTTGAATACATTCGACCCACAACAGTTACAGAGTATATTTGTAATCATCTTCCTTCGATTCTCGCATTTGCCCAAGAATTAGACGCTTTAGCTAAAGAAATTTCTCCCGACTTGGAGACTTTAGGTCTTCAAGAGAGGGCCCGGAAACTTCATCCTTTTTCGCAATCCCAGATATTTCAACTTGATCGTCTGATTAATCATTCTCGCTCCTTCGATCTAGAAGAAAAACATTTGATAGAATTGATTGAGAAATCAAATTCTCCAAAGGAAGCGATATATAATCTCAATACCTTTATTGATCAGTCGAGGATCCTTTCATGATTAAGAATATTTACTTCGAGGAGAAGGTGGAAAACCATAACCGCGCTCAAGAATTTTTTAGCCGTTTTCCAAAAGCGGCTAAAATTTCATGCAATCATTTTAAAGAAGTTTTCAATCCAAGTGGCCAAAACTTTCGCCTGCAAAAGAAGAACCCATCTTTAATTCTGGCAAGCCAGGATGGTAAAAAAGTACATCCAATCCCTTCCAAGTATGGGGTTGGTGGAACCAGCAACTTTTATTTCTCTCATTTATTCAATTGTTTATACGATTGCCGGTATTGTTTTCTTCAAGGCATGTTTCCCTCAGCCCATTATGTTCTTTTTATAAATTACGAAGAATTCTGGGATGATATTCGGAATAAAGCAGACGAAGTTTCTAATTCTCCAAGCTGGTTCTTTTCTGGTTATGATTGCGATAGTTTAGCACTCGAATCGACTACTGGTTTCGTGGATTTCTTTCTACCCAAATTCTCCAAGTTTCCCCATGCATTCCTTGAACTGAGAACCAAGAGCGTAAATACACGGGTCTTAAAAAACCGAGAGCCCTTGCCAAATGTGATTGTTGCATTCAGTTTCACCCCAGAGGAGATAAGCCGGCAACTAGAACATGGCGTGCCTTCAGTTTCGGCTAGGATTAAAGCAATGCATCAACTTGCGACCTTAGGCTGGTATGTTGGAATTCGAATAGACCCGGTGATAGATTGCCAAGAATTCGAAAGCCGTTATGCTCTGCTTTTTCATCAATTATTTGATAAATTGCCACAAGATTCCCTACACTCGGTATCTCTTGGTGCATTCCGAATGCCCTATGGATTTTTCAAAAAAATGGATAAGCTTTATCCAGAAGAAAATCTTTTTGCTGGGAAACTAACCAAAAATAAGAACTCGGTTTCCTACGAACTTGAAATTGAAACGAAAAGATTGGATAGTTGCCGTTCGATGTTGCTTGAATATATTTCTTCAGAAAAATTATTCACCTGCGAAATGAGTTAGGAAAAATAGAATTTCTGAATAGATTCTCCGATTGCCTTTTTGTGCCCCTTAATTTAAGAGTATTTTTTCGCCACCTTAGCTCAGTTGGTAGAGCACTCGCCTTGTAAGCGAACGGTCGTCGGTTCGAATCCGACAGGTGGCTCCAGTTTTTTTATTTCAAAAGGCTCGTTTTACTTAAGAAATGATTGTTTCTTTTGAGTTCCAAGAACCAGTGAAGCTATTTTAATTTAACAATCTTATGGGATACGATTTGACGATGTTTTGAGATATTGATTAGGTGCGGTGATGAAATTTTGGGTTCCCATATTTGTTGTAATTTTGATATTTTCCGGTTGCCCGGAGGTGGAAGAAAAGCAGGAAATCCTTAAATCGAAACCAACTCCAAAAGTAGTTGAAAAAGAAGGAATGGTTCTCATTCCTGCCTCGAAATATATTCGGGGTAATGATAAAACACCTGGAAATGGAGAAAAATATCCAGAAGAAGGACCAGCACATGAAGTCTATGTTCAAGGGTTTTGGATCGATAAGTATGAGGTCACAAATGCCGAATTCAAAAAGTTCATTGATGAGACAGGATATGTGACTTTTGCCGAAAAACCCCTCGATAAAAACTTGTTTCCCAATGCCCCGAAAAATCAACTTGAACCTGGAGCAACTATTTTTTCTCCTCCACCGGATAGCATTAATCCTTGGGATGAAAATAACCCTTGGGACTGGTGGTCTTACACCGCAAGAGCAAGTTGGAAAAAGCCATTTGGTCCAAATTCATCGATCTTTAATTTAATGGACCACCCAGTAGTATGTATTAATATTGATGATGCTAAAGCATATGCGGAGTGGGCAGGAAAAAGGTTACCAACGGAGGCGGAGTGGGAACTTGCCGCCCGGGGAGGTTTAAAAAACAAATTGTACAGCTGGGGCAATGAACCAAAACCTGAAGGTAAATGGATGGCCAACTGCTTTCAAGGCAAATTTCCTTCTAAAAATTCTGCTCAAGATGGATACCATTACACATCTCCAGTTGGCTCATTTCCACCAAATGGCTTTGGACTCTATGATATGGCGGGTAATGTCTGGGAAATGTGCAGTGACTATTTTCATCCTTTATACTACAGCACTTTCCTCAAGAACCCCCACCCTAACCCGAAAGGACCAAAATCTGCAATTACTCAAATAGAACTGGATCACTTTAGGTCCACGGGGACATGTCCGACCAAGAGACCAGGTACCGATGATTTGATGTTTCTGCATGTGGCCAAAGGAGGATCTTATTTATGCCACTGGGATTATTGCCTAAGATATCGTCCCGCGGCCAGAAATCATTCCGAGTCTTTATCGCCCACTAACCATACCGGATTTCGTTGTGCCAAAGATTTGGATTAAAATAGTTGGATTTGCTTCAAAGCTGAGAATAAATTAGATAATGTTATTATATTAAATTTATTCATAAATGGGACTCGGTTTTAGAAACACAAGATTACCTTTTAAACCATATGCTTTTAGAAATGGCGAAAGTCAAAATCGTGCAGGGCACTGAAAAT
>CESN01104332.1_pt1 | contig 22626 bp, 22 predicted proteins | sample 531181 | NCBI WGS metagenome assembly CESN01 (sample SAMEA2621990, study PRJEB7988) | marine metagenome | isolation source: saline water (ENVO:00002010), including
TTTGATGCAATCCATGTACCGAGAGTTTGTACAGAATCGTTTGCGATAACTGAATAAGCGGCTAGGAGAAATCCTATCGCCATCCATAATGTAATTACGTCCATTTTTTTCTCCCTATAGATAGAGCTCGACGATGCTCTGGTTACTTTTTATTTTTTAATATATATTATTTAATAATTTTTGTCTAGAAAAAGATTACAGTTTTATTACAAAAATATTAAAGTTTTATTACAGTTTAGGATGACTCGCCTGTGTTTTCGGTGCTCTGTGATTCGTGATATGGATAAGGTTCTCTGGTAGGGAACCTAGTGTTGATGGAACCTCTGTTTGCTTCTGTCTGTCTTGGATCGTTCAACGCCGACCCTGTTCTTGTTTGTAGAACGTTTGTGTAAAATAAGTTTCCATCTGCGTCAACTTGTAGATCGATACCACTCACAGGTGTTGCCGTTCCTGCCACAGGACCGTTCATGTGTATCACTGACGCAGTTTCAAAGTGTCCGCCTGCCGCATTGATGTTTGAAACACCCAACGCAGTGAAGTTGTGATTGACACCACTGTATATGTTTGTGGTACCTGTGGTACTCATGTCGATGTTGTCCGCGGCGTCTGTTCCTGTTGCGACCTTAAAGCTACCAGCTGACTGTATATGAACGTTTCCTTTCACTGAACCTAGATCTGTTGTGGGTTTTGGTTGACTGTTTTCATCTGTCTTGTGGGCTCTTATGTTTGTGTGTCTACCTGATTCTAAATTTAAATCTCTGTCAGCTCTGATGTTCACATCTTTTTCTGATCTCATTGATATGGAATCTGCACCCCATAGTTCAATCTTGCCATTTTCTGATATCTCCACCCAACCTGTGCCTTTGCTGTTGATAACGTACACTGTACTATTAGTGTCATCTAGTAATATTTGGGCACCACCTACTGTTCTCAACCTTATGTGTTTTTGACTAAGATCGTCCATAACAAAATGATGACCACCTGGCGTTAGGAAACCAAACACACCACTCGGTGATTCTCTTCTTGCGGAACTGTCTGTCAGTCCTCTGATGTTGTCATTTTCTAAACCTTGTGTTGTCAAGCTAGTGAACATAGGTTCGTGTTTAGCTCTTATCACATTATCTTTGGGTTTGGTTGTGCTGTTATCATAGAGGTCAAGTTTTTTAGCTTCTTCACCTTTTCTATTGTGTTCGGCTAAAGGTGTTATTGGCTTTGGATCTTTTTCACTGAATGTCTGACCTTTGGCTATTCCTGGTATCATATGATTCATGCCCGGTTGCATTAGACAACCCAAGCATACGCCCATATTAACGTTACCGTCAACAAATGCGACAATAACAAGATTACCTATATCTGGTGGTGTCATCCACATTCCATAACTTCTCTGCGTTCCGGAGAAAGTTTCTTCTGTGTCACCGCCTTTGATAGAAAGGTTTAAATTGGTTGCACCTGCGAATGGGGAGCTCCAAAGAACAGTACGCCAGTTGTTTTTTTCTAACTTACTTCCTTGTGTGCCTTGCACGAACACTCTCAGCCTTCCCATTTTAGCGGCATCTGTGTTGTCCATTACTTCTGCAAACTGTATCGTTCCTAGTTTTTCGCTTTTGTGTAAGTCACCTATACTTGCTTTGTAATTTGCAAAACTAGAACTACTTTTTTGAGCCATTATAGTCCTCCTATCACTCTGGTCTTATCAGCATTCCATTGTGCTGATTTTTTCTGATATTTTTCTTGCTGATAGTATTCGTTAAACTTGTCTCTATCATTTTGGAAACCAGAATCTCTTCTTTTGTCTGGTCCTTCTTCCTTCACTCTAGGTTTGGAACCTGAAACTTGTTCTGCATTCTTGGCTGTTACTTTATTCATTTCAAACTGATTTTCACTGCCAATAACATCAATCTCTTCGGCCTTTTCAACTTCTGTTGTTTTCTTAGGATCTTTTTTAACAGCGGTGCTGTTATTTTTAAATCCATCATCAGCTGTCACTGATTCTTGTGTTGTTTCTTCATCAGTCTTACTTCTTTCAGTCATTAATGCAAGGTCAGTTAACGAATCTCTTACTAGATGCAACCTTGTATTAAATAATCCATCTGAGAAACTGTGATCCACTTTCCAGACTTTGTATAATGCTGTTAAGAACTGATCTTCTCTTTGATCTAATCTGTTCAACATTCCTGTCTTTGGATCTGGTTGTTGTGGAAATACAGTATGGAATAAAACAACGTTTTCTTTTCTTCTGTTAAATTTATCAGGATCAATAGCATTGGCTGAAGCCGCCGGATCATCTAGCCAGAAAGTATCGCCTACAATATCCAGTGTTACTTTTACCATTTCAGCTGAACCTATCTTTGCATTGTCTAACATTGTCTTGAAAGCTGTTCCTTCTCCTGCACCCACCATGCCTTCTGCTCCAGGTTTCATGTTTCTACCATAGAACTGTATTGGTAAAGTGGTACCCATTTCTGCACCGTATTCTTTACTACTTCCTTTGACCTTGCTATAATCGTCACCTAATCCATCTCTAAAGTTTTCAGCATAAACTTGTCCAACTCTAGCTCCCGGTTTACGAGAAGAACTTTTTGAAGTTTTTACTGCCGTGCTTGGATCGAGAGTATTCAGTTTACCACCTCCAGGCTGTAGTTTACTTGCTCCGCCATATGCTTGAAATTCAGCGTCTGTGTCGACTTCATAGTTCATTCTAGTATCGTTGAAGTCTTTGACTAATTCATTATATGCATTGATAGTATTTGCATCTGGTTCTACACCAGGTTGTTGCAACATCTCTCTTGCTTTTTTTAATATCTCGTATCTAAGTTGAGCTATTTGAAATTTTTCTTCACCTGTTATTTCGCCATCTTTATTCGCGGCTGACCAATAATTAGAAGCCTGTCCACTTTTTGCTCTTGCTTCATCTATTCTTTTTTGAGAATTTAGTTGTTCGTTTGTGATATCAGAAAAGAAAACATCTCCATACTTATTATATAATCCTGTTAGTGTATCCAGTCCGTAAACATATTGATAGTTGTATTCTAAATCAAAATTTAATACGTCAAGATTAATACCAGTAAAGTTGTAATCATATCTTTTTCTGATTCTTCTATCTTCTCTGTAATTTTTAATTCTCTTGTTAGTGTATGACTGATTACCACTCCATTCTTGTCTTATGCCTATAGGAGGCGTTGTAGATTTTGTTAAGTTAATTACAAAGAAATATTTTCTAGCATAATCTCTACGTAGAGGATCGTACGCTATGTTCTGAGTGTAAGTTGAAATAGTAGGTACTAGCTTGTCAACATTCACCTTTTCCCAATCTTTTTCAGAAAATGCTTTAATATAATCTTCTTTGATCTTAGCCATGTAGTCGACTACCCATTTATTTCTATTAATAAACTTTTCAAGTATGTCTGTTACCTTAGTATTTTTTTCAATCTCTACCTTGACTGCTCCTGTCTTTACGTCCTGTATGGCTAAATTTTTCTTATCAAAGTCTTGTATAATCTTTGCATTTAAGAATTCGTTCTTTTCAGCTTCACTTGGAGAATATCCAGAGGCACCTTTTCCGTGGGCACCTACTACCTTCACAGCGTATTGATCTAAAATTAGTTTTGTTTGACCTAAATTGTGTCTTTCAATTTCTCTAAGACTCTTTTCAAACTCCTTAATAAAATCTCCAAAAGAATCTATGTTTTCCATAGCAATACCTGACACTAGATTGTGATCATCATTTAATCCCATATCACTTGCTCTAATGGCTGTAACAGTGTATATTGATCCACCTAGTTCTACTTTATAAGTGATGTTGGAAATGTATATGCAATAGAGTCTTCTTGTTCCTGGTACTTCTACTTCTTCTCCACCATCTTTATTTCTACCTTTCAAAAATATTTGTAAAAAATAAGGATGTGTGTAATGATTCTGTATACCTCTCATTGCGGCTGTTGTGTATATGTCTCGTAGAAAGTCAACACCTAAAGGTTGAGTCACAGTCATATTAAAGTTTGATGAGTAAGTTAAGTTATTTGCTTTTGTTGGTGCGGCTGTAGAGGCAATTTCTAGGCTAGTAATTTGTGCTGTGGTTGTTCCTGTTTGTGCTAGTATTGTTAATTCATCTTTAAAAAGATCAGAATCTAATGTATTCATCATACTAGGTGACACTGCTTCATCTGTTTCAGATTCTTTTCTCAACCAAGCATCTGTATCACGCTCTGTAGCCATAGCTAACGTGATATCGTAAGTCGTATTTTCGTAATTGTGTCTAACATTCGGCTCACCTAAAGTCAAATCAGCATATGCCGGTGGTTGTAATTTTAAGTCGTGTGCTTCTGGGTCTTGATAAGCCATAATTTTCCTATCTCATAAATCTAGCAACTGCTGATCTTCTAGGTATTCTGATTGTTAGTCCTGCCTTGAAGTCACGTATTGGATCTTTGATTTCGTTCATGTTTCTTCTTTGAAATACCCACCATAATCTGGTTGTGCCATAAAGTTCTTGAGAAAGTAAATCTGGTCTATTATTGAATTTTGATTCTACGGTATAGTATTCATCATTAGATGAAGTTTCTATACCAGGTAAATCTATAACGTCTAGATAATCATCAACTATTCCTGTTCTAAAATATGGTGACTGTGACATTATATAAATCCTTTAAATTTATCGCCCTTGCTAACAGCATATTGACCTGTCTTGAATTTATCAAGATCAAATTCTCTTCTATATTCTGCCGGTATTGGTGCGTATACTATATCTAAAAATATGTTTAACATCGCAGGTACATATGTTTTTGCAATAGCCGCCTCAAGATTTGCCTTGTTAGCCATTCCACTTGCTCCAGCAAACACTGGTCCATCAATGCCTGCATTAGGATTACCTGGACCGGGATTAGTTGGTGAACCTGCACCTGACTCATCTTTCATACAAGGAACATAATCTACGTCTTGTTCCAAACCAAAAGATACGTTACGTACTAATACTGGAATCTTGTCGTACATATATGGACCGTAAGCACTGAATAATAATACCGGAGGTGGTATACCTCTTTTTTTAGTATTCTGTATTCCGTAGTAACTCATGGTAGCCGCTCTTAAGAAATGTATCACTGATAACATATATTGAGCTTCATCTTGGTTCTGTGCTGTGTATTGTGCCGTAACACTGAGATATGGTGAAGCTCTACGTGAATAAGCATAGTAGTCAAAATTTGTTTGGGGGAGATTGTACTGCTGATATTCTACCTGTGCGTGAGTGACCTGTATCATAGGTGTGTACGGCATTATCATACCATTAGTTTGTCTTATGGGATTTAATAAATTAGTTTTACTAAACATAGGTCCATCGCCGTAAAACTTAGGATCTTTTGCTTGTAACTTTGCTCTATAGTCAGTTGATAGTTGTGCCATATTAATATTTATAAGTATAATTAAAACTATATATAAAAAAGCTACACGTACCGGTTGACCTTTGGTTAGAATGGTTGTAATATACAAATATGAGACGTACAAATTATCTAAACAACAAAGACATATTAAAAGAAATCCACAAAAGTAAAGGTTCTTTTTGCGAATTTACCGAACCAGAGTATGCAGATTATGATCTCATATACAGGAATCCCATAGAAAAGATTACAAAAAAAGCAGTAAAAGAAGCAAGGCAGAACAGGGCCGAAAGGCTCACACAGAAAAAGTGCGATGAGCTTGGTATAAAAAAAGCAAAGATCGGTGACGATGAAGTTCGTCTTAGAGATATCAAAGACACAGACGTTATTATCAGAGTTTACACATATGATCATATACCAGACGATCCTGACAGAAAAACAAATCCAAAGACTGTTGCTGATACCAAAGTGAAATTAAACTTTATTCCATTCAAACATTACAAAATGAAAGATGATGGAACATGGGATCTGATTGGCATGAGCCACTGGCAAGGTGGTTTTCAGAATGGTAAGTTCTCAATGACACATGGCAAGATAACCAATAAGTTAGCCATGATGTACATGAAGCTCTGCCAGAGATATGGAAGCAGAGGTAACTGGAGAGGATACACCTACAATGATGAAATGCAATCACAGGCACTTCTACAGCTCAGCCAGATTGGATTGCAGTTTGATGAAGACAAATCTGCGAATCCTTTCGCATATTACACGGCGGCAATAACCAATTCATTTACACGTATTCTAAATGTTGAAAAGAAACACCAGAGCCTTAGAGACGATTTACTACAAGAAGCAGGAGTAAATCCGTCATACACCAGACAGATAGAACACGAGATGAAGGTTAACCAAGAGTTCGGTCCAACCGTTGACAATTACAAGAAAAAGTAGTATACTACAAGCAAAGTTTGAGATTTATATATGTTTAAAAAAGCGGCCTGTTTCACGGACATACATTTTGGTCTGAAGAACAATTCACGACAACACAACAACGATTGTGAAGCATTTGTGAAGTGGTTCATAGACCGTGCAAAAGAATTTGGTGCAGAAACTTGCATCTTTCTGGGCGACTGGCATCACCACAGGTCATCGATCAATATAAGCACACTCAATTACTCCATCTCAAATCTCAAACGTTTGAGTGATGCTTTTGATCAGACCTATTTCTTAGTTGGTAATCATGACTTATTCTACAGGGACAAGCGTGAGATATCGTCGGTGGTGTTCGCCCAAGAAATACCAAAAGTCAAAGTTGTTGATGAAATCATAGTCAAAGATGATGTTGCATTAATACCATGGCTGATTGGTAATGAATGGAAAAAGATACAGAAGGTAAAAGCCAAGTATATGTTTGGACATTTCGAGCTTCCAAACTTTAAAATGAATGCAATGGTAGAGATGCCGGATCATGGAGAGCTGAACGCATCACATTTTGGCAACGTGGAAAAAGTATTCACAGGACACTTTCACAAGAGACAGCACAAGGGCAACATCAGTTACATAGGTAATCCTTTTGCTCACAACTATGCAGACGCATGGGACAATGACAGGGGTTGCATGATGCTGGAATGGGGACAAGATCCCAAGTTCATGATATGGCCAGATGGTCCGAAGTACAGAACCATACAGTTGAGTAAACTGTTGGAAGCGCCAGATGACTACCTTGAGCCTGAAACACACGTGAGAGTCAAGATAGACATAGACATTACATATGAAGAAGCGAACTTCATCAAAGAGAATTTTCAGAACACTTACAGCCTGAGAGAAATCAGCTTACTGCCACACAAAGAGATAGAAGACGAACTGGAGTTTCAGGGAGAGATCAAGTTCCAGAGTGTGGATGAAATAGTGTTAGAACAGTTGAGAAACATAGAATCAGAAACATTTGACAACTCCGTGCTAGTGGAGATATACAACAGGCTATGATAAATTTAAAAACTCTGACCATAAAGAACTTCATGAGTGTGGGAGCGGCCACACAGGTAGTCAAGCTGGATCAACCAGGACTCACATTGGTACTGGGGAACAATCTGGACCTTGGTGGTGAAGGATCACGAAACGGCACAGGTAAGACCACTATCATAAACGCACTGTCTTTTGTGCTGTTCGGAGATGCTGTCACAAACATCAAACGTGACAACCTCATAAACAAGACAAACCAAAAAGGCATGAACGTGAGCTGTGAGTTCGAAGTGAACAATCACAAGTATAGGATAGAGCGTGGACGTAAGCCGAACTACTTCAAGTTCCTTGTGGACGATGAAGTTGTTAATGAAAAAGACACAGACGAAGCACAGGGTGAAAACAGGCTGACACAGGACGAAATTAATCGTGTGTTTGGCATGAGTCACGCACTGTTCAAGAACATCATAGCCCTGAACACTTACAATCAGCCTTTCCTTGCAATGAAGCCAACGGAACAGCGTGAGATAATAGAAGAACTTCTCGGAATAACACAGCTATCAAACAAAGCAGACAGATTGAAAGAGCAGGTAAGGTTAACAAAAGAAGACATCAAAGCAGAAGAACTAAGAATAGAAGCAGTTAAATCCAGTAACGAGAAGATAGAAGAAACTGTTAGAAAGTTCAAAGTAAAGAGTCAAGCATGGATAGATCAGCATGACAAAACAATTAACAACTTGCAGTCTTCGATAAAAGAATTAAAGAACATAGACATTGACAACGAGCTAGAACAACACAAACAGTTGTCAGCTTGGAAAGAAAAACAACAAGAGCTCACAGGTCTTAACAAACAGCTAGACTACGATGTGCGTGAAAGCAACAACATCGAGAAACAAGTTGTACAGCTTAACGAACAGATAGAGACCTTGAAGTCTAAGACCTGTCCCATGTGTGAACAAGAGATACATGATGACACCGCACATGAAAAAATTATTTCTAATACAAATACAAGTATACAAGCACATACACAAAACTTACAACAGTTGCAAGAAAATATTACACATACAAAAAATCGCATACAACAAATAGGCGAAGTAGGTGACCGTCCTGCAACTTCCTATGCTGATGCCGACAAGGCTTATCAACACAGACAGAATTTAAGTAATCTAGAACAAGATTTAGAAAGAGAATCTCAAGAAGAAAATCCACACCTTGAACAGATACAAACTTTGCAAGATAAAAACATAGAAGACATTGATTATTCATTAATAAATCAGCTTACTAAATTAAAAGAGCACCAAGAGTTTTTATATAAACTTCTTACATCGAAAGATTCGTTTATTAGAAAGAAAATTATTGATCAAAATCTTGCATATCTAAATGGTAGATTAAACAACTATCTTGAAGACTTAGGATTGCCACATGAAGTAGTATTCCAATCAGACTTATCTGTGAATATAACTGAATTAGGCAGAGAATTAGACTTTGACAATTTAAGTAGAGGTGAACGTAATAGATTGATACTTGGATTAAGTTGGGCATTCAGAGATATATTTGAGTCAACTAACAATCCGATAAACTTATTGTTTATAGATGAACTTATTGACAGTGGAATGGACACACAAGGAGTTGAATCTAGCATGGCCATACTTAAAAAAATGACACGTGAAAGACACAAAAACGTATTCTTAATCTCGCACAAAGATGAACTAACCGGAAGAGTAAATAGTATATTGAACGTAATAAAAGAAAATGGGTTTACATCATTTGGCGAAGATTTTGAGGTAGTAAGTGTACACTAAAGAGTTAGAAGAGCATTTTAATACAAGAGACTATAACAACAGATCCAACATATACGAGTGGTTGCGTGATGATACGACCGTGCCTTATGTTAGATTAGACATCAATATCCCATGGGAAGAAATATATCAAGAAGCATTAGCAGTTAAAGATCAATGCATAATACACAGAGAAACAGACGGTGGAGGAACGTGGAAAAGCATTTGTTTACATGGTATAGACTCAGAATACACCAACGACTGGATGTACTATGAGGGAAAATTTAAAGAAGAACCAGAATACAAATGGACTAACATAGCTGATCAATGCCCTGTAACAACTAATTTTTTCAAAAAAGACTTTGTGTACAAGTCATATGACCGATTAAGGTTTATGTGGGTAGAGCCCGGTGGCTATATCCTGCCACATCAAGATAATATCATGAGAGCTTTTTCACCTATTAATGTAGCCATATACAATCCAAAAGGATGTGAGTTTAGATACAAAAACTATGGAAAGATACCTTTCGTGAATGGCAGTGCTTTTTGCATTGATGTAGGACAAAAACATTCGGTATGGAATCGTAGTGACGAAGCAAGACTACACATTATCTCACATGGCAGTAAAGACAAGAAAAAATTCAACGATGCCCTAGAACGTGGTTGGAATAAATATCATTACAACATTTAATTAGGAGCAACAAAATGAATTTTGAACAATTAGTTAGGTATACCCTTGAGTATAGTAATCAGTTGCGATATTATCATTGGCAGACTCCTAGTTATGCTCAGCACGAGGCATTAGGCAAGTTTTACGAAGGTATAACTGAAGTACTTGATGGTTTGGTTGAAACGTGGCAAGGTAGAAATGGTAATATTAAAGTTGATCAAGGTAGTGTGGATCTAGTGGACTACACAGACGTAGATAGTGTAATAGAAAGCGCCGAATCTACAAGAAAGTTATATGAAGATTTTTCTAAATCTGTACCTTATCAAGATATACAAGATCAGATAGATGACATGGTTAAATTAATTAACCAAACAATTTATTTGTTAAAACTAAAATAAAACTATTCCAGAAACTGTTTTAGATATTGATTCTCTTCGGCTTTGTTTTGCCAAAATTTCCATTCACTGGATCTAACAAAATTATATTGATATTTGAAACAGTTGCTGATGTGCATCAACGTTGGTTGATCTAGAGATTCCACTATAGAAGATCTTGTTATATCACCATAGTAATAGTTTACATTGACATTCTGTCTGATGTGAGTTAATACATCACTTATTTCTTTTACATCGTCATAGTCATCTAGTTGATCGTAATTGTCATCTGGTAAGTCTAGCGTGGTCCATGGCCTGGCACCCATGTTATCAAATTCTTTTACAAAACTTTTATAATCACCGTTAAAGTTTTTAATAAAAAGTTCTGTGAATAATAATGCAGTTATTGATACGTCATAAAAGTCTATGCTTTTTATTTCTTTATAAACATTTTTTATTTTATATAGACTTTCAATAGCATTGGCTACTGTAATGTATTTGTTCGCTGTTTCTTTAAAAACTCTTTCTTTGACTCTTGTGGTTTTGGGATAATAAAAAGAATAAGGATTTATTTTTTCGTATGACAACATATGTGAAACTTGTTCTTCATTGGAGTAATAGACAAATTTCTTGACGTGTCTTTCATCTGTGTTAAAAGGCCTTACTTTAAAATTATTTTTTAGTAATTCGCTAATAACGTATCCACCAAATTTTAATCTATCATATGATGTCGTACCTTCACTTTTTTTGATCCATGTTGGTGTGTAATCATGATGAAAATTTTCATTTGCTCTCTCAATGTTTACTGTAATTCCAGAGCGACGGTTGAAATCTGGTTTATCTATCTGTTTCCATTTTTCCACATCTAGTATAAACTGTTGTTCATGCAGATGGTAATATCTTTCTTTGCGATCAAGTACGTGGCCTATTAAAGCATAGTCATTGATGTTTTCAATTACGCTCTTTAAAAAATTATTATCTATGTGATCAAAGAAGAAAATACCTTCTTGTATTACCACAACATATTTTGTTTTTACTTTCTCAATACTCTCGTTGATGTTTTCAATACTACATTTTAATAATCTATGATCATCCCCGTCATCTCTCATGTGTGGTGCACCTTGTGTACCATCTACATCTTCGAAATCATGTAATAAATTTTCGTAAAAATAATCTTTTATACTATCTAGTAAAGATTCGTTTTTGATTATTAGTAAACTAAAGTCTTTAAGAGTTGTCACTTTGTTTCTCAACCTTGATATTTTTTAAATGTTCTTTTAGAATTTTTGAACCACCTATTCGTACGTTAATAATACCATTATAGTAATCTTCCTTTTCTAGTACTCTGCGTTCAAATTGTTCTCTGGCCTCCAGGTAACTTGCAATACCTCTGCTTGGACAATAATGTAGTATTTCTCTAGTAAACTTTTCTTCACCTAGTTGTGCAACATCTTCTTGAAGTTTATCTGAACTTCCCCAATAATCCTTCCAGTCTGATTCTTTTGTCCCACGTCTTTTATTTTTCTTGCCTTTTAATGGTGGTTTTGTAGTTTTAAATTTTGCTAGTTTCTTTCCTACGTATTTCATATCATTGGTAATATTTGTTATCAAATATACGAATGCTTCAACACCTTCGGGTATTTCTTCTACTTTTTCACCTTGATACGTCCAATGCATAGTGATACTTACCTTGCTTTTTTTACTACTCATAATGCTTATTGTATAACACTTTTTTAACAAGAGCAAACAAAAAAATAAAAAAAGGTTGACCTTTGACATTATTTTCAATTATAGTCAACAACTATAGGCATCGAACAGGCAAAAACTCAGGCAATATAGCATCTCTACAAAACGCGAACTACTCTGTAACAACAGCGGCGAATCGCATGATGCAAGGAAAGTGTTAACTCAGGCACAAATGATGACGGCAATGAGAAAAAGCAACCGTCAGCTCTTTATGGATAGTCAACTTTGTCCATTTAGAGTTCCGTTGGATGAAGCAGGAATGACAGGGGTACAGGCCAACCGCCTCTTTAGGTTCCGCAAGTTGATATGACTGGTCTCTGGTAATGGGATCTCCTTCGCCCGGCAACGGGTGAAGTATGACCAAATCTTCAAGTAATAGGCATAAAGAAAACACACACAAGGTAATTTTCTAATACGATAAAAGACTAAAGACTCTAACGCAAAGCGTTGTACCATGGAGTCTAACTCCATGCCTACGTAGAAGTAAAAGTAATTGACTTTTCACAGTTCTTTGTTGTAATATATTAAAACAAAGTAAACAATATGATTTTAAGTAATAACTCTGACAAAAATAAGTAGTAGTATGGAATTCATTATCAAAGCAATAATAGGTGGACTAATAATAGCCACAGTGAGTACAGTCAGTGAAAAGAACCCAACACTAGGAGCCTTTATATTGGGCATACCGTTGGCTAGTTTTGTCTCACTGATATTCATGCACTATGCAGGGGTAGATGTACAGTCGTTTAAGACTCTCAGTTATCAAACAATATACTTTGTGTTGATCAGTTTATTGTTCTTTCCAATATTTGCTCAGATGTTACCTTACTTTGGATTCTGGTGGTCAGCCACAGCAGGTGTGTTTGTGTCTGGTTCGCTGATGTTAGTATTAGCTAAATTTATAAATTAAACAACAGGTGTCATGGAGTTCTTGAACTTCTCAGAATTCTCTTTGATGAATTCCCCGATCAGTTTTTTATCCTCGTAGGTCAACAGCCATGCTTGATCGTGGGTTACGGAACCTCTCATGTACCAACATATCTCAATGACGTTTTTCTTGATATCACGTGCATCTGAGGCCATCTCTTCGAAATAACTTGCTACCTCAGAGGGTTCGGCGGTGATCAAGAATCTACGAAAAAATCCGATGGATCCAACTTGACTTCCGATTCAAACTTTTTCTCAGTTTCCTTACAAACAAACTCTTGCACTGCATCTGTACTTGTAGAATTCAAAGCACTTATCTTTTTGTCAACTGCTTTGGCATCAGCTGTCTCAACGTTGACCATGAACTCTTTGATCTGTGCCGGATCGGTTACTTCTTCTCCGGTCGGTGTGACAACTTTAATAATGCTTTCGGTCACGCTGTCAGTGTTTAGTTCTGCCAGTTTTGCAAACATTGATTTGAAAGTTTTAGCACTCTGTTTGTCAATGTCACTGACGTTCTTCAACGCTGTGGCCTGATCGTAAGCGGCAAGATTTATTTTGGTCTGTAATTGATACGAGAACGGTCTCACGTATACGGTACAGCCATTGCTTAGAGTTACCGTATTCTCATATGGTAATTCTTTTACGTCTTCTAGTATGTTGTTAAGGTTAACATCGTATGAATCAGTTCTCTTATTACCATGTGGCGATTTGATTTTCGCTTCCATGAACTCTCCGTAAGATGCCATTCTGATAGCTATCAGAAGTTGGTCAATATCACAGACAGGAAGATTCATTGGATCTTTCACAGCAGGCGCACAGCTTTTTATCGAGTTGATAACTGCGTCACCGTTCAGCAGTGCATCTGGATTTTTCATCATGAGCTCGTCTTTGCTGGTCATGGCGTGTACGGCTATTTCACCGGTGATCGCCTCACCTTCCAACACGTTGAACTTGCCACGTGATGGTAACTGCACATAAAGTTTAGGTGCTCTGTAGAACTGCTTTAAAGGATCTATCTTTTTTTCTTGTTCCATTTAGTGTTTTTTCCTATAGTTATATACGCATTTTAATATACATATAAATATTCGTATAGAATACTTATAGGAGTTATAAAGTACGTACTTAATTATTTATCATGGCTGATTATGTTAGAATAAATGTAGATGGAAAAGATGTAGAAATACCGGAATTCGCCTACGAAAAAACAATGCAGGAAGTCCTTAAAGTACTAAAGGATTCAAAGTTGTTAAACTTAAAACAAACAACTGACAATAAAAAAGAAATAAAGACTGCAGAAGAATTAGTAAAAGCACAGTTACAGGCCAACAAAGAAGCCAGGGCCAGAGGCACGTTAGAAAACACCTTAGACAAAAAGAATCTTGCCGCACAAAAAGATCAAAACGAAGCAATCAATAAACAAACCAAAGCAATAAAAGAAAATGGTAAGGCACAGCAAGGTTTCTTAGAAAAAGCATTGAACGCCACAGCAGGATCGGGCGGTGTATTTGGTGGTGTACTTGGAGGACTGACAAAATTTGGTAAGTTCTTGAATCCAGTAACAGCAGGGTTGGCTGGTTTGGCAAAAGGTATAATGGCCGCGGTCAAGTTCTTTTTAAGATTAGGTCAACTTGATAACACTCTATTCAGAAGAGGATTTGTCATTGAACCAGATCAAGGTGTTGCAGGTGGCATAGCCAGTTTCGCGGCACAGGCCGCAGACGCAGGTCTAAGACTAGAACAGGCGGCGGAACTTGCAGGTGAGTTTGCAACAACATTTGGTGAGTTTGGTACCAAGACAGTATTTCAGGCAATAGAAAGTACAAGTGACTTGATTAGGGAACAAGGTTACCTAGGTTTGAGTACAGCGGAAATTGCCGCGGCAGTGGCAGAGTCGGCAGATGTGTTCAGACAGCTGGGAATGGACTTACAAGGTAATCCAGAACAGATTGCCGCCATGACAACAAACCTTTTACAATCTTCACAGGCCTTCTCGAGATTAACAAACACGTCAGCTGATCTTATAAGGCAAACTGTAATACAAGCGAGTTCAATGGAAGCATTTACAAACGCTCTTAATATGTTACCATCGCAGATAAGAGGTGCTACATTACAGTCGGCACAAACGGCTTTCGCAGGCTTGGCAGGTTTTGGACCTTTGGGCAACGAATTAGCATCTACTTTATCTGATTCGATTGGTAGAGGTGGTGTACAGTTTACACAGTTTGGTCAAGATTTAGCCAGAGTGGCTCCTAATTTAATGTCTGGTTTACAAAATTTAGGTGATGCTGTACAAGGTAATGGTGATGTTGGACAGGCACTCGATGACTTTAGAAAAGGTGTCATTGATGTCAATGATAATAACAGACAATTTTTAAGAGCATTAGAGATCAGCGGTGATCCGATGGCGAAGACAATAATCAATCTTGCCAACTTGGCAGAAACTATCGATGATGCAGACATGAAGATGATGGCAGGATTCAGAGAAGGTATAGAAGCACCAGCACTTGGTAAGGCACAGGCCAAACTGAGAGTTGTGATTGAAAGATTAAAGGCGGCATTTGACAAATTGTTTATAGCTTTTATGAATGAAAACGTTGTCAATGGTTTTCTAAAAACTATAGAATTTGTAGAGGAAGGCTTAATGAAATTTGTCAACTACTTGAAAGGTGATGGCTTCAAAGCAATTAGGAATGCATTTAACGGCCTAGTGAACTTTATTTCAAATCCAGGAGCTGGATTTAATTCGTTGCTAGAAGGCATGACAAAAACAGTAGGCCAAGGAATATCAGCAATGATTCAGAGACTATTGGCTGTGAATATAGCAGGTGGCGATAACGAAGAATCTTTAGCCAAGTATGATAAAATGGTAGAAAGTTTAAGAGGAGCCGAAACCGAGGAAGAGAGAAAGAAACTAATTGATCAGTATTACACAGAATTAGGTGGCAGAGAAAAAGTCAGTGGAGCGGTAATGAAGAAGTCAGGAGCAGAAGGATCCTTTAACCGTAAAAAACTCTATGAGGTTGATGAAGCATACAAAAGATACAAGCTAGAACAACAAATAGGACAGTATTTTGGAGGAAGCATATTTGGTAATAAAAAGCCAACAGAAGCTGACGTCAGCAAAGAGAAAAACAAGCAGGACATAGACGCACCAGCACAGATAGCCTCTACACGTAGATCAAATATAAGGATAATGCCCATGTTTGGCGACGCCAGTGAGGCAATGGCCAACGAGACAGACAGTCAAAAACAGATAAGATTATTGGAAGAACAAGTGGAATTAATGAGAGAACAGCTGGAAGCTAACAAGAAAATAGCTTCGTCTTCATCAGAAACAGCGGCTACTAACAAGAATCTAGCGGCTATGAAATCGTTGGAAGTAACTTAATCAACAAATCAGTTGACATTTAAATAAAAACACTATATTATAAATAACAATATGTCATGGCGTAAATATTTTAAAGAGTATGGAACTGAAACTGGACAAAAGAGTCCTGTAGGTTCCACGACACCTGCTTCGGGAGCCGCATCTAACAGTAGATACAACACATGGTTGCCGGAAGTATACGCAGGCCAGCCTAACAGACGTGAAAGATACTATCAGTATGATATGATGGATCTTGACACAGAAATAAACGCCGCACTAGACACAATAGCAGAATTTACAAGTCCGGTAGATGAAAAATCCGGATCACCATTTTCAATTCATTACAACGCAGACCCTACAGACACAGAGTCTGGTATATTAACACAGGCACTAACACAATGGAACAAGATTAACCAGTGGCAGAAGCGTTGTTTCAAGATGGTCAGAAATACTTTAAAGTATGGAGATCAAATATTTGTTAGAGATCCTAAAACTTACAAATGGTTTTGGGTCGATCCTGGTAACGTTGAGAGGATTGTTGTTAATGAAGGTAAAGGTAAAAAACCAGAAGCATACTTTATCAAAAATCTAGATCTAAATATCAAGAACTTAAACATAACATCTGATGCATATTCTCAAGGACTAACTTCTCCTATGTCAGGAGGTGGTTACGGTGGAGGATCCATGGCACACCCAATGGGTGGTGGTGCAAGTAACAGAGCTCATATGCCATATGGTCAAGGACCAGGCGGCGGATACGGTAACACAAGATTTTCAAAAGATGCAACCACATATCCAATTGATGCATCACACATTGTACATTTAAGTTTAACAGAAGGCATGGATAGATTTTGGCCTTTCGGAGTAAGTTTGTTAGAACCTATCTTTAAAACTTACAAGCAAAAAGAATTATTAGAAGACGCAATGATAATCTACAGAGTTCAAAGAGCTCCAGAAAGAAGAGTGTTTTACATCGATGTAGGTAATATGCCAACTTCTAAAGCAATGGGATTCATTGAAAGAATCAAAAACGAAATACATCAAAGACGTATACCTAACGCAACAGGTGGTGGTGCAAACATAATGGACGCAACATATAATCCACTATCAATGATAGAAGATTACTTCTTTGCTCAAACGGCAGAGGGCAGAGGATCTAAGGTTGAAACATTACCGGGTGGTACTAACTTAGGTGAGATAGATGACTTAAGATACTTCAATGATAAACTTTTAAAAGGTCTGAGAGTACCAAGTGCTTACTTGCCAAGCTCTCCAAATGATCCACAAACAGCGTTTACAGATGGAAGAGTTGGTACAGCTTACATACAAGAATTTAGATTTACAAAATTTTGTAAGAGAATACAAAACTTTTTACAACCAAGTGTTGATAGAGAATTTAAAATGTTCTTAAAGAACAGAGGTATTGAAATTGATTCAGGTATGTTTAATTTACAGTTTAATGAACCACAGAACTTTGGAAAATACAGACAGATAGAGTTAGATAATCAGCTAGTGAACATATTCAATCAAGTACAAGCATTACCTTATATTAGTAAGAGATTCGCAATGACACGTTATTTAAAACTTTCAGAAGAAGAAATTTACGAGAATCAAAGACTATGGGCAGAAGAAAACAAAACTTCAATGCCAGGTGCCGGCGAAGCAGGAGATACCTTAGGAGCAGTAGGTGGAGCACCTATGCCAACAGCACCACAGCCAGTTGAACCAGAAGGTGCAGGTCCTGAAGCAGGTGGCGATGATATAGCCACAGGAGCTCAATCACCATTAGGTGGTGATACAGGCGGCGGTGAAACTGCTACTTAATTTTTAAATTTATTTGATATCCGTCTCCGGACATCTGAGGATGTATACTATCAACGAATTCTATATTCCTACACCACAACGGAATCTGTTTAAAACTTTCTTTACTAGTTAACACTATTATAGATCTTATCTTTTTCTTTTTCATTTCATATATCCACGGATGAAACTTCTTCCAAGCATCTTGAACTGAGAATCCTGACAGTATTAACTTCATTGCTTCTTGAGAAATTTTTTTATTTCTATTTGTCTTAAAATATTTTTTTCGTAAAGAATTAATTGTTCTTTAATTTCTGACTCAATTATCTCGTGGTGTTCTTCTTTTGCATAACCAATTTGTAATTTTAGCTCTTGTATTGCTAATAGTATTCTTGTTTCTTCTTCATTCAACATAAAAAGTTCGAACTCAGGGTCAGCTTGACTAAATGAAGTCATCATGATATAGAACAAGATTGAAAAGAAAATTATTCTCATACTGTTAATGTAAAGTATATTCTTCGTTTACCATGACAAGTTTGTTGTTAAGTCTGTCGATTAGGTACTTTGCAACAACTTTAAGTTGATGAATTTCTTTTTTATTTTCTTTAGTAATTGGATCTTGATTTTCTAATTGTATGATCAGAGTATTAACAGCGTCAAGTTCTTCTTGAAACAACTGTGCTACAGTAACTATTTCTGTTTTTGTTTTCATTACAGCAGTATTTACTCTCGATGTAATAAATAATATTATCATGCGATATAAAGATTTAACAGAAGCATATCTACCAGATCAGGATCAATACCACCGTGCGGACATTAGCACAGGTAGAAAAACTCGCTTAACTCTAAAACATCTTAACAAGTTAAGAAAAGTTAGAGAGATAAGAAAACAAGATCAAGAAGAAAATGCTAACTTTGTGGCTACCATGTATGCACAACCACCTGTTGCATAAAAGCAACGGATTTCTGTTAAAGATCTTAAAATGTGGCAAAATTGGGTTTTTTTAAGTTTTTTTTAAAAAAATTGCAATTTTTTGCCCAATTATCCCTACATCTGCTGGTGAAATGTTAAATATAAACATTACAATATAAAATTAGTGTATCGATACTATTATATAAGGAGATGATCATGTCAGAAATGAGTTCAAAACTAGAACAAGTTCTTGAATATCTAGTAAACGGTGAGCAAGATAAAGCGTCAGCTTTATTACACGATGCAATCGTTGAAAAAGCTAGAGAAATTCACGAAGAGCTTATTAACACACAGACAGCAGATTCAACTACAGAAGAAGTAACTTCAGAAGCAAAGCACGACGACAAAGATAAAGAAATGAAAAAAGAGTCAGCTGATGAAGAAGCAACTGACGAAGTTAAAGAAGAAGCTGTTGAAGAGAAAAAAGAATCAACAGACGAAGAAGCAGTTGAAGAAACAGTAGGCGGCGAAACAGGCGACGCTGAAGCAGATCTTAAAGCAGAACTAAAGCAAAAAGCTGAAGAAGATGCTGATGAAATCGACTACGAAGAAACTAACGAAGACGATGGTGATGAAGACGGTGAAGCCGACGATCACGATCATGAAGACGTTGAAGACAAAGTAGACGATTTAGCAGACGCATTAGAAGAGCTAAAGGCTAAATTTGCAGAGATCGTAGACGGCAAAGAAGACAAAGAAGATGATGATATGGAAGGTGATATGGAAATGCCAGCTGAAGAAGAAGCTGACGAGTCAGTAGCACCAACTGAAGAAGCATCAACTGAGTTAGAAGAAGCTGAACTAAAGCCAGTTAAAGTGGCATCAACAGACGGTTCGGAAAAATCGAAATCACCAGTAGCATCAAAAAATGATATGGGTGGTTCCGCAGGTAACATTGCACAAGGTGGTGAGGAAAAAGGTGGATCAGCTCCAGCTCCTCAAAGCATGAACGCAACAACTGAACCAAATATGTCACAAGTAAAAGCTGAAACAAAAGATGGAGCAGATGGTTCTGCAAAATCAACAATTTCAGGCAAGTAATTAACTTGGCAAGAAGGGAGGCAAATATATGATTAGGTCGTTGACAGAAAATTTAACATTCGATCAAGCGAAGATTGAAGTTTTAAAAGAAGGCAAAGACGATAACAAAAGCCTCAAAATGAAGGGCATTTTCTTAATGGGTGGTGTTGAAAACCACAATAAAAGAATGTACCCAGTTACTGAAATATCTAGAGCGGTAAAAAACATCAAGGAAAAACTTGATTCAGGTTACAGTGTTCTAGGTGAAGCAGATCATCCAGAGAATCTTACTATTAATTTAGAAAGAGTTTCACACATGATAGAAGATATGTGGATGGATGGTCCAAATGGTATTGGGCAATTAAAGATTATGCCAACACCGATGGGTAAAATTGTAACAACTTTACTCGAAAGTGGTTGTAAACTAGGCGTGAGCTCGAGAGGTTCAGGTAACGTAGCAGATGCTGGTAACGTTCAAGATTTTGAAATTATCACAGTTGATATCGTAGCCCAACCGTCGGCTCCCGATGCATACCCAAAAGCAATATACGAAGGCTTATGGAATATGCGAGGTGGTCAGAAATTATATGGTTTAGGAAGAGACAGTATGTTTGATCCTAAAGCAGAAAAGTTTTTGGCTAGCGAAATTACTAAATTAATTAGTGAGCTAAACAAGAAATAAGGAGATTCAGATGGCAGACATTACAGAAATTTTTGGCACTGAAGGTTTAAGTGAAGAACTTAGATCACAAGTTCAAGAAGCTTGGGAGAACAAGCTGTCTGAGGCTCGTGAGGATATCTCAGCTGAGTTAAGAGAAGAATTTGCACAGAGATATGAGAATGATAAGTCACAGATTGTTGAAGCAATGGACAACATGATGTCAGATGCATTAAAGAAAGAAATTTCAGAATTTGCAGAAGACAAAGCACAGGTTGTTAAAGAAAGAGTTGCTTATAAAACAGCAGTAGGTGAGCATTCAAATATGCTTTCTAAATTCATTACCGACGCTTTAGTAAAAGAAGTGAAGGAACTTAGAGAAGATAGAGATGGTCTCAAAGGTCAATTTACAAAGTTGGAAGACTTTGTAGTCAGACAACTCTCCAAAGAGTTAACTGAGTTTGCACAAGACAAAGCAGATCTTGTTGAAAAGAAAGTACAATTAGTTGCAGAAGGTCGTAAACTGATCGATGAAACTAAAGCGGCTTTCGTCAAAAGAGCGGCAGGTATTGTGGAAGACACAGTTAGTTCAACACTGAAAAACGAAATGACAGCACTTAAAGATGACATCAAAGTTGCTAAAGAAAACAACTTTGGTAGAAAAGTGTTCGAAGCGTTTGCAGGTGAATACATGAGTTCTTACCTAAATGAAGGTGGGGAAATTCGTAATTTGCAACAGCAAATTGCAGATCAGCAAAAAGCAGTTTCAGAAAAAGAAGCGGCTATAGAGCAAAAAGACGCTGATATCAAAGCAACAGAAACAAAACTTAAGATAGCAGAAGACAAGATTGTTAGAGAAAAAACTTTAGCAGAACTTGTAGATTCACTATCAAAAGACAAACGTCAAGTTATGGTTGAGTTGTTAGAATCAGTACAAACAGCGAACTTGAAAAAACAGTTCGAAAAATATCTACCAGCAGTACTTAATGAAGATGTTGCACCACAAGATGGTAAAACAATCATTACAGAGCATACTGGTGATAGAAACATAAATATTGATGATAACAATTCAATTAATGCAGATATCGTTAATATTAAAAGACTAGCAGGGTTAAGGAGTTAAACACTATGTCAGACAAAACGTTAACAGAAAATTGGAAAGACACTAAATCTGCACTGCTTGAAGGTCTAGACGGTCAAAGAAAAGAAACTATGAGTGCAATCTTAGAGAACACTCAACAGTACTTGGCAGAGGCCGCTACAGCAGGCGCAACAGGTGCCGGCAACGTTGCCGCACTAAACAAAGTGATCCTTCCAGTAATTAGAAGGGTTATGCCTACAGTTATTGCGAACGAAATCGTTGGTGTACAACCAATGACCGGTCCAGTAGGTCAAATCCACACATTAAGAGTCAGATACGCCGATTCCGCTAATGGTATTACAGCAGGTCAAGAAGCACTTTCACCGGCTGGTATCGCTAGAGGTTATTCAGGTGATGATTCTTCATCTGGTACAACAGCGGACACTACTTCTTCAAAAGAAGGTGTTCCTGGTAACAGATTATCAATTCAAATCTTAAAGCAAACTGTTGAAGCTAAGACAAGAAAACTATCAGCAAGATGGACATTCGAGTCGGCTCAAGATGCAAACGCTATGCACGGTTTGGACGTAGAAGCAGAAATCATGGCGGCACTAGCACAAGAAATTACAGCTGAGATCGATCAAGAGATCATCGGTTCATTAATTTCATTGGCTGGTACGGCAGGTGCGGCATACGACCAAAAAGGTGTGTCAGGTCAAGCAACATTCGTTGGTGATCAACACGCGGCATTGGCAGTATTAATCAACAGAGAAGCAAATAGAATTGCACAAAGAACAAGAAGAGGCGCAGGTAACTATACAGTTATGTCTCCAACTGCTCTTACAATTCTACAATCAGCGACAACTTCAGCGTTCGCAAGAACAACTGAAGGTACATT
>CESN01095890.1_pt1 | contig 22197 bp, 19 predicted proteins | sample 531181 | NCBI WGS metagenome assembly CESN01 (sample SAMEA2621990, study PRJEB7988) | marine metagenome | isolation source: saline water (ENVO:00002010), including
AAAAAAGTTCAAAAAAATAAATTTGGAGCATGTTTAATAAAAGAGCCAGATTTAGTTGCCAACTGTTTATCGGAGATGACTCACTCAACTAGCCTGCCCGTTACTGCAAAAACTAGAATTGGTTTTGATAATATTGAAGACTTTGATTATTTAAATTTATTTATCGAAAAAATAAAAAAGACTGGAGTAAAAACTGTTATTCTTCACGCAAGAAAGGCTATTTTAAAAGGTTTAAGTCCTAAAGAAAATTTAAGAATACCTAAGCTTAATTACCAAATGGTGTATGATATTAAAGCAGCTCATCCTGAAATTGAAATCATCATAAATGGAGCAATTACAAATACAAGAGATATAAATTATCATTTGAGTAAAGTTGATGGTGTAATGATCGGAAGAGCAATATATCAATCACCTTATTTTTTAGCTGATATTGAAAAAGAAATTTTTAATAATAATAACATTTTATCGAGAGAGGAAATTATAGAGAGGTTGGTTGAGTACGTTAATAAAGAAGTGCAAAAAGGGACGAGAGTCAATCAAATTATGAGGCATACAGTTGGATTATATCATGGTCAGAGAGGCGCAAGTAAATGGAAACGGTATTTATCAAATAATATGATGGCAAGAGACTCTGATTTTCAAAAAGTGAAGCATATTTTAGAAGTTGTTCAAAATAATGAAAAGTTAGCTTTGGTAGATTAAGTTGTCCACTTTAGTTTACGATCAAATTGTTCCATTAATTGTAGTGCTGTCTATAGCTGCTGGTCTTTCAGGTTTTATTGCTGGGCTGTTAGGAGTGGGAGGCGGCATCATCATGGTACCAGCTTTGTATTACGCATTTGGGGAACTTGGATACAATGAGGAATTGCTCATGCACATGGCCATTGCTACATCTTTAGCTATAATAATCCCAACTTCTATAGTTTCAGCAATATCGCACATGAAATATAAAGCCGTAAATTTCGATTTAGTAAAGACTTTTGGTTTAAGTGTTGCTATTGGTATATTAGTTGGAACATTTGTCGCTACGAATTCTAAAACTCCACAATTACTTTTAATGTTTTCCTTTTTTGCTTTTTGTATCGCAATTTTCTTTATTTTTTTTAGGGACAAAGCTGGATCTAAAGTTATAGTTATACCTAATTTTATTAAAAACTTATATGGTGTTTTTATGGGCTTTATGTCTGTACCACTAGGTATAGGCGCAGGCTCTCTTGGAGTGCCATTTTTGAAAACCCTTGGTTATTCAATTAATATTGCAATCGGAACGTCTGCTACAATTGGAATTGTCAATGCAGTTTGCGGAGCTACAAGTATGGCATTCAGTGGAATAGTATTTTTTGATATATCAGCACCTTATAGTATTGGATTTGTTAATATTGCAGGTTTTTTAATTTTTGTACCAATTACAATGTTATTTGCTCCTCTAGGAGCAAAAATAACACACTCAATAAATAAAAATTTATTGAGTAAAATTTTCGGACTTTTCTTGATGACAATATCAATAAGAGCTTTTACAGAATATTTAAAATTTTAAGGAACTAAAATTGCAGGACCAAGTAGTTTTCTTGCGTGTAAGTCTTCGTGTGATTTTTGAGCCTCATCTAATGAGTATTTATGAGCTATATCAATTTTAATTTTTCCTTCTTTCATAATGCTAAATAGTCTACCTGCAGATAATTCAAGATCAAGACGTGTTGCTGTATACGGCATCACAGATGGCCTTGTTAAAAATATTGCTTTTGGAGCTAAATGTTTTTTTACATCAATATTTTCTACCATTCCTGAAGAGTTACCAAAAGATAAAAACATACCCCTCACTTTTATTGCCTCTAATGATTTTTCAAATGTTTTGAGTCCTACGCCATCATATACAGCATCAACACCTCTGCCATTTGTAATTTCAAGCACTTCTTTTGCAAAATCTTGAGTAGAGTAATTAATAACGTGATCACAACCATTTTGTTTTGCAATTTCTATTTTTTCGTCAGAACCAACTGTTCCGATTAATGTACAGCCAATTGCTCTTGCCCACTGACAAAAAATTTGACCAACTCCTCCTGCTGCAGCATGAAATAGAATTACATCCTCTTTTTTGACTTGATACGCTCGATAGAGTAAATACTCACAAGTCATACCTTTTAAGGTTATGGCACTAGCATTTTCAAAACTCACCTCACTTGGCACCTTAACCAACTTTTCTTCAGGCATTACTTGTTGCTCTGCATATGCTCCAATAGGCATTGAAGCGTGAGAGACACGGTCACCAATCTTAAACAGTTTAACATTTGAACCGATTTCTATAACTTCGCCTGCTGCCTCAAGGCCAATACCCGAGGGAAGTGAAAGAGGATATAACCCAGACCTATGATAAGTATCAATAAAATTTAATCCTATTGACTTATTTTGAACTAAAACTTCATTAGTTTTTAGTTTTTCTAAATTTTTATTAGTTATTTTTAAAACTGAAGGATCACCAAATTCTTTAATTTCTATTATCTTTGTCATTTGTTTTATATAGCTTTAGAATATTTTTTGTAAATCATAAAAATTAAATAACTTATAATTAAACTAAAAATTATCCTTGCAAATAGTATTCCCGATATATGCCCACCTATAAGAGCCATCAATATAGTATCTTCAATTACGGCATGTAATAAGTTTAATAATGACACAGATAAAAATACACTTTGCTTATCTATTTTTCCAGACTTAACATCTTTGATCAACATGCCGCCGCCATATTGAATGCCAATTGTCATTCCAACAATAATGATATTCATTGCTTCTTTTTGAATTCCAAATAACCTTAGCGGTGGAATAAAAATTAATTCAAACAATTTTTTAATTCCAATCTTTTTTAAAATTTCAAGTATTATCACCATGATAACAACGATAAAAAAAATATATATAAGGTTTATAAATTGATAATAAAGCCATGACCAAAATTCGGTTGGTAGAGGCTCTAAAGTAATCAAAGTTTCAAATGGTTCAGTCAATAATTCAAAATTAAAATAGATTAATTTTAAAATATACCCCAATAGGAAGGCTGAAAAGAATCTCAATAAAATCGTATAAGTAAAGCTAACACCTGCAGCTTTACAAACAGCACTTTCAATTGGAAGGTTGTGGCAAACTAATATCATAGTTGTTAAAATTGTTACTTGTGCAACGTTTATATCCAATACAGGTATTAAATTTATAAAAAGAACAATCGCAGCGTACATATTGATTAAAATTGCAGTAACTAACACTAGACCAAGTTCTGGTGTTAATCCAACAACAACCATGAATGGCTCTAGTAATTTTGCTAAAAATTCAATAACTCCAGAAATTTCAAAAAATTTTATAATAAAAACAAAAGGAATTAAAATTTTGTATAAAGGAATACAAATATCTTTGATATCAATTAAAATTTTATTAACCGTTTTCTGCATACATCTAAAAGGTGAATAAATTAGTTATTTTTTTCGTTTATTATAGAATTAATTAAAAAAATGGAAGGAATATAAAATGTCAAAATATATAATAGCAGCAACTTATTCATCAGAAGCAATGGCAGGCTGGATTAAGGAGCCAGGTTCTGACAGAATTGCAGCAGCAAATAGTGCAGCAGCTAAAGTAGGTGGAAAAGTATTGAGCCTTACTTTTGTAAGAGGAAAATATGATTTTATTGCTGAATTTGATTTACCAAATTTTGAGGCAGCTGCAGCCTTAAAGATGATTACGATGTCTTCAGGTGCATTTTCGGAGATGGATATAATGGAGCCAGTTGATCTTAATGGTGTTGCTGATACAGCATCAAAGGCCGCTTCAGCTTATAAAGCAGTAGGAAAGTAATGTATATCAGCTCAGTAAGATTTAAGCCAAAAAAACAATACAAGACCGATTTTATAAATTATTTAAAAACTTTTAACCCTACAAAATATGAAGGTTGCATTAAGCATTTAGTAATTGATGCAGGTGAGAGAATGATGTCTTTTGTTGAATGGAAAAGTGAAAGCTCTTTATCGTTAGAAAGAGAAAATTTAATTAAGTTTTTAGATGGATGTAGATATATGCTAGAGGAATTATCACCAGAATTGGGTGTGACAGACCCAATTTCAGGTTCATTAATAATTGAGAATAATTCAGAATAAATCTCAAAAAGTAATATTGTCAATTCGAAAAAATAAAATTAATTTATTGTTTCAAATAAATTAAACAACAGTTCACTAATATGTTTTGGCTTTTTGTTTGAAAAATCAGATATTTGATGTCTGCAGCTTGTACCATTAGCAATGACATAATCTTTATCTGATGAATTATTTATTTTTGGTATGAGAGATAAATATGCCATTTTTTTTGAAACTTCATAATGTTTTGAACTATAACCAAATGAACCGGCCATACCACAGCAGCTACTATCAATCATTGAATTTTTAATATTTAATTCATTTAATAAGTCAGTAAGACCCTTGATTCTATTTTGCGATTTTTGATGACAATGCCCATGTATTAATACATTCTTATTAAAATCTTTGGATTTAATTTTGTTTCCTTTTTTAATTTCATTTAAAACAAACTCTTCAAGTAATAAGAATTTGTTTTTGATTTTATTTCTATTTTTTAATTTTGTAAAAGATTTAAATTCATCATTAAATGTGAGTAAACATGAAGGCTCTATACCTACTACCGGTAGTTCGTGATAACCATTATCAATTATGTATCCCGTGAAACGCTCTAATTCTTTCTGAGCCTTATCGAGTTGACCGAAAGAAATATAGGTTCTTCCACAACAAAGAGGTCTGTTTAGATTATCATTATGGAAACTCGGAATGATTGCCTGATAATCAAATTTATTTAAAACTTTTATTGCATATACTAAGTTTTTAATCTCAAAGTTAATGTTGAATGTATCAGCAAACAGTATAACTTTTTTTTCTGAAAGAGGTTGATCTTTATAAATCTCTTTTAATGGATTTTGATTTTCAACGACTGGCAAAGATCTATTTGAAGAAAATCCAAACCATTCAATAATTTGACTAAATATAGGAAGTTTATTTAAAATATTTATAATTGGATTTGAAAATTTTAATAACCAAATAAGTTTTGGCATATTTGATATTACATTATCTTTTATGCTCATAGAAAATTTTTGATAATAGTGTGATAAAAATTCACTTTTCATTTTCGCCATGTCAACGGACATCGGACACTCTCTTTGACAGGCTTTACAACTTACACACAGTTCCATAGTTTCATACATACCTTTTGAAACAAAAGAATCTTTTGGTAATTGATTTGATAAAGCTAATCTCAATGTGTTAGCTCTACCTCTTACTAAATCCTTTTCTTCTTTAGTTACTCTATAAGAAGGACACATTACTCCAGAGTCCAGTTTTCTGCACGCACCATTGTTATTACACATTTCTATTGCGTCAGAAAATTGACCCCAAGATGACCAATCATAATGTGTTGAAATTTTTTCAGCTTTATATCCAGATTTATATCTCATCAGTGATCTATCGTCAGATTTATATGGCCTTACAATTTTATGGGGATTTAATAAATTATTTTTATCAAAAGTATCTTTAATTTGTTCAAATGAATTTATAATTTTTTTTCCGAACATTATTTTATGGAATTCAGATCTCACAATCCCATCTCCATGTTCACCTGAATGTGAACCTCTATACTCTTTGACCATTTCAAAAGCCTCTTCTGCGATCGCTTTCATATTTTTAATATCCTGGTCAGACTTCATGTTTAATACCGGTCTAACGTGAAGTGTGCCTACTGAAGCATGCGCGTAAAACATTCCACTTGTATTATATTTTGCAAATACATCTTTTAATTTTGATGTATAATCAGCTAAATGTTCAAGAGTAACGGCACAATCTTCAATAAAAGCCACAGGTTTTTTATCGCCTTTTAACGACATTAATATATTAAGGCCTGCTTTTCTTATTTCAAAAATCTCCTTTTGATCGTTTAAGTTTTCGTAACTTTTATAATTATTATTTTTGTTTTGTGATTTAACTAAATCTTCAAGATCTTTAAGTTTTGATTTTGCTAGATTGAGATTGTCATCTATAAACTCTACCATTAAAACAGCTTCTGGATTACCAACAATATATTTTTTAATACTTTCCGCATATATTGGAATTTGTTTAGCAAGATCAATCAGGTTATGATCCAGCAACTCAACAGTTGTTGGTTTTAGTTTAACCATCTCTTTTGTCAGCTCCATTGCTTGATGAAAACTCTGAAAATAGCAAACCCCTAAAACTTTTTGTTTTGGAATAGGCCATAGTTTAAGTTTAATTTTATTAAATAAAGATAACGTACCTTCAGATCCAACTAATATATTTGATGTATTAAACCCGTCAGGATTTATTAAATCTATGTTATATCCACCAACTCTTCGCTGTGTTTGTGGCCAATACTGATCAATATCATTTTTTGTTTCTTCTTTAATGTCTAAAAATTTTTTAATTATTTCGTATTTTCTATTTTGATTGTTAGTTACTTTTAAATAATTTTTATCAATATCTTCAAAAGTATGTATTGAGCCATTATCTAATATAGCCTCTACAGCAAGAACATTATTAACCATATTTCCATAATATAATGATCTTGAACCACAACTATTATTCCCAGTCATTCCACCAATTGTTGCTCTGCTACTTGTTGAAACATCAACTGGAAACCACAAGCCATGTGGTTTTAAATAACTGTTCAATGTATCAAGAACGATACCTGGTTGCACCCAAACGAATTTTTCTTTTACATTTAATTCTAAAACTTGATTTTGATGCTTTGAATAATCTAAAACAATCGCTTCATTTACTGTTTGACCACATTGTGAACTTCCACCACCTCTTGCTAATAATGGTATTGCATTTTTTTGTGAATATTCCATTAAATTTAAAACATCATTTTTGTCGTAGGGAAGAACAGCGCCCAAAGGAGTAATTTGGTACAATGAAGCGTCAGTGCTATATCTTCCTCTAGAGAAATGATCGAAAAGCACTTTACCTTTTACTTTAGATCTTATTTCTCTTGAAATCTTATTTATTTGATATTCTGTAAATTTCATTAATGTGTATTATATACTGGCTTTGCAAATTTTTTCAAAGCGACATCTGATAGCTTCAGACCAAGACCCGGCTGATCATTCAAGTACATTACACCATCTTTAATTTTATGGGGATTTTCAAATAATTCAGCCTGCAATGGATCTCTCTCTGGATCTGGAAAGGACTCCAAAATTCGTCCAGCTGGAGTAGATGCAACGAGAGAAGCATGAATATAACAGTCGTGATGTGGAGCCACATCAATATGATTTAGTTCGCAAATAGAGGCTAGTTTTTTTCCATGTGTAAATCCTCCAAACATTGTGCAATCAAATTGTAATATTTGTATTGCGTTTTCCTCTAATAGTGATCTGCACCCAAAACTTGTTAATTCACTTTCTCCACCAGATAGAGGTATGGTTGTTCTTTTAGATAATTCTCTTAAACCTCGTTTATCATCTTCCCACCTGATAGGTTCTTCCAACCAAGTAGGTTTTAAAGGTTCAAAAGCTTTTGCGGCTTCAATTGCTGTTTTTAAATCCCAAGCCCTATTCACATCGATCATAAAATCTTTATCTTTTCCAATAATATCTCTAATTATCTCCATTCTAATAATATCTTCCTTTAAACTTAAACCACCAACTTTGCCTTTAAAACCTTTATGACCGTCATCTAGAAGTTTATGAATTTCATCTTTTAATTCTTTATTATCCTTGCCATCTCTATAGTACGCACAGGTAACATAACATGGAACTTGATTTCTGAATCCTCCAAATAATTTATAGAGAGGTAATTTGCTTTTTTTTCCAATCAAATCCCAACAAGCAATATCTAGTGCTGAAGAAATTCTAATAATTGATTCCCTAGACCATTTTTTTTCATTCGATTTCTTTGTATCGGTGAGTTTGAAAATTTTATTATATAGTATCTCTGGCGAAAATGGATCTTCTCCAATTATTTCTTCTGCAATACCATTTTTAAAAGGTTCAATTATTGGTTTAATATCGGTGTAGCTTGTAGCCATGCCAAACCCTTCGTGTCCATAATTCGTTTTAATCTTTATCAAAATTTCGTTTGCCTGTGGAACTTTAAAATGACTAACCCAATACGGTCTTTTATCTTCAGGAACTTGAAGAATATAAACTTCTAAATTTTCGATAAAAATTTTATTTTTCATTAATTATTTGATTATAATTTCTGATTAACATATACATATATTGCCTTATGCCAATTTCAAATAGTTTTAAGTCAGGTAAACATTTTTTACAAATACCTGGACCAACAAATATTCCAGACCGTATTTTGCGAGCAATGGATTATCCAACAATTGATCATCGCGGACCTGAATTCGCAGATATAGCAAAAAGAGTACTAGAAAGAATAAAACTGATTTTTAAAACCTCTGAGCCAGTTATAATTTATCCAGGATCTGGCACAGGAGCTTGGGAAGCTGCTATTGTGAATACTCTTAACGAAGGGGACAAAGTTTTAATGTTTGAAACAGGACAATTTTCATCTTTGTGGTGGGAAATAGGACAAAAATTTAAATTAAACGTAGATTTCGTTCCGGGCGATTGGAGAAGTGGAGTAGACTTAAACGTTTTAGAAAAAAAATTAAGTGACGATAAAAAACATGAAATCAAGGCGATTTTTGTAGTTCATAACGAAACATCTACTGGTGTTGCGAGTAGAATAGGTGAATGTCGAAAAATAATGGATAATGCAAAGCATCCAGCATTACTATTGGTAGACACAATTTCTTCTCTTGGTTCAATTGATTATAAACATGAAGAATGGAAAGTTGATGTAACAGTTTGCGGATCTCAAAAAGGGCTTTTGTTGCCACCAGGAATATCTTTTAACGCTATTAGTTCAAAGGCATTGGAAGCACATAAAAAAGCAAATCTTTCAAAAGCATATTGGGATTGGGCACCAATGTTAAAAAATAATGTAGACGGTTTCTTTCCTTACACACCAGCAACGAATTTATTCTATGGTTTAGATGAAGCAATAAATATGCTTTTAGAAGAGGGTTTGGATAATGTGTTTGCTAGGCACCAACGACATGCCGACGCAACAAGACTAGCAGTTAAAGCTTGGGGGTTAGAGATACTATGCAAAAATCCTAAAGAATATTCAAACTCTTTAACTGCTGTATTAGTACCTGATGGATACGATTCTGATGCACTGCGAAAAGTAATTTTAGATAATTATAACATGTCACTCGGTACAGGCTTAAACAAAGTTAAAGGTAAAGTTTTTCGTATTGGTCATCTTGGTGACTTTAATGATTTAATGTTAGCTGGAACTTTAGCGGGTGTTGAAATGGGTCTAAAAAAATCAGGCATTCCGTATAAAGCAGGTGGTGTAATGAAAGCTTTAGATTTCTTGACCCAATAATCAAATAAATGATTAATATTGCTGGATTAAATTTTTTAATTTAGTTAATATGCTAAAATTTAACAAGGGGAAATATATGAAAAAAATAGCTAAGCTATTTGTTGTTCTAATTTCGACATTATTTCTATCATTTTCTGCTAGTGCTGTTGAAGTTAAATTCGGACATGTTGGGAAACCAGGGTCTTTATTTTCAGCTTCAGTAGATCACTTTGCAAAATTAGCAAATAAGAGATTAGGAAGCAAAGGAAAAGTAACTGTATTCGGGTCTTCACAACTAGGTAAAGACAAACAGGGAATGCAGAAATTAAAACTTGGTACTGTTAATATGTGGTTACCATCTTCAGTAATGGCATCTATTCATGATGAATTTGGTGTATTTGATATGCCTTTTATTATTAAAAACAGAAAGCACATGAACAAAGTTGAGAAACAAGTTTTGCCGGACATGTTTAAAAACTTAGAAGCTAAAACAGGCTATAAAGTAATAGCAGTTTGGGAAAATGGTTTTAGACATATTACAAATAATAAGAGAGCAATTAATACACCCGGTGACTTAAAAGGTATTAAGCTTAGAACGCCAAAATCAAAATGGAGAGTAAAAATGTTCCAATCATATGGAGCAAATCCAACTCCTATGGCATTTTCTGAGGTGTTTACTGCATTAAAAACTGGAACAATGGATGGTCAAGAAAATCCATACGCACAAATAGCAAGTGCAAAGTTTCAAGAAGTTCAGAAATATTTATCAATAACTGGTCACGTTTATACACCCGCATATGTAACTGTTCACAACTCAACTTGGAATAAGTTACCAGGTGATGTGAAAAAAATTCTTGAGCAATCTGCTAAAGATACTCAAAAATTTGTATACAAAGAAGCCGCATCATTAGAAAAATCACTTTTAGGAGTTATTAAAAAAGCTGGTGTCAAAGTAAATACAGCTAATAAAGATGCCTTCATCAAAGCTAGCAAGGGTATTTATGATCAATTTGCATCAGAGGTACCAACCGGAGGAGCTTTAGTAAAAAAAGTTTCTTCCTTAGCAAATTAAATTGAATTTTAGCCGGCCCCTTTTCAGGGGGCCGGTTTTTATTAAAAATGAATCTAGATAAATTTGAAAGTTTATACGAAAAATTTTTACAAGTAATATTATTTGTAATGATGATTGCATTAGCACTTGTAGTCCTTGCTGGTGTTACTTTCAGATTTAGTGGCCATGCATTAGCATGGTATGATGAAGTTGCATCTGTACAGTTGGCTTGGCTGACCTATTATGGTTCAGCATATGCAGCTTTAAAAGGTTCGCACATAGGTGTCCCGAGTATTTTAAGAGCTTTTCCAATCAATTTAAGGAAAATATTTTTTGTGATATCAAAAATAGTTATTTATGCGTTTTTAATTTTATTAGCATATTATGGTTATTTAGTTCTTACTTTAATAAAAGGTGAAACATTAGTTACATTAGAATGGGTACCACAAACATTCGTTCAATCAGTTATCCCTATCGGATCAATTTTATTTATAATAGCTGAAACAATTAGAATACCAAAAGATTATAGAATAAATGTTCTTCAAAAAAGAAATGAAAATGATGTTGAGGAATTAATATGATTATTCTAACAATGCTTTTAGTTCTTTTTTTCTTATTAAGCATTAATGTTCCAATTGCTATTGGTTTAGCGGTTACAACTATCATTGCAATGGTGATGAAAACAGGAACAAGTTTTTTAATAGATACAGCGATTGTTATGTTTGATGGTTCTATGAAATTTCCGTTAATAGCAATACCATTATTTATTCTAGCAGGCTCTATTATGAACAGTTCTGGAATTTCTAGAAGATTAATAGCTTTCGCATCCGCATTGGTAGGTTTTATCAAAGGTGGGCTCAGTATGATTAATATTGCAACATCAATGTTTTTTGCAGAAATATCTGGTTCAGCCGTTGCTGATGTTGCTGCACTTGGATCAATTTTAATACCCGCAATGAAAAAAAAAGGATATCCCGCAGCTTTTTCAGCTGCTGTCACATCCTCTTCAGCATCTTTAGCGATTATTATACCACCCTCTATACCAATGATAGTTTACGCTGTTATGGCACAAACATCAGTTGTACAGCTATTTGTTGCTGGTGTTATACCAGGAATTATTGGTGGTTTTTTGATGATGTTAGCTGCTTATATTTATGCCGTTAGACATAAATTGCCAGTTGAAGAAACTTTTAATTTGAAGAATCTTAGAAAAACTGGAAGGGAGGCTGCTCTCGCATTTTTGTTGCCTTTTATAATTTTAGGTGGAATTTTTGGTGGTGTTGTAACAGCTACAGAGGGAGCCGGTTTAGCAGTGGTTGCGGCATTGGTAATCGGCTTAATTTATAGGGAATTTGATTTTAAGAGATTATATGTGGCGGCTACAGAAGGTGCAATTCAAACAGCATCTGTTATGTTATTAGTTGCTGCATCAGTTTTACTAGGAGAATTTTTAACTATAGAGCAGATTCCACAGAAAGTAGCTGAGTCAATTATTGATTTTACTAAAAACAAGTTTGCGGTTCTTTTAATCTTGAATGTGTTTTTATTGATTATCGGTTTTTTTCTTCATTCTGTTGCAGCTATAATTTTAACAGTTCCAATAGTAATGCCTCTTGTAAATGCAGTTGGAATAGACCCTGTTCATTTTGGAATAATAGTAACTTTAAATTTAGCAATTGGACAACAAACCCCGCCAGTTGCTAGTGTGCTAGTTACGGCTTGTTCAGTTGCTAAGGCTGATATTTGGGATGTTACCAGAGCAAACATTATGTTTATATGTGTCCTCTTGTTTTTACTGCTTTTAGTAACTTATGTCCCAGCCATCCCTATGACACTTGTAGATTTTTTTTATAGATCATGAGTAACCTAATTTTACAAAATAGATTTAACAAACATATCCTTGAGATATTTTTAAACAGACCTGAAAAGCTAAATGCTTTAACAAAACCAATGTGGAAAGAACTTGGTAAAATATTTAAAAAAATTTCAAAAGATAAGAACTTGAGGTGCGTCATAGTTAGAGGAAAGGGAAATAAGTCCTTTTCACCAGGAAATGATATTAGTGAATTTAAAAAAGAGAGATCTAATAGCAAATTAGCAAAAGCTTATGGAGTTTTTTTGCATGGAACATTAAGAGCGATTCAGGATTGTCCAATACCCACAGTGGCATTAATAGAAGGCATTTGTGTTGGAGGAGGAATGGAAATCGCTGCTTGTTGTGATTTGAGAATATGTGGAGAAAGTTCAAGGTTTGGTGTACCAATTAAAAGACTTGGATTAACGATGGCAGCTAAAGAACTTCAGGCTTTGTTATCAATAACTAATTATTCCACAACAATGGAAATTTTATTAGAAGGAAAAATAATTAACTCAAAAGAAGCATATGAAAAAAATTTAGTAAACAGAGTCGTTCCAGATTCTGATGTTGAAAAAGAGGTTTATAGGACGGCAGAATTAATTTGCGATGGCGCTCCTAGAGTTGCACGTTGGCATAAGCAGTTTGCTAAGGAGATTATTAAAACTGGAAAAGTAACTAGTAAATTGAATAATCTTGGTTACAAATGTTATGATACTGAGGATTTTCAAATCGGATACAAATCATTTTTGACTAAAACAAAACCAAAATTTAAAAATAAATAATATGCCTGGTCCAATACAAGGTATTAAAATTCTTGAACTTGCACAAATTATGGCTGGGCCAACATGTGGGCTGATGCTTGCAGACTTGGGTGCAGAAGTAATTAAAATTGAAAAAATTCCCGGTGGTGATGATACAAGAAGATTTTTACCTCCTGATATTAATGGCGAAGCATCTGCTTACATGATGATGAATAGAAACAAAAAAGGTATTGCAATAAATTTAAAAGAAACAGACGGAATTAATATTTTCAAAAAAATGGTTAAAGAATCGGATGTAGTAATCGAAAACTTCAGAAAGGGCACAATGGAAAAACTCGGCATCGGATATGAAGTATTAAAAAAAATAAATCCTAAAATAATTTTTTGCGAAATTTCTGGCTACGGTAGAACTGGCCCTTACTCTAACAAGGGCGGTTTTGATCTTGTTGCTCAGGGATTGACTGGACTGATGAGTATTACTGGTGAGAGTAAAGATAAGCCACCAATGAAAGTTGGTGTGCCATTAACTGACATCACTGCCGGTATACTTGGTGCAACAGGAGTTTTAGCCGCATTAATTAACAGAGAAAAAAATGGTGATGGACAGAGAGTAGATACCTCCTTGTTTGAGGCAGGCATTGTTCATACTTATTGGCAGTCTGCTATTGCTGTGGCAACTGGAATATCTCCTGGACCTTTGGGTTCAGCACACCCATTAACAGCCCCTTATCAAGCATTTAAAACAAAGGATAATTGGATAACTGTTGGAGCATCAAATCAAAAAACATGGTTAAGGTTAATTAAAGCATTAGACAAAGAGGAACTTCAACTTGATAAAAGATTTAACAATAATGATAATAGGATGAAAAATTTAAATTCTCTCGTAAAGATTTTACAAAAAGAAATATTAAATAAAACATCAAAGGAATGGATTGATACTTTTGATAAAGAGGGATTACCGTGTGGACCAATAAATTCAATAATTGAAATGCATAAAGATCCACATGCAATCAGTAGAAATATGATTATTGAAGTTGAAAATAAAAAAGCTGGAAAATCAAAAGCGATAGGTATGCCAATTAAATTCTCAAAAACAAATGCCAAAAAAAGTTTAGGGGCACCGATCTTAGGTGAGCACACAGAAGAGGTTTTAAAAAATTTTGGTTTTTCAGATATGGAAATTAAAGATTACAAGAATAGAGGGATAATAATTTAATTTTTTATTGAAGGTTTAGTTTTAATAAAATCATATGATTAAATATGAAATAAATACACACATCATTCGAGATAAAAAAAACAATTTAATTAAATTTTCTGATCGTAGGCTCCAATTTTGCCAGTTTCTTGTAAGATTTTATCTATAAAATCAAAAATTGCTTTTTTTCTTTTTTCTGAGGTTGGACTTTCTGTAACTACAACCAAAGAAGGTTTATTGGATGATGCACGTATTAAACCCCAGGATCCATCACGCAAAGAAAATCTCACACCATTAACTGTCAATATATCTTTTATTTCTTCATCATCTATTAAAATTTTATCTTTCTTAAATTTTTTAAATCTATTCACTAAATCATTAACTAAATCATATTTTTCTTCATCTTTACAATAAGGAGCCATTGTAGGTGATTGAAATGTTTTTGGAAGTTCACTTATGATTTCGCTCATTTTTTTATTCTGATTATTTAACAAATGGCAAACTTGAATAGCTGAATTTATTCCGTCGTCATAACCAAATCCTAATGGTTGATTAAAAAAAAAGTGGCCACTTTTTTCAAAACCAGCAAGTGCTTTTTCTTTGTTGACCTTTCTTTTAATATGTGAATGTCCTGTTTTCCATAAAATTGTTTGACAATTGTTTGTTTTTAAAATCTCATCATGAGTAAATAAACCTGTTGATTTTACATCAATTACAAACTTAGAATTAGGGTATTGCGGAGCCAAATTTCTGGCAATAAGCAATCCAATTTTATCAGAAAATATCTCCTCCCCATTATTATCAATAACCCCAACTCTGTCTCCATCACCATCAAAACCAAAGCCTATATCAGCATTATTTTTCTTAACAGTTTTTGAAATTGCATTTAGCATCTTAAGATCTTCAGGGTTTGGGTTATATTTTGGAAATGTAAAGTCTAAATTACAATCCATTTCAATTATATCACAACCAATACCTTTTAAAATATCAGGCGCAAATATCCCTGCAGTTCCATTGCCACAAGCAACAACAGCTTTAATTTTTTTTCTAATTTTATTCTTGGAAATTAAGTTTTGTTTATAAACATCTATAAAATTCTTTATTTGTTTAATATTTCCCCTTCCTTTTATAAACTTTTTATTTAATACTATTTGTTTAAGTTCATTCATCTCTTCAGGTGCATGTGTTAAACCTTTTTCAATTCCCATTTTTACTCCGGTCCATCCATTTTCATTATGACTGGCTGTTATCATTGCAACACCATCAGCCTTTAATTCAAATTGAGCAAAGTATACCATTGGAGATAGTGAAAGACCTAAATCTTCAACATTACAACCGGCGGAAATTAAACCTTCGGCTAAGGCATTCTTAATTTTCTCACTATAAGATCTGTAATCATATCCAATAATTATTCTTGGATTTTGTTTTTTTGTTTTAGATACAACCTGGGAACCTAACCCTTGACCTAAATTTTTAACTCCCGCTAAATTAATTTCTTCCGGGTACAACCATCTTGCATCATATTCTCTAAATCCATTGTGGTTAATGTGGACAGATAAATCAGACATTGTAAATTATTAATAAATTAGCAGTTCTTTTAAAAGCGAATAATTAACAGGATTAAATTTTATTATTGATTTTCTCATAAGTTCGTATTATGTTCTCTTGATGGGGTAATACAATTAGTGTATTCAATCATTGTAATACACTACATATAGTTTTTTATATATAAAACCCAAAAAAAAAGGTACAAAATGCAAGAAAACATCGCTCTGGCAATAAAAACTGCTTTGGAAGAAAACAAGGATAAAATTGTAGAAAAGTCTGGCAAGATTTACACTGATTTAAAAAGACCGGATTTATTTAGTTTATCTAACGATACAGAATTATTTCAAAATGAAAAAGGGATTACAATCAAAATTGATAGATCGAAAGATTCTAACTTAACTGATTTTGGTGAAGCAACATTAAAAGATAGATATTTAAGCGAGAATGAGTCATATCAGGATTTATTTGCAAGAGTGGCCGCAACATATGCTGATGATAATCTTCATGCTCAAAGATTATATAATTACATTTCTAAACTTTGGTTTATGCCAGCAACTCCTGTTTTATCAAATGCCGGAACTACTAGAGGTTTGCCAATATCTTGCTTTTTAAATGAAGCGAGTGACTCCCTTGATGGAATTGTTAATCTTTGGAGTGAAAACGTATGGCTAGCTGCAAAAGGTGGTGGAATTGGCAGTTATTGGGGAAATTTAAGATCAATAGGTGAAAAAGTTGGTAGAGTTGGTAAAACTTCTGGCATCATTCCTTTTATTAAAGTTATGGACTCATTAACTCTTGCAATAAGTCAAGGATCGTTAAGAAGAGGGTCAGCAGCATGTTATCTTCCAATCGATCATCCTGAAATTGAAGAATTTATTGAAATGAGAAGACCAACAGGAGGAGATCCAAATCGAAGAGCTTTAAATCTCCATCACGGAGTTTTAGTTACAGATGCTTTTATGAGAGCAGTCGAAACTGATAATGACTGGGTATTAAAAAGTCCTTATGACGGAACAGTGCAATCAACAATTAAAGCAAGAAACTTATGGATTAGATTATTAACTGCAAGAGTAGAGACGGGTGAACCTTATATTATTTATATTGATACTGTTAATAGAATGATACCTCAACATCATAAACTAGCTGGACTTACTGTTAAAACCTCTAATTTATGCAGTGAAATCACTCTGCCAACTGGAATAGACAAGTATGGAAAAGATAGGACAGCAGTTTGTTGCTTATCTTCATTAAATTTAGAAAATTATGATGAATGGAAAGATGAACCTGGTTTCGTTGAAGATATAATGAGGTTTTTAGACAACGTGTTAACTGATTTTATTGATCGCGCACCGGTTTCTTTCAATGACGCAAAATACTCTGCCATGAGAGAAAGGAGTGTTGGGTTGGGTGTTATGGGCTTTCACTCGTTTATGCAAAGGCACATGATCCCAATTGAGTCAGTTATGGCTAAAGTTTGGAACAAAAAAATGTTTCAGTTTATAAACAGAGAGGTAAATGCAGCATCAAAAAAATTAGCAGGAGAAAGAGGACCTTGTCCAGATGCAGCTGAATATGGAATTAACGAGAGATTTTCAAATAAAACTGCAATAGCACCAACTGCATCAATTTCTATTATTTGTGGTGGAGCATCTCCAGGCATTGAACCTATAGCAGCAAACAGTTATACTCATAAAACTCTTTCAGGTTCATTTAATGTAAGGAATAAGTACTTAAGAAAAATATTAAAACAATATAATCAAGATACAAATGAGATATGGTCTTCAATTACGACCAACCAAGGTTCAGTCGAACACTTAGATTTTTTATCTCAAGATGAAAAAGATGTATTTAAAACTGCTTTTGAGATTGATCAAAGATGGCTTATTGATCACTCTGCTGAGAGGACACCTTATATATCTCAGGCTCAATCTTTAAATGTTTTTATACCAGCAGATATTCACAAAAAAGAATTGCACGAAATTCATTACCAAGCATGGAAGAAGGGCTTGAAAAGCCTTTACTATTGTAGATCTAAATCAATACAACGTGCGGAGGTTGTGAATACAAGTTTTGCTAAAACCAAAAAGCAAAAAAACCAAGAAAACAAACAAACAACAGATTACGAGGAGTGTTTATCATGTCAGTAGCACCAAAAATAGATCAAAAATCAGGTTATTACGATGGGTATTGTGATAACGAGGGATTATTAAAAGAAAAAGCAGTTTATAAACCATTTAGGTATCCATGGTGTTATGATGCTTGGTTAACTCAACAAAGAATTCACTGGTTGCCAGAAGAAATACCCTTAGCAGAAGATGTTAGAGATTGGCAAAAAAACTTAACACTACACGAAAAAAATTTGTTAACTCAAATTTTTAGATTTTTTACACAAGCTGATGTCGAGGTTAACAACTGCTATTTAAGACATTATACGACAGTGTTTAAACCTACTGAAGTGTTAATGATGATGACTGCTTTTGCATCAATGGAAACTATTCATGTTGCCGCTTACTCTCATTTGCTCGATACAATTGGAATGCCAGAATCTGAGTATTCAGCATTTTTAAAATATAAGGAAATGAAAGATAAATATGATTATATGCAAAATTTTAATGTAAATAATAAAAGAGAAATTGCCAAGACAGTTGCCGTTTTTTCAGCATTTACAGAAGGATTGCAGCTATTTGCAAGTTTTGCGATTTTATTAAATTTTCCGAGATTTAATAAAATGAAAGGAATGGGGCAAGTTGTGACTTGGTCAGTTAGAGATGAGACTTTACATTGTAATTCAATGATAAAAATTTTTAATACTTTTTGTGCTGAAAACCCAGGATTGTTAGATGCTTCTTTAAAAAAAGAAATCACCGACGCATGCAGAACAATTGTTGAGCACGAAGATGCTTTCATTGATTTAGCATTTGAAATGGGCCCTATTGAAGGTTTAACCGCACAACAAATTAAAGATTACATTCGTTGGATTGCAAATCGAAGATTATTACAACTTAAGATGGATGAAATCTACGATGTTAAAGAAAATCCTCTTGAGTGGATTGATACAATGTTAAATGGAGTTGAACATATGAACTTTTTTGAAGGTAGAGCAACAGAATATTCAAAAGCATCTACAAAGGGCTCATGGGTTGAGGCATTTGACTTTACAAAATAAGCAACATTCAAATTAAAAAAGGGCGGTAAATTGAACCGCCTTTTTTAATGAAAAAAAAAATATTTTCTCTATCGTGCGCGTTAACAACTTCATTCATTTGGGGAACAGCATTTGTGGCGCAAGATATGGGAATGGATTATATCGGTCCTTTAACCTTTACTTCGGCTAGATTGTTTTTAGGTTTTTTAACATTGTTACCACTTTTGTTATTTTTTGAATTTAAGAAAGTAAAACAATCAAAATGTAATTTAAAGGACATTACTTTAATTTTATTTATTAGTTTTTTAATGTCATATGGTAATTCGTTGCAGCAATATGCACTTCTTTATACTGATGTAGCAAACACTGCTGTCTTTACAATATTATATGTTGTTTTTGTACCTTTTGTTTCATTTTTATTTTATTCAAAAAATATTCATTGGTCAGTATGGCCTTGTGTTGTCACTTGTCTGTTAGGTGGTTTATTACTAACTGAACTTGATAATGTTGTTGTGAGGCTAGGTGATAGCATTGCTTTTTGCAATGCACTTCTGTGGGCATTTCATATTGTATTTATATCAAAACTATTATTAAAATTTAATTTTCCAATTACGATTGCTGCTAGTCAATGTTTTATTGGATCAATTTTTACTTTTTTCCCTGCTTTAATTTTTGAAGATGTAATTTTGTCAAATATATTCCTTGAATATAAGGAAATTTTATATGTTGGAATATTGTCAAGTGGATTTGCTTTTTTGTTACAAATATTCGGTCAACAAAATTTAGGTCCATCATCTGTAGCTATTATTTTTTCTTTAGAAGGCGCAATCGCTGCAATAGCAGGATGGATTATTTTAGATCAAATTTTAAATGAAATTAAAATTGTTGGTATTGTGTTAATCATCTTTGCAGTTATTTTTTCACAAATTGTTCCAATTTATAAAAATAAATAAATTAGTTGTTACTAACTTTTCTGAGCGGTTCCCCAATATATTTTGATAGTGGTCTTATTAATTTATTATTTTCAAACTGTTCCATAACATGAGCGCACCAACCTGTAATTCTTGAAACTATAAATATTGGAGTAAAAAAATCTATATCAAAACCCATTAAATAATATGTTGGTCCTGCTGGAAAATCTAAATTGGGTTTAATATTTTTTTCTTTAAGCATAGTATCTTCAAGAACTTTAGAAATTTTTGGTAGCTCAGTATTTTGATAATATTTCGCAGTTTTATGATAATATTTTGTCATAGTTGGCACTCTAGAGTCTCCATTTCTATATACACGATGACCAAATCCCATAATTAATTGTTTTTTTTTTATTTTGCTCAAAATAAAATCTTTAGCTTTATCTGCTGATCCTACTTCTTTAATCATGTGAGCAACCGCTTCATTTGCTCCTCCATGCAACGGTCCTTTGAGGCTTGCAATAGCACCCGTTATAGCCCCATGAAGATCAGATAGGCTGCTGGATATAACTCTTGACGTAAAAGTTGAGGCATTAAAACTATGTTCTGCATATAGTGTCATTGACGCATCAAATGCTTTTACAACTTCCTTACTTGGAATTTTTCCAAAACACATATGAAAAAAATTTTCACAAAAACCCAAATCATTATTTGGATCAATAATATTTTCGCCTCTTTTTACTCTGAAACTCGCTGCAACTATAGTAGACATTTTTGCCATTAATCTTATTGATTTTCTGTAATTTGCTTCTGGAGAATTATTATTTACCTCAGGATCCTCTAAACCCATGTAACTTACTGAAGTTCTTGTTGTATCCATCGGATGTGCATTTTTAGGATAATTTCTAATAATATTTTTCAAATTATTTGAAATACTCCTGTTGATTTTTTCTTGATTTTCAAAGTCTTTTAATTGTTTTTTATTAGGAAGATCATTATTTAAAATTAGATATGCCACTTCTTCAAATTTACAATTTTCACAAAGATCTTGGACAGCATAACCTCTGTAAGTTAAAGAATTTATCTCAGGCATTACTTCAGATACCTTTGTCTCATCGGATATAACACCAATTAAACCTTTCTTTATATCACTCATTATTCATGTCCTTTTTGTGAAAAATTAAATATTGATTGATCATATTCACCATATTTTTCATATTCAACAATTTCATATAATCTTTTTCTAGTTTGCATTTTATCTATAATATTATTTTGATGACCATCCTCATAAATTTTTTTCAATCCATCTTCCACACTTTTCATAGCTAAACGTTGGGTTGTCACAGGATAAATTACTAAATTGTATCCTAAATTCTCTAATTCTTTTTTTGTTAAAAGCTTTGATTTCCCAAATTCGGTCATATTTGCAAGAAGATAGCATTTGAGTTCTTTTCTCATTAGAGCAAATTCTTTTTCATCTTTCATCGCTTCAGGAAAAATCATATCAGCACCTGCATCTGCATAAGATTTGCATCTTTCTAAAGTTTTGGTTAATCCTTCGACAGCATTTGCATCAGTTCGGGCAATTATTAGGAAATTTTTATCAGATCGTGCACTGATGGCTGCCTTAATCTTTTTAACCATGTCTTGAGTTGAAATCAGTTCTTTATTATCTAAATGACCACATCTTTTAGGATTAGTCTGATCCTCTATATGACAACCTGAAATTCCCAGATTTTCTATGGTTTGTATTGTTCTAGATACATTTATTGCTTCCCCAAATCCAGTATCTATATCTATAATAGTTGGAAGGTTTGTAACTCTAGCAATTTGATGTGACCGGTTTGCTACATCATCTAAAGTTGTAAGACCAATATCTGGAAAACCTAAGTCATTAGACATAACACCTCCCGAAACATAAATGCCGTCATATCCAATTTGTTCAATTAACTTTGCTACTAAGGGATTATATGCTCCAGGAAATCTTAAGAGTTTCCCATTTTTAAGCTTTTTAACAAACTCATCTCTTTTTTCATATGAATTTTTTTTTATAAAATGCATCTTATGTTTATACTATAGATAATTAAATTTTATTATTAAATTCTGAAGTAATTTGATGCTATTTCTTTAACATCTTCGAAATCCTCTATCAAATGATCATGATAAATGTCTCTGAAATTTTTTTCAGTATATCCATTACTTATTAAAATAAAATGTATGCCAGCTGCTTTAGCCGTATTTGCGTCAGTTTCAGAGTCTCCTAACATTATCGAATTTTTTTTTTCTATTTC
>CESN01078449.1_pt1 | contig 22151 bp, 19 predicted proteins | sample 531181 | NCBI WGS metagenome assembly CESN01 (sample SAMEA2621990, study PRJEB7988) | marine metagenome | isolation source: saline water (ENVO:00002010), including
GAACAGAGCATAAATAGCTCAATCAGAAAGAACTATGAAAAACCTAGTTGGTGAATACGGCTGGAAACATCTCAACCAGTTCATCACCTGTCCATTGTTCTTGTTTTGCACTAGTGTCTTGCCTAAATTGGACAACTTCATCGGTGCTTATCTCAGAAGAGTTATTTCCCCAAGCCTGTCTCACATATGTGGTTACATTTGCAATTTCTCGATCAGTAATAGGCACCGCTGCCATATTTACTGCAGCTGATGTACCATACACTTCTCCCTTTACAACAATCTCACCCTTTAGACCATTTAAAATTATGTAAGAAACTAATGCTGGATCAGATGTTGCCCATTTAGAGCCATCAAGAGGTGGGTATTGACCTGGAATTCCTAATCCGTTCGCTTGGTGACAGGACGCACAACGAAGGGCAAATATTTTTTTACCAGACTCAAATTTCCTCTCGATTCGAAGAGCCTCTTTTTCTTCATCCGTAAGATCTACAACATCAGTGGGTGGATGTAACTGAAATTGATTCGTCGAGTGAGCGAGTTGAATCGAACAAACGAAGATCAAACATCCAAAAACAAATACAAAGATAAGCGGTGCAGAAAGGAAGCCTTTGGTAGGTGGATGCTTTTCCACATTGAGTTTGGAATGAATCTCTACCAGTTCTTCGTCCGTCATGTTTTCGTTTCCGTGAAATTTGTCTTTATCCTCTGTCATTTAAACTAATTGTCAAAATTGTTTAGCTCTGCAGCTGTCCACATCGAGGTAAGTTCGCGATCTTTTTCTGAATCACGTACCGCTTTGACCTCTTCTGGAGAGATTGAGGAAACTGAATTTCCCCATTCATTTCGAATGTATGTGAGCACATCTGCAATTTGCTGGTCATCAAGAGGGGAAGCCAATGGCTGCCCAAAACCTTGCATGACACCGACATATTTTTCTCCATTAACAGCGATTTCTCCCTGTAGACCATGAATCGAAATCTTGATAAGTCTTTCCTTATCACCAAGTACCCAATCGGAGCCAGCAAGGGGAGGAAATGCTCCAGGTAGCCCTTGACCGTTTTGTTGGTGACAAGCAACGCACATCCCACCGCCAGGTAATGCTTTCGAGTAAATTTCTTTACCTGATGTAATTTGTTGACTTAGCCAAGTAGGTAAAGCAGAACTTTCCAGATTCATTTCATTGGTTGCTAAATCTGAAACAGATGTAGAAATTTCTTCTAAATCAATGGCATCTGGCTCTTCAATGAAAGCCATTTCAGGAAGTTCATAATCTTGTTTTAAAGACTGAAGATAGGCAACAATACGTGTTGCCCTTGAAGAGGGAATTAAATGACGAGACGAGTTATTTTCTTCATCGAATAAATCAATGGTGTGATCGGAGGAGAATTCTTGCTGTTCATAAAGGAAAGGGCTTGGAGGACAAACAGATTCAGGAACAACTGCTTGTGGTTCGAATAAATGCTTATGCAACCATTCAGGGTCAAGTATACGAGTGCCCAAATTTGTTAAATCCGGGCCAATTCGAGTGTTTCCAAGCATAACATGTTTTTGGTAAATATAATCGCGTGCCATGGAGGGACGCTTTCCCCATCCACGTTCAACATCGAAGCCTGACTCTACCATTCGAACCTGCTGCGTGTGGCAGGTACTACATCCAAGTGCCAAATATTCAGAAGAACCTAGCTCAGCCAAACCAGGCTGAGGCATTGGGAAAAGATCGGCATCCTCGGGGATTTCATTATCTTCATCAAGGGATTCTGAAATAGGAGACAAATCGCCAAACTGAACACGAGCACCGACAACAAAGGCAAGCCAAGCAAAAGCCAATGTCAAAAATATCCCAACAGCAAACTTCAATAAATTATTCATCAAGTTGCCCCTTTCTTAATTAAGCTGAGTTTGTTGAGGAGTTCAAAAGGGCTTGGGATGATAGCTTTCCAAACATTAATTACAAAAACTAGCTGGGAAAAAGCTAAAATAATAAAAGCGAATTCTGTAATCAAAAAGTATGGTTTAACAGAAGATATTACCGATGAAGCCCAATCTAAAGATGGTTGTTGGGCAAGGACTCCATGGGTGAGACCTCCAATAAGGTAAGCGAGCAGAAGAACTAATACTCCAAAAGCCGATGTCCAGAAGTGAAAAGATTTCGCCGACTTCGCAATTTCTTTGCCAGTAATGCGTGGCAACATATGATAAACCATTCCGAATATGATCATACTAAAAAATCCGTAGACTCTTTGATTAAAATGGAACTCATTGATAATTGAAAACTGAGTAATTTTTGCAACAGCTGGAAGCGAAAATACAACACCGATGTAACTGGATACTGTATATGAGAGCGTTCCAAAAATAACAAATCTTAGAGGTAAGCTATTCCAGACTTTATTGATATCCTGAAAGGCGGTAGCATGAAAGTTAGTTGAGGCCACGGCAATGGGAAAAATCATTGCTATACTCATAACGGTTCCAATTGCTGGAATCCACATAGGAACCGGTCCACCTTCGAGATGGTGAACTACGGACCATGGAGCAAGAGAAGCGATACACCAAAAGCCGAAAACTGCTAAATAGTATTTATCAATAGGCCGACCAAGAATTGCAGGAATAATATAATATGCCGAGCCAAGTGCTACCGGAGTCAACCACAACCAGATAACATTTTGCCCAAACCACATCGAGAGCACACTTTGTACCGTACCACGAGCAGCATCTATCTCCAAACCATTCCAAGCGATTAGGAATAACATCGGAAACCACAGAAGGGATGCTAGCAAAAACCATTGAGGTGCAATGGTGTCTTTAATTCTTCTAGACCGATGCACTACAATGATAAGAGTGGCGATTATTCCGTAAGAAAGAAAAAGTGCAGGCCAAACTTCAACCGGCATTTCAAGCATTTCATGAGGAGTCATATGTCCATCGAGAATGCCAAGAAGTCCAAAGGTAATCGCGAGATTCCAAATCGAACCTGCAAATAAAAGGAGGACTTTTCCTCTTGCTTCAGCTTGGGCCAAACGGGCAACAACCCACAGCGTAACCGCAAAGATCGAATTTCCACCCCATCCATAAACAAAGGCATTGGCTTGGGCCAATTTGATCTTTCCATAAGTGAAAAGTTCGAATGAGGACAGAAAAAATGGATCGGTCAACTTAGCAGATGCGATGTAGGCAAAAAAAGCAGCGGCAAGCAACCATAGTCCGGCTGAAGCGATAAAGAAACAAACAGCAAGTTTCAAGGATTTATCAATGATTTGTTCTGAGTTTTCCTTCACGATTCAAATCAATTGGTTTGGTTAATATCAGTACCGTAATCGATAAGAATTTTGACCATAGCATCTTCTAGGGAAGAATTTTTTTCAGCATGGTAATTTAAAATATTCTGGTTGTATATTTCATTTGATTTATGAAATTCCTCGATCTTAACTGCTCGCTGCTCATCGGTCATAAAAGACGTATCGGAGGGTTCATCCGGTTGTAGAAATTTTTGAATGAAAATAAAGCAAAGGGATACAAAGACAACAGTGAGAATCGTAAAAAAGATTCCACAGCCATCTGCTCTTTGATCTTTTGGATCACTCATGATGATGAATTGAATCTAAAATCCTTGGATCGCGAATTGGAATAATTTCAGCCTCCTCTGAAGTAAAACTTTTAGCCACTGCCCAGAGACAGAGGAAGCCAACTCCAACCAACGAGAAAATTCCCCAAACTAAATGGCTGCCAAGCACTCCCCTTGCTTCAAACCCGACAAAAGTCCCTGGAACGATCTCCCTCCCAGGTATGATATTCCAATAAAGATCTAGAGCATGGAATACTAATATCCAACAAACAATAAAAATTAGTTTCGGAGGATCTATTTTGCTCCGATAGAAGAGAAGATATAAAAATGGAAAAAAGAAATGACCGAAAATAAGACCCATACTTACCCAAAACCAGCCCGATCTTTCTCCTGTGTTCGGATTAATTTCACGAATATTATACCAAAATGTCTCTTCTGGAATGTTTGCACTGTAGATGAGAAAATACTGGGAGAAACTAATGTAGGCCCAGAAAACAGTAAAGGCTAGAGAAAGACAGGCTAAATCATATTGATGAGCCCGTTGATAGAGCCCTTTCAAAGTTCCTTTCCATCTAAGATAAAGGCATGAGATAATAGTTACTGCAAGGGCAGCCCGAATCCCAGAGGCAAAAAACCAGACTCCATACATCGTAGAAAACCACTGATATTCTAAACTCATGAATAAATCAAAAGCACCAAATGTGAGGGCCAATGCTGCCATGGGTATTCCGGCAGCAGATATTTTGGTTCCGAGAGTGGTCCATTCTGGATTACCGTCGATGTCTTGTCTGAAAGAAACCTTCCTAAGCCAATAACTAAGGCCACAAAAAACTGCAAAATAAATAACTAGGCGAAAGGTAAAAAAATACAAATTTAAATAAGCAGACTTCTTTTGATGGAGAACATCATCCTTAACTTGAATTTCAGAGGTTACTTCGATGGTAGTACTCTCAATGTTAACCCAAGACCAAAGAACGCCAGAATTATCCCCTCCAAATAAAGCAACAAGAAGTAAAGGTAAGAAACATAATGCTAGCCAGGGAAATACAGCCAGTCCGTGTTCCTGTTGTCTTCTAACAACTGGAGTCCATTTAGAATTAAAAATTCTAAAAATCATAATTAACATCAATAACCCAATTGCTATACTCAGCCAAAAGGAACACCCCCATAACCAACCGAGGAATGGAGCTTTTTCACCAGTCGACACACCGTAGCCTAAACCCAATAATCCAACGCTGAGACACAATATTGTACCAGCTAAAAGCTTGTTAGAATAACCCGTTGGCAGCTTAATGGAACTAAAGCTATTTTTACTCATGATCCACCTTGATCTTTGAGGGCAATGGTAGCATCGCTGACATAATTTTGTAATGCTCTTATATAAAGCACAATAGCCCATCTTTCTTCAAAGGTAAGCCTATCTTGCAAGCCAAGCATTATTCCAGAGGCTGAACCCATGCTGATAGCATGGAAAATTTGACCTTCTGTCCATCTACCAGCAGATTCGAGATAAGTGCCGGCATTCGAGGCATCGGAGAGGTTGCGGGGAGCAACTCCAAATTTTGAAATAACACCAAGGCCATTCCCTAAATCACCATGACAAACCGCACAGTGAATGTCATATTTTTCTTTGCCAAGACGTAAGAGTGACATATCAATGTTTATATCTGCAGGGATTACATCCACCCATTCACCATCTGCATTCTTACCAGTTCTAAACTCAACAGAATGAACGGTGGGAACCACAGAAAATACATCATTGATCTCCAGACCGTTTCCTCGGACCGCAGTTCCATCCACAGGAAGACGACCCGATTGCCTGTCCCCAAAAAACTTATTTTGGGTCTGAGATTTGTATTTGGCCTGCCTGTCCATGTCTGGGAAAACTTCGAGTGGAGTATTTTCGGTTAAATCTCCCCGAAAACCGAGGATGGAGACCGCGATGAGAACTGAAATAAAATAAAATGTGATAAAGTATTTCATATTATTCAATCGGTTCCCTTATGACTGAAACCGATTTACCACCCAGTCCTCTTAGTAATTCAGTGGTTTCCTGTTCGTCAAATTTTGGATCATCTACTTCAATTACCACCATGAATTTATCATCTCCTGTCCGACCAAAATTTGGATGTTCAAAAACTGGATGATTATGCCGAGGTAATCGATTAAGAAAAAACATACCAAACAAAGTTCCAAAAGCAGCGAAGAGAATGGTTAATTCATAAAAGACAGGAAAAGGATATATTGGACTGAAATAAGGCTTACCTCCTACAATCAAGGGATAATCGAATTCATTCATATACCAAACGATTAGCATGCCAGTAAAAAAACCAGTGATGCCTCCCGCTAGAGTAAAACAAGGTACCTTAGATCTTCCGAGTCCCATTTGTGCATCAAGGCCGTGAATAGGCATGGGGGTGAAGCACTCCCAATTTGTGTACCCCGCCTTACGAACTTCTCCAGCGGCTTCATAAATATCTTTGGCTGAGTTGAAAGTGGCGGAGATGCCATACTTAATGTCCATTATTTTACTCACTTAATGATTTTTTGAACCGTGAGGGTCAGCCTGCGGCATGACCATTTTGACCTCTGCCATCGGCATTAAAGGGAGAAATCTAATAAATAAAAGAAAGAGAACTGAGAAAAACCCAAATGTACCCGCAAAAGTAAAGATATCTACTATGGTAGGAGAGTAGTAGCCCCAGCTTGAGGGAAGAAAATCTCGGGAAAGTGTAGTATTAGCGATAACAAATCTCTCAAACCACATGCCAATGTTAACAAAAATTGAAATGATCCAAACAAGAGGAGTGTTGTCTCTAATTTTCTTGAACCAGAAAAGTTGAGGGCTGATTACATTGCAGGATACCATGATCCAATATGCCCACCAATAGTTACCAAAAGCACGATTAATGAATGCAAAACTTTCATAGGAATTTGCCCCATACCAAGCGATGAAGAATTCCATCGAATAGGCATATCCAACCATGGTTCCGGTAGCTAGCGTGATTTTACATATGTTATCAATATGACCCTGGGTGATTAGGTCGTGTAAACCAAAGAGAGATCTTAGAGGTAATAGTAAGGTTAATACCATTCCGAATCCTGAAAAAATGGCACCAGCAACAAAATAAGGAGGGAAAATAGTGGTGTGCCAACCGGGTAGATTAGCCACCGCGAAATCGAAAGAAACGATGGTGTGAACAGATAAAACAAGTGGAGTAGAAAGACCAGCGAGTAACAAGTACGCCATCTCAAAATTCCTCCAATGGTTGTTTGCATTTCGCCAACCCATGGACAGGACACCGTAAAAGTATTTACGCCATGTCTCTTTCGCCCGATCACGAATAACGGCAAGGTCAGGAATCATCCCCATATACCAAAATAAAATAGATACGGTAGCATAGGTAGAAACTGCAAACACATCCCACTCCAATGGGCTACGAAACTGAGGCCAAATAGCATTTGAATTGGGTATCGGAAATAACCACCAAGCAAACCATACGCGCCCGACATGGAATAATGGGAAAATCCCTGCACATAGGACAGCAAAAACAGTCATTGCTTCCGATGCTCGATTGATGGATGTTCTCCATTTTTGTTTCAAGAGACACAAAACTGCAGAAATAAGAGTGCCGGCGTGACCAATACCAATCCAAAAAACAAAATTTACAATCGCCCATCCCCAATTAACCGGATTGCTGTTCCCCCAAACACCTACTCCAGTCGAAACAAGATAAACAAGTCCCATTCCAGTAAAACTAGCGATGCAAAGTGCTAAAATGAAGCACCACCACCACCAAACCGGGGTTTTCCTCTCGACGATCCCGCAAATTTTTTCCGTAACCCAATGAAGATTCCTCTTGTTTTCGACTAAGGGCTTATCAATCCATGGGGCAGGTTTTATCTTCCCAAGAATAGCAGGGTCTGCTTGATCGCTTGCTGTTTTAACCGTAGACATTGAGAATAAAGAAAATTATCAGTGATGAGAAGGATATGCCTTGTCGTGATATTCCCTGTAGGAATGGGGAGAATCGCTAAAGTCAGGCATGGCAGGATTCGGATTTCGGACTTTTGCGAGATAGCTCGTTCTAGGTCTCGTATTCAGGTAGCCCAAAACGGCATAATCTCTGGGATCGCTCTTCAATTGGCTAACCCGGCTATTGGGATCCGACAAATCTCCAAATGCCACTCCATCCGAAGGACAAACCTGTTGGCATGCGGGTCTTATCGTGCCATCAGGCACTTTTAAATCTTGGGTATTAAGCTTCAGGTCTGCACCATCATTTCCAGTTGCCAAGTTAGCAGTTCTTTGAGCTTTAACTTTAACTCTAATCTTAGCTTCTTGTATTCTTTGAACGCAATAAGTGCATTTCTCCATTACACCTCTCATCCGAACGGTAACATCGGGATTTTTCCCCATTGCAGGCAAGGAGTCGTTTTTATCGCCAAGGGGGCCTTGGTAGAGTTGATTGATATCGCGTTTGTTCCAATCGAAAAAATTGAACCTTCTTACTTTGTAGGGACAGTTGTTTGCACAATAACGAGTTCCCACGCACCGGTTGTAGGCCATCGCATTTAAACCTTCTTCATCATGAACCGTTGCATTAACCGGACAGACAGATTCACAGGGTGCGGTTTCACAATGCATGCATGAAACTCCTTGGAATGAAACTTGCACATCGGATGGTATTTCATCACCATTTCTTTCGGCAGAACTGTAATAACGATCCAGTCGCATCCAGTGCATTTCTCTACCCCTTAAAACTTGGTCTTTTCCTACGATAGGAATGTTATTTTCACTCTGGCAGGCAACTACGCACGCACTACATCCTGTGCACTGGTTTAAATCGATTGCCATACCCCACTGATGAATACCATGAGTCTCAGATTTCTCGTAGGTATGGTCTGGATGCTCGTAAGATGAATTACCTCTTGGTGTCGTAGTGGATTTGAAAGCAAGATCGGTATCTTGATCCCTACCCCAAATGGGAGGCGAATGAGATTCTGCACCCATCTGGGTGGCAAAATCTTGATTCTTAGAATATTTCTCTGCGTTAGCCTCGCGAATAATTGCTCGACCTTCCATGGACCAATGCTCTTGTGTGTTGGCCAGAATCTTATAAGAACCGGTTGGTTTGATTTCTAAAACTGGTAAAACGCGAGTATCCTGATTTGAGAGTAAAGGATAAGAGTCAAAACCAGCTTCGCATCCAACTCGACCCGTATTTTTTCTTCCCATTCCTAGGGAAGCCACCACGGTTTTATCTGCAAGACCAGGCTGAACATACAGAGGTGCAGCAATCTTTTTTCCACCTGCTACTGAAAGCTCGACAACTGGAGACTTCTGATAACCATTGTCGAAAACTGCATTATCCGGAGCAATTTCGCCCGTTTGGTTTAGCAAGGTGGGTTTTGGAAGCAATCCTATATCAGGGAATTTAGATTCTAGTTCCTTTGCCATTTTGGGGCTGATCAAAAGAGCATTATCCCAAGTTAATTTAGTGATGGGGTGCGGACATTCCTGCATCCATCCGTTATTGATAAAACTTCCATCCAGAGCGTGAAAGTCAGGAACTAGTAAAACTTCAGATTTTGAATTAGCTTCCAAAACTGATGGCTTTAAATTTTCATGAAGAATGCTCTTTAAATCATCTACTTTAAGTTTATTGGTGTAATCTTTTTTGAGAACCCCTAATCGGAGAAAATCTTTAAAAATAATACTTGCCTCACATTTGTCGAAAAGAGATTGAACATAATCGTGAGAACTTCTGGAATCAGATAGTAGGGAAAGCAAGCATTCGATATCTGATTTAGTATCAAAAAGAGGAGCAATTAAGGGTTGTATAGGTATGATTGATGTACAGTCCCAAGTGAGACCTAAATCCCAAGATTCAAGATAATGTGAACAACCCAGATGATAATCACAGAATTGGGAGGATTCATCGATCGAAAACCCAATTCTGATGGTATTTTCAACTTTCTGTGAGATATCTTCCCAGTCTAAAAATCCACTGGTTGCATGAACTGGATTACCTCCAAGCATGACCAATGTATCGACTTTTCCGTCATTTATTGAAGAAACTAGGTCTTGTATTCCGGTGTTGGAACTGAAAGGCTGGGTTACATAGGAAACGGTTTTGTCAAGTGATCCGAGTAAACCGTTCAGAAAATACACAATTAAGTGAGTTTCTGCATCCAAATGGTTTCCCGCTAGGATTAAGGATTTACCATTCGTGTAAAGCAAATCCTTCGCACAAATCCTCGCCCAATTTAAATGCTCAGAAGTGTCTTTTCCTATGTCGCTAAACTTATCGATGAGGGCAGTATCGTTTTTTGTTTTCGTTTTTAAAATTTCAGCACCCAAAAGACAGAGAAATGATTTCATCCGGGAAGACTCAAGGCGAAGTCTGTGGTCTGCTACTCCACCGGTAATGGTCATGTCCGCTTCAACCGAATACAACCTATTCATCTTGAGAGCGTCCTTTGGTTTATTAACCTTCCGCCCAGACATAAAATTTCTAGAATTAGCGAGGGAGTAAGGCTCCCGGTTACCCATGAAATCACAATCCAATGATAAAACTCTAGAAGCATTTTTGAGCTTAGGTATAGCTCTCACAGGCTTTTTAGAATCTAATTTAGCTGCAAGTTCAGATTCAAATGAAATAGAGTCTACAGAATCGAATTCAGCCCATATAACTCCCTTTGACTTTAATTCGCTAACCAGTTCTTGTCGAGCCAGTGAATAGCTTGAATCTGCTAAAATTGCGACCTTTCCAGAGCCACTCCAGTCAACTAGCTTGGAGAGAATTAAATCGGACTGAATTTTTTTCCATCTCGTTGAAGTTTTACCAGCTAAAGTTTTTTGTTCTTTTTGAAAAGAACCTTGTGCTCGATCGGGGTCATATAAATTCAAAACAGAAGCCTGTGCGTATATATCAGTGCTTCCACCAAAGGGAACATAACTTGGATTTCCTTCAATTTTGGTTGGGCGTCCTTCATGGGACTCGACAATAAGAGGTAAATATCCAGCCGATGTGGGCATGGCTGTAGCGTAGTAATTTGGAACCCCAGGAATGAGTTCCTCGGGGCTCTTACCGTACGGCAAAATTTCATGTTCAGGTCTACGACAACCAGAAAAACCAAGGCCCGCTAGTCCGAAAGATGCAGCCATTAATTTCATGAAACTACGCCTTTGTGTATCCTCAAAAAGACTTGCTCCATTCGGAAATTCGTTTTCTACCCAAGTTCTAAATTGAGGAGATTCAGAGTAATCATTTAGGCTTTTCCAGTACATTTTTCCTGAATCAGCAGTTGTGTCTTTATTTTCTTGGATCATCGGTGGCAACCAGTGCAACTTAGAGGTGGATTGATCCCCCAGTTTTCTTTGATTTCGAGACCTGCATGAATCTGTTCCAGATCGACTTCGGATTGACTAACAGAATGACTACCGGAAGCAATAGTCCAAGCTAAATTTGTAACTTCTGAGTTGGGTCTGAGTGCTTTTTCGGGATTTCGGTGGCATTCAAGACAAAAAGACATGCTCAAGTGTTTCGCATGATGAACAACTTCCATTTGATCAATGCGTCCATGGCATTCAACGCAACTAATTCCTCGGTTCACATGGATTGCGTGGTTAAAATAAACATAGTCAGGTGCTTTGTGTATTCGCACCCAGGGAACTGATGGACCTGCGGTAATAACTCCATCACCATTGAGGTCTTCATTTTCTGAAAGTTGGCCATCCCTATCCTTATCTTCGCCATAGTAAGATTGCCTAACAACTTCCAGCAATGGCGAGTTGGCCTTTACATTTTTGTGGCAAGACATACACACATTAGCGGATGGGATGTTGGAATGAGATGACTTCTCAACACCATGATGACAATAGCGGCAATCAAGTCCAAGTTGCCCAGCATGAAAACTATGATCGTAGGGAACCGGTTGAGTAGGTTGGTAACCAACCCTTGTGTATTTGGGTGTTGCGTAATATGTGATTCCAGCAACGATACCACCTCCGAGAAGACCAAACGAAAGGATCAGTTTGATCGGTACAGTATTAATCCATCTTGGAAAGATATTCTTCATACTAAGATTACAACTTACCGTTCAAAGCAATAAAGAAAGCAGTACTTTTGGAGAACCCATTCACCAAGAAAGACAACCACTAAAAGAATGTTAATAACTATAAAAGCAGGCACATTATTATCATACGAAATTAGGATAATTGTCACAATATTAAAAAAGCTAAACACCTACTATTAATAAAACTTAATAAAAATTATTAGTTGGAGTTCACAAAACGAGTTTGTTTGATTAATGAAACCAAAAAATTTATACAAAAAAATTTGAAAGTTTCATCAATAAGAGGCGACGTTGTCGTGGTTGGAGGAGGAATTCCTGGTGTCTGTGCCGCAATTTCAGCAGCAAGACAAGGTGCAAATGTTTGTTTAATTGAAAAAGATGGTCAACTCGGTGGAAGGCATACTCAAAACTTTCGCTTTCCATTCGATCAGGAGTTTCCAACCTCATTTCCTAATGGTAGAGAAAGTGGGCTTTTAGACGAGATATGCCTTGAAGTATCCCGTCGCAACCAAGAGAGAAGTCATCTTGGATTGTCTCGAGTGCTTTACGATCTTGTGAAAAATGAAAAAAGAATATTGCTTCTATTCAATCATAATCTCACCGAGGCAATCATGAATACAGATGAAAATCTGATCAAGTCACTCCTTTTCACAAATCATGACCTAAAAGATTCAAAACTTGCAAAGGGAAAATATTTTATTGATTGCACTGAATCTTCGCAAGTGAGCAGGTTGGTCAACGCTTTGGAACCCTTGGCCAAGCAAACTTCAAATGATAAGCAAACTCCTGAATTTGAAAGCGAAAGAGATAATGCCTCCATCATCATTACCTTGAAAAAAGGTCCCGAAGACACCACTTTTGAACCTCCAGCATGGATCCCCCTAAAGTGGGAAGAAAATTCAATTTTGGCAAAACTTGAGATTATGGAATCTCTTAATCGATCCATCGAAGGGGATCACCTCGTCGAATGGAAAGGTCCTATTAGTAAATCCATGATTAGTTCTAGCGCTCTCGCATGGTGTGTGTGGGATTACTTAAAAAACCGATCATCAATTTCCAGAATACTCGGACCTTTTTTCGTCGAAAATATTTCAGAATATCCAATTTCGAAAGATTTCCATCGTGGGAAAAGCTTGAAAGACTTAAGCTTGAAAAACATCATGTCCGGTGCGGTATTCCAAGACTCCATTGCCGTTGCCAGAATACCCATCCCAGGAAAAGAGACTTTAACCTTTTCCAGTAGAGGAAAAATTAGCCTCCCTCACCCTTTTGAAATTCCCTTACAAAGCCTTATTTCTCAAAAAGTTAGCAATTTATTTTGGATTGGAGACAACATACTATCTCCATCCGACGAAAGTATTTTTTTGGGACATACTCCAACACTTGCCCAGATGGGATGTGCAGGAGGAGTCTCAACTGCCCTGCTTGCTAAGTCTGAATCTTCATACAAACACGCTTCTTTTTACAAAAAAGTTCGGAGTGCTCTGACGAGAACAAATCAACAAGTGGGAATAACCTTTATTACTGATTTCAAAAATAAAGCAAAAGATGCAAAGACATTTGCATCCTCTACACTCCAACATTTCTCTGATGAAAAAGATAAAAGAACGGGCCCGATTCAGTATTTCAATAACTGTTTGCTCCAATTCCCGATTGTTAGTTCGAAAATCCAAAAACTAGAAATACTGCTCGATATTCCCCGTGAAAGTAAAATCGAATTCAAATTGCATCAAGGCTCATCAAACTATTCTGCTTTTCCTGGGAAATGTCTTTTTACCGATACCATTTTGTTGCCAAAAAACAGCCTCCAATGGGTAATTATCCAACTTAATAAATCAATTGAAAAACCAGGCTGGCATTTTATAGAACTTAAGTCCGCACACGAATTTGGTATCCATTCTCAAAATGATCCTCCTCCAGGAGTCAGTTTCCTACAACCCACTTTTAAAAACAGTCAAAAATCCAAAAACCCCTTTTCAGATTTCGAACCGATTCAAACCAAGGAAGAAAGTGAGCCAATAGGTCCAAATCTTCGAGCATTCCCCCTGCAGTCTGCTTTTTCATCCTCGAATGTGATTAACCCTTTTTTTAGACCTACAGAGGTTCCAAATCTTTGGGTTTCCCAAAATACTGACTTTAAATATGCAGAATTTATCGAGTTAACTTGGGCACAAAAAATTTCGATTTCTTGTGTAGAGATCAGTTTCGACGCTGCATTTAATTTTTATTATTCAAATTTTCCCAAGTCTAGTTCGAGCAATGCTATTCGCTCAATCGTCAAAGATTACAATCTCTTTTTCACAGATAATAATGGACATGGACAAAAAATTCTTGAAGTCAGGAATAACCAAAAACCTTTAGTTATCCATGAATTTGAAAAAATAGAAACCGCCTCTATTGAAATTGAAATTCTTTCAACGAATGGCATTGAAAGAGCACAAATTTTTCAAGTTCGCGTCTTTTAAGCATAATCTTATCAGAATCTTCAAAATATTGAGCGGATAATCCTTGCATGAACTGAATTTTTACAAATTATAAATAACCTATGAAAGCCCTTTCCGTCCTCTTTAGATTACTCAGCTTGCTTGGCCTTATTGCTCTTGCCGGGGTGCTCTGGTTGAAATTGGATACTTTGAAAAACCAGTCTCATTCTTTTTTAGACGAGACTGTTGATGATGCATACACCATTCTTCAGTCTTCTAAGGAAGCACAATGGAAGGATGTTTCTTCGAAAAAAAGTATCGTAAGTGATGTCTTTGATGCAAATGAACAAATTGATCAAGGAGCGGACAATCCTCTCGAACAAGCTATTTCAGACCTGAGGACTTCTGAAGATGCATTACTCCGTAACCCTGACTACCGAGATAGTTTAGAATTACTGACAAAAGAATTTGGTTCAGAAGCCTTGCTATGGAATAGAGACTCCAATAGATGGATCAGCAATCCAAGTGTAAAATTGGAAGCCCCTGCTGGCTACAAGGATCCTTTTGAAGATGAAACAAAATTCCCAAAGAATGATATAAAGAATGATGATGGCACCATCACAAAGGGAGTTTCACGGCAGAATAGACTTAGAACTGTTATTGGGATGTTTTATAAAGATCGCCATGATAAATTTTCTGAAATTAATAAACTCAGAACAATGCTGGTTAATCGTGATATTGAACTTCGAGAATTTCAAAATTTGTTTGCCCGTGAACAGGAAGAAAGAAAGAAATTTGAAGACGAAGTTTCTGATTTAACTGTGCAAGTCAAGGGTTTGGAAGCAGACTTGGATAACGAAAAAAAAGAGGCTGCAGCTTTCAAAGAAGCGAGTACAACTCAAATGGGAGTACTCGAGGATCAAGTTTCCAGTTTACAACAAAAAATGCAAGATGACCAAAAGCAACACGAAGTTACCTTGCAGCAAAATAATGAAGATCACAAAAGAGAGCTGAGCAAGGCGAATGCCCAATTAGTTAAGGAATACAATCGTGGTCGGGAAGAAGCGACCCAAGAGATGCTTGCAAAACAATCCGGCGGAGAAGTCGTGGATGAAAATAAAAGAGAAAAAGCGAACCCATTCATTGTAAAATCTGATGCTCCACCGGTACTCTCTCAAGCCGAAATTATTGCGGTCAATCAGTCAAAAGAAATTTCTGAAATTGGTGCACCTTCAACCATCTCGAGAATCGATAATAGAACTGGAATGATCCTCCTTCCCCTCGGGATTGAAAGAGGGGTTGAGCAGGGTAATGTATTCACCCTATGGAAGGACCAACGAAAAGCCGCTAGAATTAAGGTACAAAGTGCAAGGGATGGTTTTTTACTCGCTTACATTTTACCCCACTTTGGTACTCCGGATAAATTAAGGCCAGGAGACAATATTCATGTGGTTCCAGACGAAGAAAAATTGTAATTGGGTATGAAATCGCTTCTTTTTAAAATGATTCTAAAGTTCACGCTATTGTTGATTCCTTTGGCAATTACAGGTTGTTTTACTGCATCACCCGATGATGACCGCATGCCCCAAGGTCGCCCTGCAAGCTGGGAATATAGCCTCCCAGGAGGTTTTGATCGTGGTGGCCTTCGATAAACCACTGCTACGAAGCTAGATCTTCTCTAGGCGATGCCTTCTGATTGCTCACCAGCAAAATTGTTTTTGGTAGCAACTCCAATTGGTAATCTCGAAGACTTTTCACATCGAGCTGAAGTTACTCTCAATCATTGCGACCTCATAGCTTGTGAGGATACCAGAGTCTCCTCTAAGCTACTCTCTCGATATTCGATTAAAAAGCCATTGGTTTCATATCGTGAAGAGAACGAAAAAAAACAGGCTTCTATTCTTACGAATCAAATCAAAAAGGGAAAGAACATTGCTCTCCTTTCAGACGCAGGTTTGCCAACGATTAGTGACCCAGGTTTTCGTCTTGTTCGAGAATGCCACTTATCCGGTATTGATGTCGTTCCGATACCAGGTCCCAATGCTGCAATCACTGCACTAATTGCATCAGGTCTACCTACGCATCAATTTTTATTTCTCGGATTTCTTCCAAAGAAAAAAGTGGCGGCGAGCAAGCTTTTGCAAAAATGGAGTGACTTCTCTGGATCGATTATCTTATACGAATCAAGGTATAAAATCATTCGCACCATCGGCATTTTTCAAGATTTATTTGAAGAGGAAAGATATGTTTGCATTGCTAGAGAACTTACGAAGGTTCACGAATCCATTCTTAGTGGACCCTTGGTAGAAGTTATTGATCGATTGAACTCTGGGAGTGCAAAAGGAGAATTCACTATTATTATAGCTCCTAAAGGTTATTCTTTTGAATACAGCGAAATATAAAGTTGCCATTCTTGATCTGGGTTCGAACACCTCAAAACTCTTGGTCGCCAATCGCTCGGAAGGTGAAAAAGTAGAAGCTATTTTTCAAAAGAGCCTGCCTTGTAGAATTTTATTGGATCTAAATGATCACCTTTCCGAACCTATTCTTGATAGGATTATTAAGACGGTAAGCAAACTTCATTTCGAAGCGGTAAGATTTAATCCTGCCCGCTTCTTTATCGTCGGAACTGAAGCTTTAAGAAACGCTAAAAACTCAGCTGTGGTTAGGCAAAAGATATTCGAAAAAACCGGCCTAAGACTGAAAATACTTACTGGAAAAGAAGAAGCGACCGGAATCGCATTTGGAATTAGCTCTGATCCTAAACTCAAAAATGTTGATGAATTTCATGCTTTTGATCTTGGAGGGGGCAGTATGGAAATTATTGAGTTCAGCAAAAGCAATTTAAGAATTACAGAGAGTTTGCCTCTTGGTGCAGTGACTTTGACCAACCAATTTATTTCAAATCCCAAACTCTCCTTAAATGAAGAAGAAACTTCTTCAATTTCTCAGTATATTTCCCAGTGTTTGAAGGAGAATATTACCCGTGAAAACCCATGTGAGATTTTAATTGGGACAGGTGGGTCCGTAGTATACTTGCGAAAATTGCATGAGTTTTGTAACCCATTGGTATCGGACGGTACCGCACATGCTTTCACTTTTAAAAAGTCTTTCATTGAAGACATTACTAAAACGATCTGCTCCCTAAATATTTTGGAAAGAGGCAAAGCATTCCATTTCCTACCTGAAGACAGGTTGGATATTATTCCTTCAGCCTTAATCACCATTCTAGAAATTATGAATTTTATGGAAATTGATGAACTCACCCACTCTTTTCACAACTTGCGGTTTGGCATCGCCGCAAATCCGGAAATTATGGATTAGATTTACTCTTTCAAGCCAAAGACCGCGTAGGAATACGACGGGAATACTGCATTCGAGCTAGCCTGTATCTCGGATAAAAAGCAACGAGAACCAATCCATTTCCTTGGATAAAGAACGGTTCTATCTTGACCGACAAAATTAATTACCAAAAGGAAGCTCTTATGCTTACGCTTATCTTTTATCTCCAAACCTATTGAACCTTCGGGAAAACCCTCACAAACATGATATGAACAATCACCCATTTTTTGAGGTCGTAAGAAAGTTCCTTCTTCAGACAGTCTAAACTTTATCATTTGTCTAACACCAAGATTGAGTTCCAAATAATAATTTAAATCTTCATATTTTAATACATTAAGATCCCCACGCTTGTAAGTATTTCTGACACCGTCTTTATTTCTCATGAAATCTTGTCCTGCAGAAAGCATGGGAACCCCGGGAGAGAATAGAATTATGAAAATGGCCAAGCGGTTCATTTTGATTAGATTATCAGGAAATTTCTCTTGTTCTTCCTTTTCACCATTAAAAATTCGATCCACAAATGAATAATCATCGTGGGATTCAATGTAATTAATCGACTGCCAAGGTTGAGCATGGGAATCCAGTTTGCCAGTCAATAATTGAATAATTTCCTCATGCCCCCTTCCCTCTTTTACCAGAGATAGAACTTGCTCCCTACACTGGTCACTCCAGAGGGCATAAGTTGTTTCATTCATCGTATTCGGTAGTCGTCCTCGAAAACTCCAAGGCTCAGCGATAAGAATGAAATTTCCTTTAATACTCTTCATTTTAACCTCAATTTCTTGAAGAAGGTCGGTGCCTAAAAGTTCTGCCAAATCAAAACGAAAGCCATCAAGGTCGAAGGTTTCAACCAAATAAGTCAAACTGTCGATCACAAGCTTTCGAACTGGTTCTGATTCGCAGTTTAAATCATTCCCACAACCACTGAAGTTTTGTAACCTGCCAAACTCGTCGATCCTAAAATAAAGCTCACGATCCAGATTCAAAAGATGTCCAGGGATACCGACATGGTTGTAAACCACATCCAAAATTACTGCAATCCCAGCTTCGTGAAAAGCTTCCACAGCCATCTTGAATTCTTCGACTGCGGTGCCTCTTTGCGGCGAACTGCTGTAGGATGACTCAGGGGAAAAGAAATTAACTGGCATGTAGCCCCAGTGATATTCATCTTCGTTTCTAGAATCGAATTCTTGCAAAGGTTGAAACTCCACTGCATTTACCCCAAGTTCCCTTAAGTAACAATCCTCTGAAGAAATCCAGATCTTAAGCCGCTCAAACCAAGATTTTCCCTTTGATGCAGTTCCCAAATCTGCTTTTTCTAAGAGATCTCGAATATGAGCCTCAGCGATGACCAAATCCCGTAAAGGAGGTATTTGAAACCTCGATTCCTGCTCTATTTTTCTTGGCTCCGGCAAGATAAGCCCTGGACCATTTCTCCCGATGGTCGCACGGGCATATGGATCTAAAACTATTTTTTCAAAACAAGCACTTTCTCCATCCTCGTACTTTTGAAGGATGGAAAGCATGTAGAAGGTGTTTTCCCATTCTTCCTTTGCTTTGGTGGACCAACTCCCATCCTCTTGCAATTGCATTGGTACTCTTTCAGATGACCTACCCTCGGAACTTTGGTAAATTAACAAATCCACTTGCTTAGCTCGGGGAGCAAAAACTCGAAACCATTCAATTTCATCATTATCCTTAAAATAACCAAATTTACCTTCAGGCCTATACTTTAGCCAACGATCTAATTCTTCATTTCTCTCTTTATCGACAACTTCGAAACTAAATACATCTCTACCACTTCTGCGGGAATCAAACTGGTAGTTCTTTACACCCTCAGAAGTTGTTAAAACCGAGCCAAATTCATGAAATGGCTCCAGCCAAACTCCATCTTCCGTGATGAATTTGAAGCAAAAGGGAGGTTGTATTGAAAGTTCATGCCATGGAAGTCGTAACTCCCACCCAAGTTCGTTCCGATTCATCTTCCACTTATCCGGTCTGTTTTTTGGGCTCCAATCATTTAGGCTCGAAGCTAGGAAGACTTCACTTTGTTGATTTAAAACTCCGGGGAATTGATTTTCTTCAAGCAAAAATAATGCTTCTTGCCCATCTTTTGCATAGCCTCCAAGACCTGCTCTTTGGATTATATCCAAAAGACTAAATGAGCCCCCAAGTAAACCAGCTTGTTCGACAAGATCAAGATGTAGACGCCCGCCATCCCAATCTTTTTCAAGATAAACCCAACCACGATTCTCATTGGAAACAAAAACTTTTCCGCCCGCTTTGTACACGACCTAAAACAAAACCTTACAGATTCATTTTAGCCAATCGAAAAATTTTGCTACTCTTGAACTCATGAGGTAAAAAGAATATTCATGAATTCTACTCCCGAACGTATTTTGATCGCACTTTCTGGTGGTGTGGATAGCTCGATTGCATGCTACTTACTGAAAGAGAAAGGTTATCAGGTTGAAGCTGTCTATGTAAGAACATGGGAAAATGAAAAGGATGCCCTCGGTAATTGTCCCGGGGCAAAAGACCTCGCAGACGCAAGAGAAGTGGCAAAATTTTTAGAGATTCCTTTTCATGTGGTAAATTTTATCGATTTCTACCATCAGGAAATCGTTCGTCCTATGATTCAAGGATATGCAGACGGAATTACTCCAAATCCAGATATTCTTTGCAACCGAAAAATGAAGTTTGGTGCCTTAATGAAATATGCGAAAAATCATGACTTTGAGGCCCTTGCAACCGGGCATTATTGCCGTAAAATTTTGGGGAAAGATGGACACGCCCAGTTATTGGAAGGTATCGACAAAAATAAGGATCAGTCTTATTTTTTAGCCCAGATCTCTCAGGAACAACTTAACTATGCTCTTTTTCCATTGGGTGAAATGCACAAGGAAGATGTTCGAAAATTAGCCGAAAAAATTCGACTACCCGTGGCAAAAAAGAAAGACAGCCAAGGTATTTGCTTTTTAGGAAAAGTAAAAATTCCTCAATTTCTGTCTAATTTCATCGATGATGAACCCGGAGAGATTATTACTACTCAAGGAAAAGTAGTGGGTAGGCATCAAGGTCTACATCGCTACACACTTGGTCAACGAAAAGGGATTGGAGTACCTTCCAACACCGACTTTGAAAATTTTGTAGTTACCGGCAAGAACCAAGAAATGAATCAGCTAGTAGTCGCATTTGAAGACCCCAAAGAATTAACTCTATGGGGTTTAAACTACCGTATTGAATCCGTTTTCTTTTTTACCAACGACTTTCCAACCAAGAGAATCGAACTTCTTGGAAAAACGAGATATCGGGATCCAAGTACCCCGATTTTTTTCCAACCCCAAGAAGACCAAAAAGCCGAAATACTTTTTAAATTTCCTCAAAGGGCTCTTACCCCTGGTCAAATTTTAGCAATCTACGATGGGGAACGTTTGATTGGTTCTGGAATTTATTCACACTCTGAACTGGGTCGAGCTATGCTTTCCGCTTGATTCGGATCATAAAATAAAGGTAATTACTTCTCCTGCTATGCGTCTACGACTAACCAAAAAAACTCGAAAGAAACTACCTATTGACGATGAAAAGGTTCCCCTTAAAACAAAAGAAAACCTAGAGTTGTCCCTTCAATCAGCTATTTCTTTTCTTCAAACTCAAGAGGTTGCTCTTCAAAGGTCACTGGAGATTCTTGAGGAAATCCTTCTGCTCACTCCGAAGCTCAAAGCGGATGTGATCCGCAAGATTTCTAAAGAGGATGAAACTCAATCGAGAAGAAAATTCAGAGAACTTAAAAAAGAACTTAAGTCGATTACTAATCTTGCCTTCAATGATCGTGACCTTTTCAGTAAAATAGATACTGATCAAGCATTCAAACTATTTAAGAATGCGAGTCCGAATGCTCCGACGATTAGGCAACCCGCTGCTCCTCATTACCTTAAGGCTGTGCAGAGACAAAGTGAATCCATGGAATCCAAATCGGTAAAGGAATCCTACCAAGCTCTGCAGGAAATGCTGGGTCAAACCGATGCCATTCAATCGGATCTAAAGACGAGTTTTATTGCCTTAGCCAGCGACCCTGATTCGGATAAAAAACTTCAGTTCATTGAAGAAAGAGTAAAGAGCTGGGTTTCAGAGGTTATTGATGGCCAAGATGGCATCAGCGTGCAAGCCAATATCGTCAGTCAAAAAGTGGATGGACTGATCGAACAACTGGAAGATAAAGATTTATGAAGTATGAAACCATCCTCTCCGCAAGGCTCTGAATTCCCCAATCAACACAAAAGACCATTCTTGGGAATTCATTATGTAAAGTGCGGGACATATGGTCGTATATATAGAAATAAAGAAAGAAATGCCTATGTCGGGCACTGTCCTCGCTGTATGCATCCTGTACGGGTGAAAATTGGAGCTGAAGGTACTGGCAATCGATTTTTTAAATGCTTCTGTCCTTGATTCGAATCTTTAAAGAAAATTCTTGAAAGAAAATAAGGTGATGGCTGAAGTGGTAAGGGGCTATGGAATCGCTTCAGGAAAAAACTTCGATGCTCGGTTCCCCAAAGGAACCATCGCCATGCAACAACCTTTCATGGAAGATAGAGGACTTGACTTATCGAGCTTTCACCTCGGAACCCTAAATATTGATATCACTCCCTCTTGCTATAAATTCATCAAATCTTCCTGCTGTTTTAAAAGAATAAAATGGTCTAATGATTTACCTCCCGAAACCTTTTCTTTTTATCCGT
>CESN01036947.1_pt1 | contig 22150 bp, 19 predicted proteins | sample 531181 | NCBI WGS metagenome assembly CESN01 (sample SAMEA2621990, study PRJEB7988) | marine metagenome | isolation source: saline water (ENVO:00002010), including
ATCAAAGTTTTCCCGCTACTTGTTGAGGTAAGAATGACATCAAACTGATGGAGAGATTTCTGGAATTCTGAAAACGAGAGTGAGAAACCGCCAAATTTTCCTGCCAGTTCGTCCGGTTTCTTCAAACTTAGTGGGCACCATTCGAATGTTCTTCCAGTAACTGTTATGGCATGGGATCCCCGGGATTTGAATGCTTCCATTGCACTTTCTGCTACTTTACCGGCCCCAACAACTAAGAGCCGGCAGTTTGATACTTTTCCGAAAATTCTTCGGGATAGCTCACACAATACATTACCAAGATTGACTTGACCCTTAGAGATCCCGGTATTAGTTCTAGCCCATTTTGCAGCCTGAAATCCTTTTTGGAAGAGTTTATTTAAAACCTTACCAGATACTTTTCTTTTGCATGCGTCATCGTATGCTTTTTTTACCTGACCAAGAATTTCGGTTTCTCCAACCATTTGAGAATCGATTCCAGATGCAACTTTGAAAAGATGCTGTACTACTTTCTCTCCGGCATGCTGGTAGGAGTGACGACTTAAAAACTCGGGCTCAATTTTCCGAAAAGTGCTGAGATAGCGATGCAGGGATTCAGTGGAGAAGTCGTCTTCGATTGAAGTGCCGTAAATCTCGGTACGGTTGCAAGTATTAAGCAAAAGGCACTCATTGAGACCTGGGATTTCTTGTAATCCAGCATAAAATTCATCAATTTTTTCGGGTGGTAAACTTATTTTTTCACGTGCAGCAAGGCTGGCCACATGATGCGAACTTCCCAAGAGATGAAGCATATGTCCACTATCGCTAATCATGACTTAACATTAAGAAGGTTCGGAGTGGCTTCTAGACTCTATTTGCCTATTGGCATCTTTTGAATTCACAAAGCTTAAGCTGAAGGCAGCAATGAAAAAGAGAGCAATTGCAAATTTAGCAAACTTCGAACCAAATAATCGATTACCATAACGAAGAAAAAATAAAACAGTGTAACCTGCCCATACCACCATGGTAATGATAAGCTTAATGCTAGTGACGAATTCAGGTTGTCTCGTCCAATGCATACCACCCACGATGATTGAGATAGTAAGAAAGAAAACTCCAATGGAAAGCAATCGAAACCCAGCTTGTTCTAGGTCATGAATAGGTGGAAGAAAAGAGCCCAATGAACTAAACTTTCTCGATAGCAATGCCTTTCTTTGAACGAGATACATAAGGCTAATCACAGCAAGAAGAGAAAAAATACCGTAGCTAAAAATCGCAATGGATGCGTGCAGTTCGATCCAATGATCTGAAAAAAGTCGTTCGTATTCCGAACTCAACCAGTAGGGAGGATCAAAGCCGGAGATACTTAGGCAAATACAGCCCGCAAGAGAAGCCAATCCAGCACAAAAAGTTCCCAATAGGTTGAGACGCCAAAGAATCCGAAGGATCAAATAAGTCAGGATTAAAGACCAGAGAATAAACTGGGTCCGTTCCAATCCGTTCCCCAGCGGACAGCCATGCACATCAATTCCTCGAAGGTAAAGAGCTCGAGTTTGAAAAGAAAAGCCCAATACAATTGCGATCAAAGAACTTTCTCGAAGCGGGGTCCAATCAATCTTGAATGTCTTAAGTAAACCAATTGCGAAAGCGATTCCATAAAGCACAGCTGCAAACCAAAGCAATTCTCTGGCATCGGAAAAGTTCATGCTGGTTGCTGCGAAGTGATTAAAAAAATTTGGGAGTATTGCAGAACCTAAACGGAAACTGCTTCAGCAGGAGATTTTTCTAGAAGCTCTCTTTGACTTACAGGTTCGGAGCCAAAATATTGACGCATGGCAGCACAATCATTGCCTTCACAATTAAGGCAACAAGGACGGATGGCTGAATTGTAACCGTTTTCAATGTGTTCGATGACCAAACGAGTACAAAGGTCGATGAACTTCTCCTCCAAGTTGAAGCAGTCAACCCGTGCGAAATGATCAACGACTTCCTCGGCATATCCCCGAAATTCAATATCTATTTCATCCAAGGTTTCTATATGATCCGTGGTAAAGGCAATTGGTACCATGAGGATTGCCTTCTGAGTAGTTTCGGCAATCACATCGGGGGTTGAAGGTGTGAGCCATTTTGTTCTCTGTGGCCCTACCTTACTTTGCCAAGCAAGAGCACCTTCGTGTTCCAGACCAAGACTGTGGAGAACTTTTTCAATTCGCTCAAAAGAACCCTGAATTTCCTCGTTATACTTGTCCCCTTTCTCGGTACAATAGGACTCGGGAAGGCTGTGTGCTGAGTAGATGATTCGAATGTCTTTATCGTTTAGACCAAGGGTACTTTTCATTTCATCAAACTTTCGTTTAACCAGCATTGCCCACAACTCGGTGTAGTCGGATCGATCCCACCACTGGTCAATGACCGAAATACGATCTCGATACCCTTCGTCCTTTTGTTTGTCTAACCATCTATATGCGTCGCAAAAGGACGATCCGCTGGTTGAACAACTATGTTGCGGGTATTGGGAGAACAGAATAATTTTATCGGCAGTATTGTATTGCTCAATCATTTCACTTGTTCTGGGAGAGCAGTAACGAAAACCAGAAACACAAACATGAGGGGCGGATTGAGGATGAATGTGATCCAGTTTCTGAGCTATTTCTGCGGACTGATCATCCATAATTCCCTTGGTTGGGGAATATTGACCAATTTCTTCATATCTTTCTTGAATATTAGGAGTTCGTCGCCACGCAATGTAACGACCCAGTATTTTTTGAAAAGGGAGTTTAAGAATTTCACGGTCTTGGAATAACTCTTTGAGATAGGGGTGGACTTCATCTTTATTCTGAGGACCTCCCATATTTAGAAGGATCACTAGAGTTTTAACAGGATTTTCAGATTTAGTGGCATTCATCACGGTGTAAATTTAAATTATTAGTTCTTATCTATCAGTATTTCGAGTCTGAAGCAATCTTTCAGGATAAAAGGTCGGGAGAAATTTCTAAAAACTAATCGGAGTCTATACAGTTTGGAAGTGAGACGCCGGTGAATGCAGAACCGGAAAAAAATAAGCCTTCATTTCCCTGAGATAAGGCATCTGCGGCTTGTTTTCTAAAGTTCATTTTATCATCTGGAAGAGGGATGCTCTGCATCCAGCGTTTCAGGTGAAAAAACTCTGGTTTACCTTGCAGGCCAATTAATTTTGAAAGATCCTCTCGTACAACCTCAGAAATCACATCTTCAGTAGCTAGAGCAAGATCCGGCCTCCTCTCACCACCGACAAAAGTGGTGAGTAGAACTTTTCCATTTGGTGCCCTCTGGGGAAAGAGAGTACTTGAAAAAAGGGTGCCTAAGATGGATAAATTTTCTTTTTCGGGCACAAGAAACCCGAAGCCATCTAATGGATGTTTGATTTTTTCACGATCTACTCCAAAATAGGCAAGACTAAGGGGATAATGCGTAACTTGATGCAAGTCTGAAAGGTTTTCAGCAGCGTTAAGATTTTTCCAGTCGATATTAATTGATTTTTGAATAGGAAGGGTTGAAATAACCTCATCACATTCGAAAACAGATTTTTCGCCCGTGATAGATACGGTGGAAATTCTCCAGTTTGAAAGCGTCTTTTCAACCGCTATTACCGACTCCTCGGTCTTTATGGAAGTTTTTTTCAACGACGAGGCAATAAGTTCGGTCAATTGACACATTCCTTTAGGAAATGAAATAAGTCTAGTTTTCGGGATACGTTTTCTTTTATTTCCCTTTTTTAACATTCCCAAAAATATAGAGCCGGATTGCTGTTCTAGTTGATAAAGGGAGGGGAAAGAATTTGCTAGGTTCAGAGTTTCAGGTTTGGAAGCATAGATTCCAGAAATAAAAGGGTTTGCAGCGTAATCCAGAGCCTCTTTTCCCAGTCTACGAGAAATAAATGAAGCAACCGATTCTTTAGCATTCTGGTTTCCTTTGCTAATAAATGGCTCTAAAAGTAATCTTAATTTACCCAAGGGACTGAGAAAAGAACTTAGAAAAAAAGACGGTAGGTTCAAGGGTAGGGCAACCAGTTTCCCATTTCGGACGATAAAGCGTTTATTAGTGATCGAATCTGCATCAATTGCGTGATCCATAACGCCCATTTGAAAAAGAGTATCATAGGTGTCTTGGAATCGTAAACTCAATGAATTTGCTCCATAATCAAGAAGGTATCCTTCTAAGCATTTGGATTGAAGTACACCACCAACCCTAGAGGCTGCTTCGATGATCTGTACTTCATGGCCAAGATTCTCCTTCTTCCATGCCAAGGATAGCCCCGAAAGCCCCGCTCCTATTATACATATTCGTTTAGATTTCATATTTGATGCTTTGGGCTTGTGGCATTTTAATTGATAATGAAAATAAAGTCTTAAATTATGGAAGAATTAAAAAGCAGTTTGCGTTTGATTACAAATCCGAAGGATGCGAAACCGGGTGAGCTTATTAGGGAACTTAAGTTATTGGATGAAATATTAAAACAAAATGCTTCGCATTTAGATCCAAGACTTAGGCATTTTCTTCAAAATAGAAGTTATGAGAAAGCACTTATCTGGTTGAAAGGGGAAGAGCCCGAAAAAGGAGTTTGTGGAAAATGAAAAAAACAACTCGAACATCCAAAAAACTTAAGCTTGAAAAACCAGAGGTTTTTGGTGCCAACCCTTTTGATTCCTTAGAAATTGAAGGCTTACCAACTACAACTGTCGAGAACCGAAATAATATTCCATCCAAGAAAGTGTCCTTTGAGGTAAAACCAGAGATACCACCGAAAGAAAAAATTGGTAGAAGTGAGCGATTGGAAGTGAGAAGGGAAAAAAGTGGTAGAGGAGGTAAAACCGTGACTACAATAAGAGGTTTTCCAAAAAGTTTGGCGGTCGCTCACCGAACTCAGTTATTAAAAAAGATTAAAATTTCTCTGGGCACTGGGGGTACATGGAACGACCAAGTAATGGAACTCCAAGGAGACCGAAGAGAGGAAGTTATGAACTGGTTGAGTAAAATAGGTTTTAAACCACTCCTAGCAGGGGGATAACATCTCTGAATTACTAAAGTAAAGAAAGGCTGGGAAGATTAAGTGGTTTGCTTTTCTTGCTCCGTAGATTCGGAATTAGTGGGAACAGAATCTTCGGGGGCATGTTTTTCCTTTTTAAAGTCGTGATCTTCCAATGGTTCCTGATTCATAACATCACTGATATCACTTTCCCATTCGCTTTTTGCTTTTCGGAATTCGTTTACCCCTTTTCCAAGAGAGCGGAATAATTCAGGGACTTTTTTGGCTCCAAAGAGCAAGAGAACAATTAGGAAGACAAGAATGACTTCCCAACCACCAATGTTTCCAATGAAGGCAATCTGTAAAGTAGTTGAATCGATCATGATATAAATTTAGGGCTTCGGTTTGTTTTAGGCAAACAATTTAAAACAAAATAGGAATATGATCTGGTACAGGTTTCTTATAATCCGAGTTGTCGAAGAGCTTCCGGTTTTGGTTTATTGACTGAACTTTGGTCGGCTTCAAAGAAACCATGTAGTTGACGGATCCTAGTTGGGTGACGCATTTTACGAAGTGCCTTGGCTTCGATTTGTCTAATTCTCTCACGAGTAACCTTGAATTGTCTACCTACTTCTTCGAGAGTTCTACTGTAACCATCTTTCAAGCCGAAACGCAGAGATAACACATTCCTTTCCCTTTCGGTGAGTGAATCAAGGACATCTAAAATTTTCTCCCGAAGCAAGGAATAAGCAGTCATATCATATGGATTCTCTGCCCCTTTATCTTCGATGAAATCTCCGAAGTTTGTATCATCACTATCTCCGACAGGGCTTTGTAGGGAGATCGGTTGTTGGGCCATTTTCATGATACTCTGCACTTTATCCAAAGGGAGGCCCATTTCATTTGCGACTTCATCCGGAGTTGGTTCATGCCCGAGTTCTTGGAGTAATTGTTTCTGGACCTGCATTACTTTATTCAAAGTTTCGATCATGTGAACCGGTATACGAATGGTTCGAGCCTGATCGGCAATGGACCGGGTGATTGCCTGACGAATCCACCAAGTGGCATATGTTGAAAATTTATAACCCCTTCGGTATTCAAATTTTTCCACCGCTTTCATCAGTCCCATATTTCCTTCCTGAATTAAATCTAGGAAAGAAAGTCCGCGGTTGGTGTATTTCTTTGCGATTGAAATAACAAGGCGAAGGTTAGCCTCGACCATTTCAGTCTTTGCCTTGTGGGCAAGTCGCATGAAACGCCTGAGATCTTTGATAAGTTGAGCCAGTTCCTCTGGATCCATGCGGAACTTGGACTTGGCAGTTTCAAGTTCAGCAAGGACACGATCCATTTTCACCCCTTTTCGCTTTACCTTTACAGTATCTTTCTTTGAAAGTGCCAAGTTGTTTACATTTCGGGTGATCGCTTTTAACTCGGGGCCCACTTGAGTTAAGAAATCCTCGAATACCTTAAGTTTAAGACAACATTTTTTGAAAATAGGAGCCAATTCACTTTCGTATTTCTTAAATCGGGTTACGGAGCGTTTTCTTTGCGTTTGGTTGGAAGCACTTTCAATACTTTTCCAGGCTCGGTCGATTTTAGTGTAGAGGCCTTCGAGAAGCAGAAGCTGTTTCGCCAAGTTTTTAAAGTAGGTTTCCCTGCTATCAATCTTTTTATCCAAAACGACTCGGTCAAATCGTTCCTCTCTGGAAAGTAACTTCTGGCAAATATCCATTTGAAATTCTGTAGTCAGGGAAACGGAATATATAATTTTAAGGGCGGAGCTTTCTGCCGCCTCAATTCGTTTTGAAATATCAACCTCTTCTTCTCTGGACAACAATGGAACTTGCCCCATTTGTTTGAGATACATTCGGACGGGGTCGTCCAGCATGTCGCTTTGGTTTGAGCGAGCACTTTCTTCTTCGCTTTCTTCCTTTTTCTTTTTGAATTTATCAACTTCAGCAGAATCAAGTAGTTTAATTTCCAAGTTGTTGAAGATGGAAATCACATTTTGTAATTCTTCCGGTTGAGTTGCAATTTCCGGTAGGGCTTTATCTACATCCTTGTAGGTTAAAAAACCTTGTTCACGGGAAAGATGAATGAGTTCTCGTACTTTCTCATTCATTTCGTCATTGAGGGCATGAGGCTCAATATTTTTGTTCAAAGATTTTGCAGCTTCTTTTGCGGATGACTGAATCGTTATTATTGTTTTTGAGGACTTTTTGGAGGCAGTCTTTTGTTTCCCTTTTGCCGCTTTTACCAAACCTTTTACGGTGCTGGCGGAACTCACCTTGGTCTGGGTTGTACTCGTCTTCGTTTTACTACCTTTGGATTTGGAACCAACGTTTTTGGTCTTGGCGGTAGAAGCCTTAGCAACCACTGTTTTTGGCTTTGTTTTGGATTTTCTCGGTGTGGGAGAGACTCGAGGCTTGGAAGCAACGGACTTGGAGGAAGCAGGCTTTGCTTTTGAGCTGGTTTTTTTGGTTTTTGGCGTAGGCATGAAGTGGTTAATCCGGTGGTGAAGAGAGTGATAAAGTGGGTGGGGAGTTTCGGAGTTTTCTAATTTCTTTCAATTCGTTTCTTAATTCCATGAGGGTAGCATTTTCCTCTGCCGCTCGAAGATGGGCCCGGATTTTCTCTTCTCTTTCTTTCGAACTCCGGAGAAAGAGGACGGAGAGGCACTCATTGGCAAGTTGAAGGAAAGAGTCCTTTTCTCCATCACCGTGGTCTTTGTACAAGTAATGGTGAAACACTTTTCTTTCCTGATCATTTTCCAAAAAGTCTTCCATCCGACGAAAGTCCATGGGTCCGTCTGCGTTAACCTCAGCAAAGATCTTTGCCAAGATAGCACCAGCAGTCGTCTGGAGATTGAGCCAACTAGGCTCGATGAGGTAGGCAAGTGGCCCCGCAATCCGATCATCATGCAAAATAATAAACAATAAATCATCTTCTACATTTGTCAATCGAACAGGGCTATTTTCTTTGGTTTCCTTGTTCGAGGAATTTGGGTATTGGAGTCGGTATTTTGGCAGTTTTTGTTTTTCAAATTTGGAGAAATCTTGCTTCACCGCCTCGTTTGAAACTCCTAGTAGAGTTGCCAGTTCTTTTAAGTAGCTTTCCTTAATCACAAGGGAATCAACTTTATTTAGTGAAGTAAAAATGAAGTCACAAATGTTTTTGCTTATATTGGGACTACTTATGTCCTCGCCTATTTGTAAGTTTTTAATTACATATTCAATCATGGATATTGATTCATCCAAAATTTCATTGAGGCGCGTTTTCCCTTCATTAAGAAGGATTTGATCCGGATCACTTCCCACAGGAATGGTGGCAAATCGAGCATTAAGACCAATCCCAATAAAAATGGGTACATATTTTAGTCCAGCTTTTCTGCCAGCTTCATCTCCATCGAGCAGACAAATGACATTTCGAGGATTTGATTTCTTTAATAAGTCAGCCTGGGATTCGGTAAAGGCGGTACCTTGAGGTGCAATTACAGTCTCAAACCCTTCGATATAGCAGCGAATTGCGTCTAATTGCCCTTCAACCAAGATGAAATCATTTTGATCCTTGATTACTTTATTGGCGAGATGAAGGTTGAATAAAATCTGGCTTTTTTGAAAAATTGGGGTTTCCGGAGAATTTATATATTTGGGTGCCTTTTTTTCTCCCCATTCTGGGGTTGAGGCAAGTTTTCTAGCAGTGAAACCACAGATTCGCCCAAGTTTTTCATGGATCGGTATCATCAACCTCCCTTGAAAGCTTGATACGAGTTTTCCTTGACGCAGCTTTTCCCGGAAGAGTCCGGATTTACTCATGATTTCCTTACTGAAATTCTGCAGGATCAAGTGATTAGCTAAAGCAAATTCATCAGTTGGAGCATATCCAATCCCAAATTCAACCGCAGTTTGAGCAGAAAACTTTCTCTCTTCAATCCAATATTGCCAAGCCACTTTAGACTCATTCGTATCTAATTTGAGCTGTTTCATGAACCATTTTTTTGCCTCTTCATTGACCGCATGCAATTCGGCACGAATTGACCTAACAAAAGATTGGGATGCCCCGCCGCTTTCATAGCGTAAAGGGATGCCAAATCTTTGAGAAAGAAATTCTAGAGCTTCTTGAAAGTCCAGATTCTCCACTTTCTGAACAAAAGAAATGGCATCTCCCGTTTCGCCTGAGCTAAAGCATTTAAAAAACCCCTTTTGTGGATGCACATAAAAGGAAGGGGTTTTTTCTTGTTGAAAAGGACTAAGTCCAACCCAACTTGAACCACTTTTTTTTAACTCAACATAAGGGGCGACCAAATCAAACAGATCGATTCTATCTTTTAGTTCATTGATAAATCCTTCTGCAAGTCTAGGCATCTCAAAAATTTATGCTTACAAGGATTTGAGTTTTAGAAGTTCCATTTTTGATTGCTCGTGCAATGCTGACCCTGCTGGAGCAATCTTCATTACTTCTCGGTACAGGATACTTGCAGTTACCGGCATCTTCTCAACTAAATGATAGCGTCGAGCCAACTCCCAAAGGATTTCAGTAGATTCCGGAAATATTTCTTTGGCTTTTTCGAGCTCAACAAGATATCTCCTAGAATTAAGTGTTTCTCGTGCAATACGAAGATAGTCCATCCGGGTTTCTAAGTCGAACGGGTTGTGCCGAATTGCCTCAAGAATGGTCATTTCTGCTTCGGTTTCCTCCCCCATCTGGAAATGAGCCTGGGAACTCGATCTCCAGGCTTCCGCATCTGAAGGGTTAGCTTTGAGTGCTTCCCGAGCATGAAATAATGCCTCTGAGTAGCTTGAATTTAGGTAGGCCATTCTACTTTTTTCAAGTGAGCTCATTTCATTCTCCTCCTCTGCTGGAATCGCGAAGGCATCGGCTAAATTAAAGGGAATTAAAGGGTCTTCTATTACAGGAGAATCCATAGTTGTTGATTCGGGTAGGTACTGGGCGGGGACTCCGGGTATAGTGGGAGTATTTGGTAGTTTGGCACCAGAGGAAACCACTGCTTCTTCTGTTTTTGGGGACCCATAAAGAAGGGCATGGGCTAAGGCAGTGACCCCTTTTTCATTGGTTGAAACATCGGCTTCAAGCAAGTCGGCAAGCCTTCTCCGCCTAAGGAGGTTTGCGATGTCTTCCTTTAGTTCAGTGGAGTCAATCGTACCGGGGTGTGTTTTTTCAAGCGCAAGGGCCAAGGTTTCGGCTTGATCCTCATCTTTCTCCTTTAGGCTTACCCGAAGTAGTCCAATCAGGGGCTTGGTACTAAGGGACTCTTCTTTTTTCGCAGATTCGCGATACCACCTCGAAGCTTGAGCCCATAGTTTTTTACGGAAAAACAGGTCAGCCAAGATAAGTGAATCTTGAGCAGTGCAAAGGTCCGGGGCTCGCGAAAAGGCATTGATTGCTTCTGTTTCCAGTCCAGTTTTTTCCAATAACCTAGCATAACTTAGCCACGCCCCTTTTTCATCGGGAAAATTCTTTAAGAATTTTTCAAGGTTTCGTTTTGCATTTTCTTCATCCCCTGACTGTAGAAATGCTTCTGCAGCTTCGCGATAGATTTCGGTGGGAGCTCCAGCTGATAAAGCTTGTTCGAATCTAAAAGCGGCCAAAGGAAAGTTTTTGGCATCAAATAAAGCACGGCCCAATTGAATAAGCACTTCATTAGAATCAGGAAATTTTTGGTTCTGTTCTCTCAAGAGAAGAATGGCGGCTTGAGGGTTCCCATCCATTCTTCTTGCAATTGCCTCTGACAGATCAGGTGCCATCGGTTTGCTGTCGAGGGTTACATCAGTTTCAGAATGCTCGATACTTGGTTTTTCACTACAGCTAATCAGTAGAACCAAGATTGACCCGTACAATTTGATTGATAAGCATGATGTGAATTTAGGCATGAATTGTTTTTTACAGAGAATTTCAAAAGGTCAAGCAAGGGGATTTCTTTTGCTGCTTTGGATGATAAACGCCTTGTTTGCAAACAAGCAAAACATTACTGGAAATATTTCATTTTCAAGTTTGACAGTGGAGCAAGCAGATTCCAATCAAACAGCAGTATTTTATCGAAAAACCGCTCCCACTGCATTTGAATTTCATAAGTCGTTAAATCTTATGATTGAACGGTTTCAAATTCGAGAAAAAATCGAACTGAATCCAAACAATTTTCCTAAAATTGTAATCAAACTTGATACCTCCGCATCTCCCGGACTTCAGGTTTCAATCGAATTATTGGATGGCTTGCTCGAGTTACTCAAGAATCGAGGTTATGAAAAAGAAAAAGTTGAACTAGTTTGTTTTCAACTGGAGGAAGTTCGAAGGGCAAAAGGCTATCGTTTGATTTCAGAGATGGATTTTTACAAAGGACATTTCGTGAGTAGCCCCAAGAACCTAAATTTCTTTGAGCCAGATTGGTTTCATGACAGCCCCATGCCACCAAAGGTTCATGACCGGGCAAAGTTTTACCTCCAATTTCCAAATGATCGAAAAAAGAGAATTGAAGAGGAAAGGAAAAGTTACCTACCTTCCATTTTGTTAGAAGATCAGGTATACTGGATCAATTTAGCTACGGTTATGGATGATTCCAATCTTGGAATCCTTGGTGCTTCTCACAACATGTCTATAGGTTTGGCAAGTAATACTCGTCGTTTCGCTGGCGATCCAACTCTGGGGGCAGCAGCAGTGACTGAAATCCTCGCAATTCCAGAAATTTGGAAAAAAAGACTTTTTTCAGTTCTGGATCTTTCTCGTTTTCAATTTGCAGGTGGTGGTGATTTTAATGCAGAGTTTTTAGGCTCCCATAATGCAATCCTTTTGAGTCGAAACCCATTCGCAGTGGATTCGGTTGCGTGGGAATTCCTTGCCCAGTCAAGGAAAAGGAGAAAATTTACTTCCCGTACGAAAGAAAATACATTGATCTTTAAGTATGCCGAGTCACTGGGCCTTGGTGTTGTAATGAATCCGCAAGTCTTTCGGGTTCCATAATTTTAATAGTCCTACATGAAACCTGAGAAGTTATCCGAACATAAAAAATAATATTATAAAAATTGGAATGGCTAGGAAAACTCCTATCCAAAAATAAAATTTCTCTTCTTTTTCACTTAATTTTCTCACTGTTCTAATACCTTTAGCCAACTACCAATGCCAATCAATACCAAAAGAAATATAATAACCGATCCGTTCATCGTCGTATTTATTGATGGGTGGCAAAATCTTATTAAAATATTTTGTCTAGCGATGTTTGTCATCCATTCTTCCCTTACTTTTGCCGAGTCATGGCCGAATTGGTTGGGGCCAAATTATTCTGGAGCACTTGAAGATGTCATTATATCCATACCATCTGGAAATAAAGAATATACTCAAGTCTGGTCACAGAAAGTCGGAGAGGGATGGTCTGCTCCGGTGGTTGCGGATGGACGAGTTATTTTGCATGACCGAAGCGAGGAAACCGAGAGAGTTCATTGCATGGAAGTAAATTCTGGTAGACAATTATGGACCTATTCTTTCGCTAGCAATTATAGAGATGATTTCGGTATGAGTGCGGGTCCTCGCTCCACCCCTGCGGTTGGTCGTGGAGTTGTGGTAACACACAGCCCCAGTGGGATTGTTTGCGGAATTAGACTTTTAGATGGTAAACTTATTTGGAAGAGAGATCTGGTGCAGGACTTCCAGTCCCCCAAAGGTTTTTTTGGTAGATGTTCATCTCCGTTGATCATTAAAGATAAGGTAATTTTTGCTGTCGGTGGTTCGAAAGCTGGCTTAGTTTCATTTTCTTTAAAGGATGGATCGACCTATTGGAAATCCAAACCGCGTGAGGCAGATTATGCATCCTGTATACCTTATGAGGGGGAGGGAGGTACACTGGTTTTGTCTTTTCTACGTGATGGATTTTTGGTGGTAGATGCAAAAACGGGGGAAGAAAAGTTTTTTTCCAAAATCAGGTCTCCAATAAAAGCATCTGTAAAGGCTGCAACTCCGCTCGTAATTGGGCGGCAGGTATTTGTCAGTGCATGTTATGAGGTTGGGGCATCTCTTTGGAAATTAGACTCGAATCAAGCTATGAAAAGCGAAGTAAATTTAGATTTGGTATGGAAGGACCAAGGGATAATGGATTGTCATTATTCTACACCCGTTGAATACAAAGGATATCTATTTGGCTTTCATGGTAGGCAGGAGAGGGGTTCATCGTTGAGATGTATTGAGGTAGCGAGCGGTGAAATTAAATGGGAATATAGAGGGCTAGGGTGTGGGAATCTTCTCCGTTTAGGAGATAAATTGGTCGTGTTAAGTGAATCGGGAGAATTACTGATTTTACCAGCAAGCCCTGAATCATTTGAGGTTCTTTTCCGCCAACAAGTACTTGGGACCTGCCGAGCCTATTTTGCTTATTATAAAGGTTTTATCTTACTTCGGGACAATCGAAGGGTTTCTTGTCTAAGGGTAAAAAACTAAATTTTATTGAGTCTGATCCGTATACCCACAGTGCCCAAAAGGAAAACACTGAAAACCTTTGATCGGTAAAGAAGGGTAGGATCTTATTTCCTACAATCCTGTATAATCCGAATCCAGATTTCGCGAAGATCGTACATGCGTATATCAGATTCATGGATGTATTTAGAGAAAATCTTGGGGCTGTGATGATAAAAAAGACGGTTTAACCGCATCGATTCGTTCAATGCGGAATGAGCTTTTTTGAGGTGACATACCGCCAAAAGAAAATCGCCAAGATCCAAGCAATTTGCGGCAAGTAAGCAGTGCCTTTCCGCATCCGCCAAACTACCGCAGTAACTCCAAGAAAGCCAGGGTTCAGGTTGTTTGCGGTTATGACGCATCAAGTGCTCCCATGAAGCTCTGAGATAGGAAAAGAATGCAGTAGATGAGATATAAACGGGGTGACGGTGAATGGTGTAGGGATCCATTTTTCTTACCTCATCAATATCCAGAGGGCAAAGTTGTTGGATTTCATCCACATCCACATCGATTTCATCCGAAGATGACCAATCATCTCGGTGCCAACCCATGAGTGCGGCAGCCGCATCCAGACGATCCGGATTCTTTTTTACTTTATTGTAAACGGTAATAAAGCGGGCAACTTCTTTATCCGACTTCCGGAGGAAGTTCTGCCAATCAGCCTCATTCCATGCAACCTCTTCGTTATCGTCCCAGTCTCCGTCGTGGTTGCTTTCAAATTCGTATTGGCTCATCCTGTAAAACTTAATAATAAGGTGTGTTTAACTTTTCTAACTAGAATTGAAATAGGTCAATTTATTTTTTACAATTTTTTGAAAGTTTAGATAATATATGATGAAAATGAGAAGCAGGATTCTGTATTTTGGCCGGGTTCAAGGAGTTGGATTTCGATGGAATGTTGCGGAAATAGTCAAAAATTTTCAACTTACTGGGTTGGTTCAAAATTTACCGAATGGTTCGGTAGAAGTTGTTTTGGAGGGTACAGATGCAGAAATTAAAAAAGCAAGCGTTGCGATTGATCGAAAGATGAAAAGGTACTGGACGAACAGGGAAATGGAAAGTAGGAATGGGGAAGCTCACTTTTCAGACTTTTCAATTGAAAGAAGAAACAGGTAAGCATCTCTGAAGACTTAGGATTGCCATAGATGTACCATATTGCTTGTGGTAATTATACAATGGGAAATCCCACCAAGAACCATCTTTTTCCTGCAGTGGTACTAGGATTTTAGCCATCTTTTTTTGGTACTTTTCCTTCTCAGGCATGGGTAGTGTATCCAAACATAGTGAAGCATAGAGATGACCATAGTAAAAAAAATAGCCAGCAACTGCGAACCATGATTCATGAGGCACCGGTCTTTTTCTGGCTACATCCAACCAGCCATTTCGGGTAAACAAACGATCTAGGCAAAGCATATGAACCTGATCGTCGATTTGGTCGTAGCCCCACATCTGTAAGGCATAATTACAAGCATGGGAACGCCCTAAGCTACCCGCTGGTCGATTAATTCCGGCCCGAGGACGATTTTTCAAGTACTCCCCGTATAAATAACTATGATCTGGTAGCCTTTGCCTAAGAATTGCTGCAATTGCTCTGGATACTAGCCTTTCTGGAACTTCTACACCAGTTTCTTGGGCTTTTTTTAGGGCAATTAAGCCGGTAGCATTCACAAAAGAAATGGAAGATCCGGAGGGCTTTTGAGTCTGTGCCTTAAAGTCATAATAACCCCATCCGCCATCGATCGATTCGTATTTTTCAAGCATGGAAACTTGATGCTTGATTACTGCTTGTATTTGTTTTTTTCTTTTCTTGTTTGTAGCTCTTTCATAAATCTTGGCCAAGGCTTGTAAACCGAAGGAGTGGGACCAAACATTGTAAATTGCCATGGGAGTTGCACGCCTAAGATTGGGTAACTCTTCAAGAAGAAAGACTTCCCCTCTTCTTATAGTTTTATCAAATTTTGAATCCTGTCCTTTTGCTTCGATAAGTGCGGATGTGCTCAATGCGGTAACGGCAAGCCTAAATGCTCGATGAGAGCCAGGGATCGGTGCGAATATATTGAGTCCCTTGGTCTGAGTAGCAGAACCCCAAGAACCGTCGTCATTCTGATTTTCTGAGAGGAAATCACAACCGTGATTGATTGCATCAAAAATTTGACTAGTGGAGGAATTATAATCTTGGGCCAATATGATTTGGCATCCAAAGAACCAACCTAAAACAACTAGAGTTAAACGTCTCAATACTTTGGTTTTTCTTTGAGAACTTTATCCCTCATTGTGATCCCTCTAAGAATCTCAAGGGTGTCACCAGCCTGCTTTCCCACATCGACCCTTTTTTTCCTGCTCTTCCCGGATTTGTTCAAAACATAAACATACAAGATTTCTGGATCATAGTCATCTTTGAAAACAAACTTCGCAGGAAGTGTGATAGCAGACTTTTTTTCATATGCTACAAAAGTGAAGGAACATGCAGTACCGGGGACAGGATTATTGAATCCTTTTGGCAGAGTGAATGCTAGAATTGCATGATATTTGTTGGGCGAGTGGGGGCTTTCACTTACAGATTCTATCTTTGCATTTATTTTTTCTTCCGGCAATGATGAGAAAATAAGTTTCCCGATAAGACTTTTTTGCACGAGATAAAGATCTTTTTCTGGGATCTCGACAATAGCCTTGAACCTTTTACTTGGGCATACAGTTAAGATTTCTTCATATGCTTTAAGATTTCCACCTTCTTGTAATTTGTTCTTTAAGGGCAAAGTACCTGACCATTTTCCTCGTTCAAAGGTTCCCCAATATACTTTTCCATCTACTGGGCTTTTTAAAGTCATATTTTTCAAATCCTGCTCTAAATCTCTCTTATTTTTAAGTAAGATTTTTTTCCCCTGTTCCATCTTAACGAGCTTGAGCTTAATTAATTTTACTTCAGCTGGGGTTGTTTTCCTTTGCGCGGAGAACAATAATTTTTCACGATTAAAAGAATCTTGCATGGCCTTTTGGCTGCGAGGTGCCTGAATCGTGTTGAAATCTTCGAAATTCTTTTGAGCAGATTCGACGCTGAATTTAGCGTAATCTACCTGATTCTTTGCACGCTGTAGGATGATTTCTTCAGTTTCTTCGGTGAGATCGTCCTCTTGATACATTTTCTCCAACTGGTTTAATTCCTCTTGCGAGTAGAGTAAATAATCTTGAACACGCTTGAGATTCATCTGCAGAGATCTTTTTTGAAAAGGTAGATCCTGGTTTTTGAATCTTTTAAAGTCTTCCTGGACATATTTTTCATTGAGTTCAATCGCTTCCATTTCTAGTGGAACTAAGCTTTCTGCAAGTTTGAGCTCAACTTCAAGGATCTGAAAATCAATCTCTAATAGCCTTAATTCATGGGAGAGGTTATGAATTTGCTGACGAATTTTTTCTTGGTCAAGTTGAACAAGGATTTCATCTTTTTTTACCATTCTACCCTGTTTAGGGGATTGTACTACTCTGAGATCACTCCAGTAATTTGTTTTGATGGCCAGGGTCTGGGCATCTATATCTTCAATGAAGCCTTTGAGCGTGAGATTGATTTTAAAAGGTTTTATTTCTGCCCGTATGGTTTCAGTTTCCGTAAGATCCTTGGCTTCTTTTTTCCCCTGATTCGGAACCTGAAGGCTAACATTTTTATCAAGCGATGGGATTTTTTCTTTTTTATCTTGTGAAAAGGTAATTTTTTCAGCTGAGAAAACTATCAAAATTTGAATAGATAAAAAGTATATTTGTTTAAGTAGAAATGTCATAATGAACAAAATTAGAAACCTTTAATAAAAATGAATTTTAGGAACCTACAAGGTTTCTTTGAATAGGCTAGGGGCAAAAATTTTTGTGAATTGCAATATCGTTGTGTTGAACCACAACCTAAGGCAGATGCCCAAAACCTAATCGACTTGCTCGACTTCAAGAGGGAAACTGAGCTTTCCCCCATTTCGGGCAATCATTCTGAGTACAGACTGGGTGGCTTTTTCAACCAGGAAATCACTTTCAACTCCTAATGCTAAAGCAGTTTCTTCAAGATTACTAACGGCAATCGGTTTCAAAGTTTTGGTATTTTGTGGTTGAACCAAATCTACATCAGCTTCGGGTATCCTAGAACCATCTTCTAGGGTGCTTTCAACTTTATTCTGTTGAATTCGACTTTCGGTTGATTTCATGGTTTCTGTCTGGGTGGATGTTTGGACTCCCGATTGTTCAAAAGATATTGGAGAAGTTGGTGACATATCAACAGTGGGTGGATCATTTGCTAGAAGGGGCGTGCCCAAGTCGGATAATGTTCGAAGCTCTAAGGAATCATTGGAGAGTGTGTTAGTATCAGCTTTTTCTGGGAATTCTTTTGAAGTATCCTGCTTCCCAGTTAATTTTCTTCCCAATTCCACAAAATATTCTTCTTGCTCTAGATTTTCTAATCTCTCTTGGGCAATTTCTAATTTTTCTGAGATTTCAGTTTTTTCATTTTCCAGTTGTGTAACTGGAGCTTGCACCAATTCTGAAGACACCTTGAGACCATCCTCAAGAGCAGAAATTCTTTTGTCTAGGGCATCCTTTTGAGCAAGGACTTCTTTAATTAGTTCACTAGTATCGTCCCTTTTTCGAGCCACTGAAATTTTGCTTTCGATTTCATCTTTTTGTTTGGAAAGTTCTTCGATCGCCCACCTGATTGAAGCTGTCTGGTCATTTGACATAATTCATGGTTAAATGAAATTTTGATGAAATCAAGGCATTACGCTGAAATTATTCATTTTTTGTTCTCTAAGAGCACATGATACCATTCGAGATATGATTCAAATGTCTTATTCAAGGTAAAGTTCTGCATGTAAAATTGAAAAGCATTCTTTTTTATTTTATCGGATGGAATCGAATGCAGTATTTGGATTATACATTGGGCCAAATCATTAGGGTCATCATTTTTAAAAAGAAAACCAGTGTGGTTGTCCTTTACTGCTTCGCAGTGCTCTGGGGTGTCTGATGCAAGCACAAGGGTTTTTTTGGCAAACGCTTCGATTACGGAAAGAGGGGGGCCACCTTCCGACCTAGAAGAACTTATCAACAGATCAAAGGCTGCAATAAATTTCTCACCGTTTTCCTGGAAACCGGTGAGGACGAATTTGTCTGAAATTCCATATTTTAAGGAAAGCCTCTTAATTTCATTAGTTTCTTCTCCTTCTCCCACCAGAAAAAATTTAACCCTTAATTCTTTGGGTAGTTTCTTTACTGCTTCAATCAAGAGTTTTTGGTTTTTTCTCTTGTCTATAGTACCCACAATTCCAGCAATCGAAAAACCTTTCTTTCGAAGCATTTCGATCTCTAAAAGATGGGGGTCGCCTTGAAGGGTTGGGGTGCCTTGCACGGTTGGAAGGATTCCATTGTATAGGATTGAACAATGTTTGTTTTGTAGACCTTTCTTACGAAGCAGAATTTTAGAACTCATTGAAATGGCAATGACCTGATCCAATAATTCCATTACCGATACATCTTTTTTTTCCTGTTCTATGCTTTTATAAATTCCCCATCCGTGCATTGTTTGCAAAACGGGAATTTTTCTTTGTCTAGCACTTGTCGCGATTAATGAAATTAAGGATGGGTTGGCGGCATGGGAGTGAACCAGTTCAATCTCAAGTTTTCGAATATAATTTCTCAGTTCAATTGCGGTTTTATAAACACTTTGATGTTCCCTAGAAAAAGTAGATTCTAAATAAAGGATGGGAATCTGTAAGCTCTTCAGTTCATCGAGATGATTTTGATAATTGGAGTAATCGCCCACTCCATTTTTGGTACATGCAACCCATACCTGATCCCCTCTGGCTTTTGAATTCCTGGCAAGATCGACAACCATTTTCCCTGCACCTCCCTGAAGGAAAGTTGAAATATGAAGTAAATTCATGGATGCAGATGATGAATGGAAGAGTTCGGTCTTGCTACCTTGATTTTTTGCTCGATGGATTTCCAGTGGGTCGAACTCATACAAAGAATGAAAGAAGACGAATCCATATTCTTTTCTAGCAGTACGCTCCTTGGATCCAACACCTTGATCCCACTCCAGTTTTTAGACTTCGAATTTGAATCTAAAATGTGAATTTGCTCACAAGCTCTTTTTTTTAAAAAGGAAAATAAAAACTTTGATTTATGGTTTAGTCCCCATAAATAAATTTTCTTAGCATCACAAAGATCATCAAGATCGAGATTTTGAAGATAGTAATCTTTAAAAGCCAAGATGCTGAAGGAAAATATGGCATCAGTAGTTCGTAGATCTTCTTGGTATCTTTTTAAATACCTAGATCGAGTATTTTTTAGTTCAAATTCGGTGGGGAATGCGGCATCGGGACCAAAAAGAAGAAAATCTTCATCTTCATAAGCAGAAGAAATAACTTTTTGATTATGTTGCATCACTTCACAATTTGTTGAGTTTCCAAGATCCAGAAAATCGGGATCGATTTCATTTCCCAAAAGCAGATCCAAGAGAACTCGGTTGTTTAAAAAGCGTCGGTCTGAAACATTCGAAGAATAAGCAAATTCCATTACATCCAGATCAAAGGCAGCTTTTCCTTCTGCAAATTGTGGAAAGAAGCAAAGTGCTCTTAAACCAAGATCAAGCAAGCATTCATTAAGCAGATTTTTAGGCAATGGGAGTCGGTTTTGTTGCAAATAGTGCAGATACGCATTTTGTATCATGTGCTCATTACGCATTGAAAGAAGGAGTACATTCCTTTCCTCGTACACTTTCGAATCTCTTCTGGAGAGAGCACCTGGGAGCCAGAGCATCTCACCTTTTGCTTCGGGTATGAAGGCTGAGATCAAGCCGTTGCTTACTAATCGCAATGCAAATTCATAATCTCCTAAAACTTCGTACTTGGAATTAAAAAAGCCGACTTTTCTATGAATTTCAGCCCTCCACATAGGTTGGGCCCCATATGGATAGTGAACAAATAAGGAAGCAGGAAAAAAATCTTGGGAGGGGCAAGGAGTCTTCTTTTCGTCTTTTACTGAGGGTTCCAGAGAAAAAACCTTATCAATGTTTCCATAGGCAAGGCTAATCTTACCATCCTCATCGAGAGCATTGCTTAACCTTTCAAGGCATTCCTCGTCGTGTCGGTCGTCCGTGTTTGCATTGCAGAGGTATAACCCCTCTGCATCTTGAATTCCCTGATTCCAAGCTTCATAAAGAGATTTTCTGTTTTCAGTCCTCAAATATTTTATGTTGGTATACTGTTTTTGAAATAACCGAACCACTTCTCCCTCATTCTCCTCGGAACCACTATCAATCACAATAATCTCTAGCAGATTTTTTTGGTAGAGAGTCTGATTGATTAAATCTTCCAGGCATCCAGCAAGGTAAGCGGAGGAGTTGTAGGTGGAAACTAAGGCACTTACCTTCAATGCTTAAAAACTTTATCTTGGTTTTCTCTAAAAAATTCTTTGTATGAATTTTTCATCTCTTCAGTAACGAGGTGGTCAGCAGGGGTCCCCTTGTATTCAAAAGTTTCTATTTCGTTATCATAAAATTCTAAGGGCAAAAGAAATTTTTGATAGCATTTGCTGCTAAGGTTCCGGTGGTAGTCGATGATATCTCCCCCAATCGATCGATATAATTGGAGCATCTTTACATAGGATTCTTGCAAGAATAAAACAGGTTCTTCTGGAAACTTTTTGATTGCAGAACTCATATATCCAGAAGGCTCCCGGACCGAAAAAATAATTCTCTGCGGAAAACCAAACATCTTTTTGTAACCTTCAAACTCTTCCAAGTTTCCGTTCGCTGCTTTAAGCACTAAATCCAGTTCTCCCTGTTCATTTTTACGACTTCGGTCGAGAAGATTTTTTGCTAAATCACAAAGAAACCTATCTTTATCAATACCACCAGGCATTGCTACAAATGGTTTCAATATCGCACCTAGTCCCCAGTCACTTACACTATGGATTGACTTTTTTCTGATTTGCCTAAGCAAGTAAGTGGACCCAGTCCTCGGAGGACCATAAATATAAATCCATTTAAGCATAACTAAACCTATAAATATTTTTTAACTTGAAACTAGCGAGAATTTTTAGGGCTTAGGTTTATGGTAATTTACTTTTTACCGGAAAGCCCACAACAAACCATCTGGTTGGATTGGTATCTCGTCGGATGTTAAATTAAGTTTTAACTGAAACCCATGCTCCAACAAAAGTTTAATGCAGTCATCATGTTCACTACCATGAGTTCCGACTATTATATTATTGATCTTAGCAATGCTTCCATTCGCACTCCTAAGAGCATCGGTTGCATCCCCTTGAATATCAATTTTTATAAGATCAATCTTTTCAGTTTCTAAGATAATATCTAAGAGTGAAATGTTTTTGGGGATAACCGCATATCGAAAATCAATATCTGAAATATCATTTAACAATGCATTAGCATGAGCATATTTAACCATGTTCTGATCGCCATCGATTCCAAGGACTTTTATCGTTCGGTCAAAAAATTTTGCCTTCAGACTATAATAACCCCAAGCAGACCCGATATCCACAAAAGTTCTAATTTCAGAGTTTTTTAGGATATGATCAAAAACAGTCTCTTCAAAGGGTTCATGCAGGTTGATCGATGTATAGTACCTCTCCAAGGCTGCCTCGTATATGGTATCTTTAAAGCACTGGATACCGTTATTGTATTTATGGATTGGTCTTTTCATTGAGGTAGATGTAATT
>CESN01011153.1_pt1 | contig 22088 bp, 31 predicted proteins | sample 531181 | NCBI WGS metagenome assembly CESN01 (sample SAMEA2621990, study PRJEB7988) | marine metagenome | isolation source: saline water (ENVO:00002010), including
GCAACTCTTCAAATCCTCGTACAACTCTAGTGCAAATTGCGCAAAAATGTTGAGCACAACAGAACGTTTACAAATGTGCCAGAACCCTTGTGTTTTAGTGGCAAAGAGAAATTTCTTGCAGTACCCAAGTCGGTTCGGCATGATGAAGGACGGTTTTGCTCGGTAGCTCAGTGGCAGAGCAGGTGACTGTTAATCACTTGGTCGCTGGTTCGAATCCAGCCCGAGCAGCCATTTTTTCCCAACTTTTTACAAATCGAGTTCCGGCCAACGAACTAATTTGCGGTGAAGAGTACGGCGGCTGATTCCCATAAGTTCTGCAGCCTTAGTCTTGTTCCCTCTGGATTGCAGTAAAGCATTTCGAAGCAATCGTTTTTCATTCTCTTCCACGGACAATGAATGGGACATGGTTTCTTTTCCCACAACCGAAACCGTTCCAGCAGATAGGGATTCCATATCCTGGATGGTGAATCTTGTGTCCAAATCATAATGGTTAATCTTTGCCCCTCTTTTTAAGACCACAAGGTTTTCACAAAAATTACGTAATTCCCGAACATTACCAGGCCATGGATAATGCAAGAGGGTTGCGATTGCGTCCTCTTCAAGAATTGGTGGCTCAAATCCATTTTCCTCCGCAAAATAGTTTAGAAAGTGGTGGAGTAATAAGACAATGTCATCTCCCCGTTCACGAAGGGAAGGAAGATCGACCGTAACAACATTCAGGCGGTAGAACAGATCTTCCCGGAAATCTCCATTATTTACCATTTCCTGTAAATTCCGATTGGTTGCACATACTAAGCGGGCATCCACTTCTAAAGTTTTAGAGCTCCCTAGTCTTTCAATCGATTTTGTTTCCAGAAATCGAAGTAATTTAACTTGGGTGGATGAATCAATCTCTCCAATTTCGTCCAGGAAAAGGGTTCCACCTTTCGCGGATTCAAAACGTCCGACCCGTCTTTCCGTGGCACCGGTAAAAGCTCCTTTTTCATGCCCAAATAATTCACTCTCAAGAAGGTTGGAAGGCAGAGCCGCACAATGTACTGGTACAAATGGTCCACGCGAACGATCACTGTTTTGATGGATGGCCTGGGCCACCAGTTCCTTTCCCGTGCCGGTATCTCCAGTTACTAAGACTGTTGCCTTGGATGGTCCGACTAATTTGACTTGCTCCAGAACTTTTTCCAAAGCGGGAGATTTCCCCAAAATTCCATCAAAGCTGAATTTCTTATCAAGCCTCTGGTGGAGTTGATGATTTTCGGACTTTAATTTGCGTTCATTTAATCCCCGCTGGATTAAGAGTTCCAATTTTTCAAGGTTTACTGGCTTTGAAAGAAAATCAAAAGCTCCCCGCTTCATCGCCTCCACCGCAATTTCAACCTCTCCATAAGCAGTCATCATGATACAAATTGGATTACTGGCATGTTTCACTGCAAAATTGATCACACTCATACCGGATTCTCCGGACATTCGTAGATCGGTTAGCACTACTTCAAATTTTTCGGCGTCAAGGGCGTTGAAGGCCTCTTCTGCACTTGATGCGAGAAAAACCTCAAAGCGATCCTCAAGGGCAAGCTCAAGGCCCTCTCGGGTATGTTCTTCATCATCTACGATTAATAAATTTGGTTTCATTGCTGTATACTTTTTTCAGAAGATTCAAGCAAACCACGGCGGGGTGATTTTCGGGGGAATTTCAAGGTCACAATCGTGCCCGATCCTTCTTTGCTATCTAAGCCAACTTCACCGTCATGATCACGCATAATCCGATGTACGATCATCATCCCAATTCCGTGTCCGGTTTTTTTCGTAGTAAAATAAGGTTCAAAGACCCGGGAGATATTTTCTTTGGAGATCCCGCTTCCTTGATCCACCACTTGTGCAAATACATATTGCTCATCAAGTCCGGAAATGATTCGGATTTCAGATCCCTCGGGTATAGCATCAATCGCATTTCCAATCACATTGAAGAATACTTGCTTCACCTGCTCCACATCCCCGCGAATCATCGGTTCTCGAACCCCGGCCTCCATGGAAACCTTTACTTTTTTGTTATTTAATTCTTTCTCCCGCAATCGAACGGTTTCTTCAATTACGGAAAGTAAGTTGATTTTCTGGAAAGATGGCTCACTGGGCCTAATGGCATTAAGGAAATGGGCAATGATACCATCTAATCTCTGAACCTCTTTAATACATGTAGAAAGTGACTTGGAAGTTTTTTTGGAATCTGCATTTTCTTTTTTTAGACTACGCTGTAAATACTGAAGATGGATGTTGATCGAATTCAGTGGGTTTCCAAGTTCGTGAGCTACACCAGCGGCCAAGTCCATAATGCTTGAAATTCGCTCGCTTTCTATTTGTGCCTTTAACTTGTCTTTTTCCTCGGTAACATCAGTCATTACGATAGCTGTTCCCACTTTATTCTTCGAGGCTTCTTGACCTATACTATCTCCAATCGGTACGGCATAGGCCCGGATCTGTCGCTTTTCAGGATATGAAATTTGCATTTCCCGAATGACAACTTCTGGCTGTGTATCTTCCTTACTTCTTCCTAAACCCAATGCCCGTGCTAGTTCAGGTGCAGCTCTTTGCAGAAAGATCTTTTCCGTGCTTCCTTCCTTCAGTCCAATCAAACGACGACCTTCTGTATTGGAATAAGTAAGAATATCATCCTCATCTAGTACTAGGATACCATCACGGATTACATCAAAAACAATCTCAAGAAGTTTTCTTTCCCTGGCCAGTCTTTGAACTAGAATGCCTAAATTTACTTCATCCAAATCATCCAAACGACCGAGAACTTTATCGAGTGGGCTTTTACTTGGTTTTGATTTCATGGATAGACCAGATCTAGAACTTTCTTAGCCAAGCTTATTTTATCCTCTTTTTCAAAAATAATCGACTGCTTGTGATTGGAAATCAAAGTTAGCTCATTATCATCGGATTCAAAGCCTTGGTTACCGGAAACATTATTCACCGCAATCCAATCAAGGTTCTTTTGTTGTAATTTGATTTTTGCGTGAGTGATATGATTTTCAGTTTCAGCAGCGAAACCAACCAGTATCTGGTCGATTCTCTTGTGCTTTCCAAGGTTTTGTAAAATATCCGGGTTCGAAACTAATTCTATGGCATCTGAAACCTTACCTTTTTTTATTTTTTGTTCATGGAAAACCTTTGGGCGATGATCACACACTGCAGCGGTCATAATGGTCAAGGAAGAGGTAGGGAAATGTTGCCCCATAACTTCATGCATTTCAACAGCGGTATTAACCATGATTCGCTCCACTCCTGTAGGGCAGGGCAGTGATACCGGTCCACTTACCAAAGTTACCTTAAAACCTTTGGCTTGCGCCGCATTTGCTAAGGCATATCCCATTTTTCCAGAGGACGGATTCGAAATAAAGCGAACGGGATCCAACCATTCACGGGTTGGTCCTGCAGATATCAAACAGTGAGCCTCATTTTTCATTTTAAAGTTTGTAGATATTACATCTTATGTTGATGATTGGATAAAGTGCCAACGAAAGAAAATCAAACACCACAAAAAGAGAGTCTTTTACTAAATCTCGGAATTAATCTGATTCTTCCAATTTTATTTCTTAGGAAAGGAACCGATTGGTTTGGAGATCCTATTGGCAAGCAACTAGATGCCGCACCCGATTCCACCGTGGTTGGATCGATCATGCTCCTCATAGCCGTATCCTTTCCTGTAGGATATGGTCTTTGGGATTTAGCAAAGAATAAAAGATGGAATTTATTTTCCATTTTAGGTGCTGTGAGTGCCCTGCTTACTGGTGGCATTGGCTTGGTGCCTGGTGCGACGGTACAAATGTTTGCAATCAAAGAAGCAGCCATTCCTACTATTCTTGGTATTTTGACGGTTATTACTCTTAAAACAAAGCGTCCATTAGTTCACCTTTTCCTTCTTAACCCGCAGCTTATAAAGGTAAATCTGATCAATGAGAAACTTCGGCTTAATCATGCTGAGAATGATTTTGCTAAGCTTATGTCAAAATGTACATGGCTGATTGCCCTGACCTTTATCATGAGTGCTGCCCTGAACTATTTTCTTTCCCGTTGGATCGTGGTAACCGAGCCTGCACTGGATAAAATCGCCTACAATGATGAGGTTGGTAGAATGATGGGATGGAGCTTTCCCATTATTAGTATTCCCTGCATGATCGTCAGTGCCTATGCATTTTGGATCTTAATCAAGGGAATCAAAGACCTTACTGGATTATCATTAGAGGATGCGATGGTGCAAAGCCCTTCCCCAAGGAAGAAATAAAAGGTTAACAAATTAGCGCTCAGCCAGATCGGTGTAAGGGCGAGCATTTTCTCCCTGATAAATCTGGCGGGGGCGGTGAATTCGGGATCCGCTGGAGGCTATTTCTTTCCAATGAGCCAACCATCCCGGAGCCCGCCCAATCCCAAAAAGAACCGTAAAAGTATTGGTTGGAAATCCCATTGCTTGGAGGATGATACCACTGTAAAAATCTACATTCGGATAGAGTTTTCGCTGAATAAAATACTCGTCCTGCAGAGCTGAGGTTTCGAGGTTTCGAGCAATATCTAAAATGGGACTTTCCAAGCCTAGTGCTTCCAGGGCTTGATCACAGGCACTTTTCAGAATTGTGGCTCTTGGGTCGTAATTACGATATACACGATGACCAAATCCCATCAGCCTAGTTTTACCTTCTTTTGCAGATTTAATAAATCCACTTCCGTCATCTCCAGATTGGTGGATTTCATTAAGCATTTTGATTACGGCCATATTGGCTCCACCGTGAAGCGGTCCCCACAAAGCAGAACTGGCCCCTGAAACCGAAGCAAAAGGGTTCGCCCCACCAGAAGCTATCATTCTACAAGTGGAAGTGGAGCAATTCTGTTCATGATCTGCATGCAATAAAAAGATTAAATCCAGTGCTTTACTCACCGCCGCGGGCATCTCCGCACTATCTTCCGTAGAAAACATCATCGACAGAAAATCATCACAATAATCTCCGGATAATGGCTTGGTTGAGTCTTCCATACCTTGGGTGAGACGGTATCTGGCCGCTGAAATCGATCGAATCGCTGATATGATCAAGCTGGAAGAATCTTCGAAATTGTCGAGATCCATTTGGCGATTATTGGAGGCCAAGGAAGGATAAGCCCCTCCCAGTGCCTGAAGGCCACAAGATAGGACTCCCATTGGGTGGGTTTCTGCGGGCAAAGCACGTATACTGGCTAAAACATCACCGGGAAGCTCCGAGTATTTTGTAATTCTTTCTTTAAATTCACTGAGTTGGGATGAACTAGGTAATTCCCCGTAAATCAGAAGCAGACAGGTTTCCAGAAAATTCGATTTTTGAGCCAATTCTTCAATGTCGTACCCGCGATATCGTAAAATTCCCTTGTCTCCGTCTATAAAGGTAATCGCACTTTCGCAGGAACCGGTATTTCCATATCCGTCATCAAAGGTTATGAACTTACTTTGCTTACGAAGTTGACTGATATCGATAGCTTGTTCTTTTTCCTTACCCATAATAATGGGCAGGGTATAGGATTGATCGTTTATGAGAAGATCTGCGGATTCTGACATGGCGGGGGTATTTAGAATTGGGTAAGCTAGTATTACTGCCAATTCTAAACGATTTTTTCAAGAAAGTTCCGATAAAGTTGCAAACCTTTTGACTGGCTTTTTTCTGGATGGAACTGGGTAGCCACACATTTCCCTGAGAAGATTCCACTCACGAAAGGGATTCCATACGACGTCTCGAACTTTACCACATCGCTTGAAACTCCGGTAACATAGTAACTATGAACAAAATAAAACTGATCACCATCCACTAAATCTTTTCGTAGGGGGTTGGTGGGTTGCAGGTTCCAATTCACAGCATTCCATCCCATATGGGGAACTTTGAGTGAGGCATTGGGAGGAAAACGGCGTACCATTCCGGGGAAAATTTTCAATCCTGGTAATTTCCCCTCTTCAGAACCCTCAAATAGAACCTGTAATCCTAAACAAATCCCAAAATAAGGTCTTCCCGCTCGTATCCATTCTTGTAACTTTTGATGTAGTCCAGATTGGTCCAACGCATCCAAACACTGGTCAAAAGTACCTTGGCCTGGAAACACCAAAGCATCCATCTCATCCAATCCTTTTGGAGAATGGAAAACTTGAACTTGGGCACCTAGATATTCAAAAGCCTTGACCACACTCCGAAGATTTCCTGTACCATAATCGACAACCCCTATCTTTTGGGACATTTGCATATGGAATTTAGGCGGACAATGTTCCTTTGGTAGAAGGAATTCTTCCCTCCAACCTAGGTTCCATTTGTGTGGCTAAATCCATTGACTTCGCAAATCCCTTGAAAATAGCTTCGGCAACATGGTGAGGTTCCTCTCCATGCTCCAAGCAAATATGTAAATTACAGGCAACTTCATTGGCGAGTGCTTGAAAAAATTCCTTGAAAAGTTGGATGTTGAAATCTCGAACCATAGTAAGGTTGGCAGGTATCTTCCATACTAAATAAGCCCGGTTGCTCAGGTCCACTGCTACTGAGGTTAAAGTTTCGTCCATAGGTAGCTGAAAAAAGCCGTACCTACGAATTCCAGATTTATCGTCAAGTGCTTGGTTGAAGGCTTGACCCAAGCAAATACCCATATCCTCCACTAAGTGGTGGTAATCAATTTCAATGTCTCCTTTTGCCTCAATCTGCAGATCAAAGAAGCCATGTCTGGAAAAGAGATCAAGCATGTGATCTACAAACGGAATACCTGTAGAAATATCACTCTCTCCATTTCCATCGAGTGAGAGTAGAATTTTTATTTGGGTTTCGCTTGTATTGCGAATTACTTTAGCTGTCCTTGGTGTTGCCATTCCTTAATCTTGCTTACTAGCATACTCATCTCCTCTGGCATGCCAATACTGATTCTTATATAAGATTCCGTTAATTTATTTTGAGGAAAATACCTGACTAAAATTCCCTGAGTGGAAAGAAATGAATACAAGCTGTTGGCAATTTGCGCCCCTCCGGTTCCAGAATGATCTAGTGGCTTACAAAATATAAAATTGGTTGCACTTGGTATCATTCTCCATCCCCATTCAGCAAAAATATCACTGATCCAAATACGACTTTCAATAATTTTTTGTTTGGTTTCTTTAAAGTATTTTTGGTCCTCCAATGCTGCTTGTGCAATGGCTTGTGCAATCCGGTCTAGGTTGTAAACTTCTCTTGCTCGATCTAACACTTGAATTACAGAAGGGTTGCCCATTGCATACCCAACCCGTAACCCTGCTAAAGAATATGATTTTGATAATGTTCGGGTAATAATAACATTGGGATACTTTGCGAGGAGAGGGATGGCATTCTGTTGAGCAAAGTCTGCGTAAGCCTCATCAATTACGAGAACCCCATTGAAATTACCTGCAACCGAATCCAGAAGTTCGAGCTGATATGCTCGACCACTGGGGGCATGAGGGCTCGTAAGAAAAAATAGGTTGGCTGAGCAATTCGTAACTTTTTTCAGGGGCAATTCAAAGTCATCGGAAGCGAAAGGGATTCGAATCAATTGAGCTCCCTGAATCGAAGCTAAAACTTCATAGAGTGAATAGCTCGGATCCAGCATGCCCACACTTCGATTAGAGTCTGCAAAAGCCCGAACACATAAGTTAAGCAAATCATCCGATCCATTTCCCACAATTACCTGCTCCATGGAAATTTGATGTAAGGACGCAATTACTTTTCTAAGCTGATTGGATTTAGGATTTGGGTAAAGATTTAGTTTTTTGATCTCTTCAGCTGCCTTGTCACCTGCGGATGGACTAGGAGGGTAAGGATTTTCATTGGTATTTAGCTTGATGGTTCTTTCTGCGGAACTTGGTTGTTCCCCAGGAATATAAGGCTTGTGCTGGCGGAGGGGATCCGACAAGAAATTCTGCGGAAAAGATTCCTTATCTTCAGTCACTGGAAAAAGATCTTAGATTAACCGACATACCGTGACCATCGAGGTTTTCCATCTGAGCAAAACTGGTTATTTCTGGTTCTGCTTTTACAAGAGCCGCTTGGTCATAATGAATGAAACTAGAACGGCGCAAAAAGTCTTGCATCCTTAAGCCAGATGAAAATCGGGAGGAACGGCCTGTGGGCAATACATGACTAGGGCCAGCAATAAAATCGCCGAGTGCAGTGGCAGAATAATGACCCAAAAGTAAGGCACCTGCCGTGGTGATTTTATCTACTAGGAAATCTATGTTTTTTTCTGCTACTTGTAGTTCCAAATGCTCTGGAGCAATAAAATTTGCCACATCTGCTATCTTTTCTATTTCGGGAATATAAACTGCCATAAAACCATTATCTAGTACAAAACGAATAGAAGTCTCATGACGAAGGCTGGAAAGCTGTCTTTTTAATTCCATTTCTGTCTCAGTAAATACATTTTTATCCGAGAATAAGAAATATACCTTTTCTTTTCCGGACCCATGCTCCGCCTGCGCAAGTAAAGCGGCCGCGGTAAATTTTGGATTAGCGGTTTCGTCTGCGATAATCATTACTTCACTAGGACCTGGTAGCAAATCAACACCAACCGTTCCAAAAACTTGCCTCTTTGCTTCATTAACATAGGCATTTCCTGGACCAAAAATTTTATCTACCTTGGGTATTGATTCTGTACCATAAGCAAGGGCTCCTATCGCTTGAGCCCCTCCCACCTTATATACTTCAGAGACTCCAGAAAACTTTATCGCACCAAGCAGTTTTGAGGAAATCTCACCCTTTGAATCAGGAGGAGTTACAACCACGATTTCAGGAACTCTGGCAACTTTGGCAAGGGTTGTGGTCATGAGGACTGTCGAGACCAAAGGAACACTTCCTCCAGGAACATACAAGCCAACCCGATTAATGGGATAATATTTTTCACCATACTTGGCTCCGTGTGAATTCGTACCCTCCCAGTTTTCCGGAAGACTTTGATGATGGAAATCGGAAATGTTTTGCCTGGCTGACTCAAGAGCTACCAATTCATTAGGCGTTAAAGAATCAAAGCCCAATCGCAATTCTTCTGATGTGACTAAAAGGTCGGATGCAAGCAACGATGCTTTATCGTAAAGTTTTGTTTTTTCCAGAACCGCTTCATCTTTCTTGGTATTAACTTGGTCAAGAATTGAACGAACCGTCTCAATAATTTCTAGGTTGGTCGCGGTTGAAGATGCAAAATCTTCTAATTTAACAAAAATATTTTTATCAAATTCTAGAAAGGAAAAAGTCATGTAAAATATACTATTTACAGATTACTCCCACTCAATAGTGCTAGGGGGTTTGGAACTGATATCATAAACCACCCGATTCGCTCCTTTAATCTCATTAATGATCCGGTTTGATACTTTTCGTAATAAAGAGTCAGGCAATTTTGCCCAATCTGCAGTCATCGCATCACTACTGGTTACTGCTCTAAGTGAAATTACATTTTCATAAGTTCTTTCATCCCCCATCACTCCGACACTTCGAACCGGAAGAAATACGCAGAATGCTTGCCACAATTTGGCATACCAACCGGTTCTTCTTAGTTCTGAAATAAAGATCGCATCCGCTTCTTTTAATACTCGGAGGCGATTTTGAGTAATATCACCAACGACACGGACGCCTAATCCAGGCCCAGGAAAAGGATGTCGCATCAAAACATTCTCTGGCAATCCTAGACTTCTTCCCAAGCTTCTGACTTCATCTTTGAAGAGTTCTCTCAACGGTTCCAATAATTTCAGCTTCATGTTTTTGGGAAGACCACCCACATTATGATGGCTTTTAATTAATGCAGCCGGATTACCGCCGATCGGCACACTTTCAATAACATCTGGATAAAGAGTTCCTTGTGCTAGAAAATCAACTTTCCCAAGCTTTTTAACTTCACTGTCGAAAACTTCGATGAAAGTTTTTCCAATTATTTTTCTTTTGGTTTCAGGGTTCGAAACACCCCGGAGACGTTTTAGAAAAAGGGGACCCGCTCGAGCGACTCTTAATTTCCCTGGAATATGATCTCTGAAAAGTTTTATAACTTCTTCTCGCTCGTTGAGTCTCAATAATCCATTATCCACGAAAATACAGGTTAGCCGGGTGCCAATCGCTTTATCAATCAATGCTGCAGCAACTGAGGAATCAACTCCGCCACTCAGACCAAGAATAACCTTTTTTTTTCCAACCGTATTACAAATGTCCTCTACTGAAGAATGAACAAAGTCATCCATGTCCCAATCTGCTTTACATTTACAAATGCTAAACAAAAAGTTTTTGATGATTTCTGAACCCTTTTGGGTATGCTCTACCTCCGGATGAAATTGTAGTCCATAAAATTTTTTCTTTGGCTCTTCGATCGCAGCAAAACTTGAATTTTCTGTTTTGGCAGCAGGACGAAAACCATTCGGTATCTGATTCAATGCATCTCCATGGGAGTTCCAAACCGTTAGTTTCGAGGGGAGATTTTTAAAGAGGATACTTTTCTTAAGGATATTCAGCATCCCTCTTCCATATTCACGTCTTTGGCTCTTTTCCACTCTTCCACCCAGCATATTTGCCATCAACTGTAAGCCGTAACAAATTCCAAGAACAGGAATGCCCAAATTAAAAATTCCCTTATTTGGCTTTGGTGCTCCTTTGGAAAGAACGCTGGCTGGCCCACCTGAAAGTACAATCCCCAAGGGTTTCAGTTTCTTGATTTCTGTTAAGCTCGAGTTGTAAGGAATAACTCGAGAATATACATTTGCTTCGCGAATTCGACGGGCAATTACTTGAGTATATTGAGACCCGAAATCAAGTACTAAAATGGTTTGCGGCATAATGGATTGAAGTTTGACCAATAAAAAAGAACAAACAAAAGATATGCCAAACTTTTGGCAACTCAAAGAAAACAAACTTGAAGCCGGGCAATATAAATTGTCCCGGAAAATCTACCCTATTTTTTTTCTTCCTGAGGTGGCTCTTCTTCTGAATTTTCTTCGCTAGAAACATCAGCTTCCTCTGCTGATGTTTTTTCGTCCTCTGCTTTCGCAGTTTCCATCGTCTTTTCTTCTTCTAGATTATCCTTAACATTGCTGTCCTCTACTTCGGAGCTTTCTGCTTCTTTTGGTGCAGGAACTTCCTCCGAAGGTACCTCAACGACTGCTTCTTTAGATTTAGATTTCTTGGAGGTTTTTTTCTTCTTGGTCTTTTTCTTGGCGACTTCTTCAACAAATTCAATCAGTGCCATTTCTGCTGCATCCCCAAGTCTTGGGATGGCTAGCTTGTAAATACGGGTATACCCGCCACTCCTATTTGCAAATTGCTCGACCAGTTCATCGAAAAGTTTAGCAACCGCAGTTTTACTGCGAAGTCTTGCAATCGCTAATCTACGATAATGAAGCTTTTTGGATGAATCATCTGTGGCATGTGCTTTTTTGGCAAGAGTGATAGCTTTTTCAATCGAGGGACGCAATGCACGAGCCTTTGCGAGGGTCGTTTTGATTCTACCGTTTTCGATCAACGAGCAAGACAGATTCGCAATCAATGAAGATCTATGCGCGGTCTTTACTCCAAGTTGATGGTTATGTTTGCGATGTCTCATTTTTTAAATGGTGGAATGTAGAACTATTGATTGGCGGCAGCTTCTAGTAAGCGACTCTCGAATTTCATACCAAGGGATAGACCTAGCTGTTCAAGTTTAGCTTTGATTTCATTCAAAGATTTTTTCCCGAAGTTTCTGTACTTTAACATTTCGGGCTCAGATTTCGTCGCGAGTTCACCCACTGTAGTTATATTTGCATTATTTAAACAATTGGCAGCACGAACCGAAAGCTCAATTTCATTTACGCTCATGCTCAATAAATTACGAAGTCGGTTTTGTTCTTCACTGACTTCTTTGGTTTGACTTTCAAATTCAATTTGCTCCTCACTAATTTGATCAAATACATCAAGATGATGTCGCAAGATTGCAGCAGATTGCTTTAGTGCATCTTCAGGCGTAATTCTGCCATCTGTATTAACTTCTAAAACAAGTTTATCATAGTCAGTCATTTGCCCGACACGAGTATTCTGAACTTCGTATTTAACCAATTTAACAGGGCTGTAAAGTGCATCCACATTGATCATTCCAATGGGTTGATCATCACTTTTGCTATCTTCTCCAAGGCAGAAACCACGGCCTACAGTTACCTCAATTTCAGCAACAATTTTATGCTTCCGGTCAGTGGTAAGAATAAGCTGCTCTGGATTAACAATTTCAATCCCCTCTGCAGGGGCAATATCAGCAGCTGTAACTTCACCATCTTTTTCCACTTCGATGGTAAGGGTAACTGGATCCGCTTTGTGGCTGATAATTAGAATCTTTTTGAGGTTTAGTACGATATCCGTGATATCTTCAACCACGCCATCCACGCTTTGGAATTCATGCTGTACGCCATCCATTTTGAGGGATGATATTGCCGCACCTTCAATAGAACTCAGCAAAACGCGACGAAATGCATTACCGATGGTGTGACCATAACCAGATTCAAATGGATCTGCTATGAACTTTGCATACTTTTCTGTAGCAGTCTCCTCTTCTTTAATTAGACGATTAGGTAATTCGAACTTTCCGAGTCTTTTAGCCATGATAAAATAAGTTTGAGTGGGTAAGGATATTTTGAAAATTATTAACGACTGTAAAATTCAACCACGAGTTGCACATTTACGCTTTGTTCAAGTTCGTCTAGTTGGGGTTCTCGACTGACCGTACCCTGAAGTGAGTCGGCATTGATTTCAAGCCAAGGTGGAGACGGGTGATACTGAGAACCTTCAAGATTACGGGTTGCTAGTTGTCTTGATGAAGTTTTTTCTCTTACTCCAATCTCATCACCGACTGAAACTTGAAAACTTGGAATGTCAGTTTTGATACCATTTACGAGGATATGGCCATGGTTAACAAATTGGCGTGCTGCTTGTCTAGTTTTTGCTAGGCCAAGTCTGTAAACAACATTATCCAGTCTAATTTCAAGCATTGTAAGAAAGACTTCACCGGTTACGCCTTTTTTCCGCTTGGCTCTCTCAAACATATTACGGAACTGTTTTTCCGTAAGTCCGTACATCATGCGAAGCTTTTGCTTTTCGATCAAACCCTCTCCATAATCACTGACTTTTCGTCTGTAGGATGGACCATGTTGTCCAGGAGGGTAAGTTCTTCTTTCGAACGATTTGTTAGCGGGGAATATCGCCATTCCAAAACGGCGATTAATCCTAGTGGTTGGTCCTGTATAACGTGACATAATATAAAAAATTTCGGGGTCAGAAAGATAAGTTAAACTCTTCTTCTCTTAGGTGGGCGACATCCATTATGAGGTACTGGAGTTACATCTATGATTGTAGAGACAATAAATCCAAGGCTTTGTAGGGCTCGGATAGCAGAGTCACGTCCCATTCCTGGACCTTTTACTTTAACTAAAACTTCTTTCATTCCATGAGACATAGCAACCCGACCCGCATCTTGTGTCACAACTTGAGCCGCATAAGCAGTTGATTTTCTTGATCCCCTAAAATTGCATTTTCCCGAACTTGACCAAGAAATAATGTTGCCACTCATATCGGAGAAAGAAACTTTTGTGTTGTTGAAGGTTGCAACTATGAAGCAAATTCCAGAGGCAATATTTTTACTCCCTTTTGCTTTTCTAACTTTAACTTGCTCAATATTGGCACCTAGTAAATCTGCGGCAGTTTCTTCCTTTTTCTCAGATTCCTTTGCCTCTACAGGGGCTTCGGCCGCTCGGTCTGCTTCATTAGTATTTTTCTCCGAAACTTTTTCTTTCGCAGGTGCATCTTTCGCAGGAACAGTCTTCTTTGGTTTTTTCACCGATGCTTTTGCCTTGGGTTTTTCTTCCAGTTCTTTTTCTACTTTTGGTTCAGGCTTGGCAGCTTCAACTACTTCCTCCTTGTTCGCTTCCGGCTCGATTTTTTCTTCTTCTTCACTCATAGGATAAATATTTTAGAACTAGCTCTTTCGGATTACTCCAACCGTTTTTCTGCCACCTTTTCGGGTTCTTGCATTGGTAATAGTCCTTTGACCTCTAACAGGTAATCCGCGTTGATGACGTAAGCCACGATAACATCTAATGCTTTGCAGGCGCTTTAAGTTATTGGTTATATTTCTTCTCAAATCACCTTCGACCATAATTTTTTGGTCAATTATGTAATTACTGATAAGACTGAGCTCTTGCTCGTTTAAATCCATAGTCCTACGATTCGGATCGATATTCGTAGCTTCGAGAATTACTTTTGCCCTCGTTGGTCCTACGCCATAAATGTAACGCAAAGAAAATTCTACTTTCTTGCGATTTGGTATGTCTACTCCAAGCAGTCTTGCCATGATGATTTCCTGTTTTTAGTTAAAATTTGATTAAGAAAAAAATTGATTGTCCTTGAGAAAATAACCGACTAATCCAAGAGCAAAAAGTAGTACTGAAATCCAAATCAGTGGACGCCATTCTGCCTCGAATGCTCTCAATTCAAGGGTCTCGATTCTTTGGTTGGAATTTGCAGATCTTCCACGAATTCTTCCTTTGCGTAAAAAGCCATCATAATGCCTTTGAAGAAGAAATGTTTCTACTTGTCTCATGGTATCCAGAACTACCCCAACAATAATCAACATGCCTGTGCCTCCAAAAAAGGTAGCAACATTGTAAGAGACATTGGCAACATTGAAGATAAGATCTGGAAATACCGCAATTGCAGTTAGGAAGATGGCTCCCGCTAGAGTTAATCTAGTCATTGTGAAATCGAGAAACTTTGCCGTGGGGTCTCCTGGTCGTACACCAGGAACATACCCGCCATTCTTTTTAAGATCGTCGGCAATCTGAACCGGTTTGAACATGATAGAAACCCAGAAGTAGCTGAATACCAAAATTAGACCACCGTAAACAACATAGTAAAACCATCCCCTGCTAGCGAAAACATTTGCGAGTTCTATCGCCCAGTTAGATTCTCCCTTTTCTGCTATAGCAGCACCAAGTGTCCGAAGAAGTTGAGCAGGGAACATTAGGATTGCACTAGCAAAAATAACGGGCATGACGCCAGCATAATTAACTTTCAGCGGAAGAAAGGAACTTTGTCCTCCAAATACTTTTCGACCTACCATTCTTTTGGCATACTGCACAGGAATTTTTCGCTGTGCTTGAGTCACCGCAATAATTCCTCCTACGACGAGCAGAAAAAGTCCGATCATTAAGATGGCTTTTACGATTACTAAGTTGTCCCCAGCTGGTGCTTCGAAAATCAAGACATAAGCATCCGCTAGGGCCTTGGGTAAATCTGCTAGAATTCCAACCGTTATCAACAACGAAATTCCATTGCCAATTCCTCTTTGAGTAATTTGTTCCCCCAACCACATCAAAATAAGGGATCCTGTAGTCAGGAATACAATTGAATTTAACAGAAAGAGACTTGGTGCCACAACAATGTCACCCAATGGCTGACCATCTAGTCCGGGTTCAGCTGGATTAAAACCTTGGATTAGACTGCCGGGACTGTCCCGTAATGCAACCGCAAGGAGACCTCCTTGAATTATACAAATTACAATTGTCAGGTATCTGGTATATTGAGAAATTTTTTGCCTTCCGGGTTCACCTTCCTGTTGCAAGCGAGCAAGTTGAGGAAAAACTGCTCCCATAAGTTGCATGATAATGGATGCACTGATGTAAGGCATGATACCGAGAGCAAAAAGGGCACCATTCAAGAGTGCACCTCCGGTAAACATATTGTAGAAACCTAAGATGTCATTTCCCTCTGACTCACTACGGGTCTGCTCCCGTAACTCAAAAAATTCTTTAATAGGGGAAGGATCAACCCCAGGTAGTGGAATATTCGCACCAACTCGAGCAACAAACAATAAAGCTAAGGTGAAAAATATTTTCTGCCTTAACTCTGGTATTTTAAGCGAATTAGTGAAAGCCGAGAGCATTATATAAAAATTTAGTTTTCTTCGATTGAACCACCTGCTGCTTCAATTTTTTCACGAGCAGATTTAGAACAATGGGGTAAATGGACTTTATAGGCTTTCTCAACCGAACCATTGCCTAAAAGCTTGGCGGTCTTGGAATTAGAACGAATCAATCCTGCTTCCTTTAAACTTTCTAAATTAACAACATCACCTGAGATGTGCTCTAGATCCTCAAGATTAACAATGGCACAGAGTGATTGAAATCTGGCACGGTTGAAACCTCTCTGTGGAAGTTTACGAAACAAAGGCATTTGACCACCCTCAAAACCAGCCCGCAAGGAGTATCCAGAGCGAGCTCCAGCACCTTTATGGCCCCTGCAGCAGGTTTTTCCATGACCGTTTCCCTCTCCTCTGCCAACGCGCTTTTTTTCTCTGTTTGCACCTGATGGTAAGTTGTCTTCTTTCATTGTATTATTTCGAGTTAAATTATTCAGTGGTAGTAGCCTCCACTGAAAGAGACGGTGCAGAGACAGTAAATGTTGGCGCGTTTACTGTCTCGCCCCTAATTTCAGAGATTTGTACTGCAGTCCTGAGTTGAGTTAACCCTTGCATTGTGGCGGAAACAACGGACAACTGGTTATTGGAACCTAAAGATTTTGATAGTACATTCTTAACGCCTGCGGCTTCTAAAACGGCACGAACGCCTCCTCCTGCAATGATGCCTGTTCCCGGTCTAGCTGGACGCAACAATACTTTGCCACCGTCATATCCACCAACTACGGGGTGCGGGATTGTATCCCCAGAAATGGATACCGGTCTCATCGCTTTTTTAGCTTGGTCGGTTCCTTTTCGGATAGCGTCGGGTACCATCTGTGCTTTTCCATAACCAAAGCCGACATTCCCTTTTTGATCACCCACAACAACTAACGCAGCGAAGCTAAATCTTCTTCCTCCTTTGACCACTTTTGCACAGCGATTGATGTGAACTACTTTTTCAAAAAGCTCTGCTTCATCTTCTGAGCCAGTAGATTGCGATGCACTTCTATGTGATTTATTTTCTCTCATGATTAAAAATTTACTCCCCCTTTGCGCATGGAATCTGCAAAAACTTTGACGCATCCATGATACTTTCGCCCTGCACGATCAAATACAATGGAAGTGATACCAGCAGATTTTAATGTCTTGGCAAACTCTGACCCTAGCTTTGTTGCACCTTCAACATTAGGTAAAACCTTGATGTAATTCTTGGAATTAGTGGATAATGAGAAGAGTGTGTGAGCGGCAATATCGTCAACGCATTGGACATGGATATTTTTATTGGTAAAACGGACCGTAACACGAGGACGATCACTGGTACCATTTACTTTCTTCCGGATTCGCCACCTACGCTTTTGGGCAAGTTGTTTTTTCTTAAATAAATTCATAATTTTTAAGCAGACTTTTTACCTTCCTTACGACGAACAAATTGACCAAGGATTCGAACCCCTTTTCCTTTGTAGGGTTCTACTGGGTAATACTTCTTAATTTCTGCAGCGAGTTGACCGACTTTCTGTTTGTCAGCACCTTCCACAAGAATTTTTACATTATCTGACACGGTAACCGTAATCCCATCTGGTATTGGATGCTCAACGGGGTGTGAGTAACCTAGTTCAAGATCAATAATTTTTCCTTTTACTGTTGCCCGAAAACCAACTCCTTCAATAAGAAGATTTTTGGAGAATGGCTTGGTGACACCCTGAACCATATTAGCAACTATGGATCTTGTTGTTCCGTAAATAGCATTAGCCGACCGAGAATTATTAGAAGGCTTAATCACAATTTGATTATCTGCTATTTCAACCTCTGCGAGAGAAGAAAACTCTTTATCTAAAGTTCCTTTGGGTCCTTTTACGGTAACAACATTACCATCAATACTGACCTCAACATCAGATGGAATTTCTACGGGGACTTTACCTATTCTACTCATAATTAAAGAATTAAATTTTTACCAAACACTGCAGAGTAATTCTCCACCTAACTTGTTATTTCGGGCAGATTTATCATCCATAACTCCTTGAGGAGTGCTTAGAATTGAAATTCCAAGGCCACCTAGGATTTGAGGGATTTCTCTGTATCCACAATATGATCTTCGACCCGGGGTGCTAATTCTACTGATTCCCCTAATGGCATGCTCACCATTAACATATTTTAATTGAATATCGATATTTTTAACACCCTTATCGTTTGTACCTTCACTTAGATCTTCAAGGAATCCACGATCCTTAAGGATTTTTGCAATACCAACCCTAAGGTTGGAATGAGGGTAAGAACAAGTGCTTTTTCCAGCACTCCCTGCGTTTCGAATAACTGTGATAAAGTCACCTATTGAATCATGAACAGACATTGTAAAGTGGGTTGGGTTTACCAGGAAGCTTTAATTATTCCGGGAACTTTTCCTTGCAAAGCAAGTTCCCGAAAGGTGATCCTAGATAGGCCAAATTTTCGAATGGTCGCCCTAGGACGGCCGGTCAAACTGCAACGATTAACAAGGCGAACCGCAGATGAATTTCGAGGAAGCTTAGTAAGTTTCGCTTGAGCTTTGTAAAAATCCTCTTCGCTTGTCTGTGGGTTTTCCAGAATCTTTTTGAGATCCGCCCGCTTGGCAGCGTATCGTGATACCATGCGTTCTCTTTTCTTATTTCGGTGAATGACTGATTTCTTTGCCATTGGTGGTTAGGGTTTGCTTGATTAAGCTGCTTGTTCAGCCTTTGCTTCTGAGGAATGCTTTCGGAAGGGCATTCCTAATAATTTAAGTAGTTCTACACCCTCTTCATCTGAGTTAGCAGAAGTAACGATACAAATGTCCATGCCCGTATTGACTCTTTGCCTTTCAACATTGATTTCGGGAAATATACTATGGTCGGTAATGCCAAGTGTGTAATTGCCATTGCCATCTAATTTAGATGGAACCCCTCGAAAGTCTCGAATGTTGGGAAGGGCAATCGCGATAAGCCTGAGCAAAAATTCCCACATTTCGTTTCCACGTAAGGTAACTTTTATACCTACAGGCATGCCTTGTCTTAATTTAAAATTCGATACACTTACTTTTGCTTTAACGGTAATAGGGGCTTGACCAGCAAGGGATGCGATATCTTTTCGTAATTCTTCAATACTATTTTTGTCAAGTTCTGCACCGAAAGAACTGTTGAGTACCACTTTTTCAACTTTGGGGACTTGATGAATATTTGAATACCCGAGAGCCTTCATCATCGCAGGCACCGCATCATTTAGGTATGTTTTCTTTAATTCTGGTACAGTCATTTCAAATTATTGAGTTAAATAACAAGTATTAATTTACTAGTTTTACATTCGAGTAATGAATCGAGGATTCACGTTCTACAATTGAGCCTTCTGGATTATCCTGTGATTTTCGTTCATGTTTTTTGATCAAATTAACCCCTTCAACAATGACACGATTCTTGGCTCGAAAAACCTGAAGTATTTTTCCTTTACTTCCTTTATGATCACCAGCAATCACTACAACTTCATCTCCTTTTTTTATTGATGCCATTTTATAAAACTTCGGGTGCTAAGGATATTATTTTCATGAATTTTAGACGAAGTTCTCGAGCTACAGGGCCAAAGATTCTTGTTCCCTTTGGAGTGCCATCGTTGTTTACAATGACAACTGCATTTTCGTCAAACCTCACATAACTACCATCTCTTCTACGCATTGGAGAACGAGTACGAACTACAACTGCTCTAACAACCGTACCTTTTTTTACAGATGCTTCAGTAGAACTTTCCTTAACATGGCAAACGATAATATCACCAATGGATGCAGTTTTCTTGTTTTGTCCAAGTCTACGAATCATCCGGACTTTTTTTGCTCCGGTATTATCCGCCACTTCGAGTCTGCTAAGTAATTGAATCATGATAATTTAAAAGGTTGGTGCTTTTTCAAGAACTTCAATGACTCTCCACCTTTTCATTTTACTTAACGGCCGAGTTGCCATAATTCTAACCTTGTCTCCGATATTGGAATCATTGCTTTCATCATGGACATGAACTGTCGTCTTTCTGCGAATTTCTTTTTTGTAAAGAGGATGAGGAATTTTGTACTCGTATACTACTTTTACAGACTTATTTCCCGTTTTAGATCGAACAAAGCCGACTAGTTCCTTACGATTGTTTCTAGAATTTTCTTCTGTCATGTTGAAGCATTAAATGGTTTTTACGATTGGGCACGTAATACGGTAAGAATACGAGCACGATCACGTCTTATTGATTTTAATAAATGAGGCTTTTCCACTTGGCCCGTTTGCTTTCTTACCCGAAGTTGCAAAAGTTCTTCGCCTAGATCTCTGCTCTTCTTTTGAAGTTCTGGTGTGGTAAGTTCTTTTATTTCAGATATTTTCATAGTAACTTAGTAGCTTTGCTGACGAGTAACTAAACGACAGCGAAAAGGAAGTTTAGCATCGGCTAGACCGAGGGCTTCTCGAGCCAGAGATAATGAACATCCTGCAATTTCAAAAAGGATATGGCCAGGCTTTATCACGGCGACCCAATGGTCAACCGGCCCTTTTCCTTTTCCTTGACGGGTCTCGGCTGGTTTTTTGGTTACAGGCTTGTGAGGGAATACTCGGATCCAAACTTTTCCTTTTCGCTTGAGGTGACGATTAATCGCGACCCGCGCCGCTTCAATCTGGTTGGATGTCATGCGACCTCTGCTTAAAGATTGGATACCAAACTCACCGAAGGATACGGTATTTCCTTTGGAGGCAACACCGCGAACACGGCCTTTGTGTACCTTTCTAAATTTGGTGCGTGATGGAAGTAACTTTGGCATAACTTAATATCGTGAAATTCTAAAATAGTTTGTCTTCATCTTTAAGGCATATCCAGCATTTGATTCCGATGATTCCGTAAACCGTGTTTGCCTCAACCAGACCATAGTCAATATTCTCTCTGAGCGTATGCAAAGGCACACGGCCTTCACGTAATTGTTCAGTCCGTGCAATATCAGCACCTGCAAGTCGGCCAGCACATTGAATCCTAATACCCTCCGCCCCCATAGACATGGTGGTTTGAACTGCTTTTTTCATGGCACGACGAAATGCAATTCTTCTTTCAAGTTGAAGCGCAACATTTTCTGCCACTAAAGAGGCAACTAAATCCGGTTTTTTTATTTCTTGGATTTCCAGACGAACATCTTTTCCAACCGTTCTGTTTAAGGTATCCCTAAGGTTATCAAGTTCCTGACCTTTTCTACCAATTACAATTCCGGGACGTGCGGTCCAAATTGTGACACGGGTTCTTGTCGACGCACGTTCGATTACTATCCGGGGAACGGAAGCAAATCGTAGTTTCTTCTCAAGGAAGCCCCTAATTTTATTATCTTCCTCCATAAATTTGGAATAGTCGTGCTTATTTGCATACCATCGTGCACTCCAGTTACGGCGTACACCTAATCTAAAGCCTATTGGATTAACTTTCTGTCCCATAATTATACTTCGTCGGTAAGGGTTACACGTAAATGACTCATTCTTTTCTTATAAGGATGGGCAGAACCTCGTGCACAGGGGCGAAATCTTTTCAATGCTGGGCCTTCATCTACGATTGCTTCACGGATGTAAAGGTCATCCGCACTAAGATTAAGATTATTTTCAGCATTCGCCATTGCTGATTTAAGAGTTTTATCAAACATGCGGGCAGCTTTGCGGGGAATGTATTTCAGTAGTGCAACTGCATCAGATGCTTTTCTTCCGGGTAAAATTCGAGCAACCTCCCGAGCTTTCTTTGGAGAAATTCTCATGTACTTTGAATAAGATTTTATGTCCATGAAATAGCCTATTTTTGAGTGTGCGGATTATGCGATTTAAAGGTACGAGTAGCGGAAAATTCGCCTAACTTGTGTCCAACCATATTTTCAGTTACATAAACTGGTAAAAAATTCTTTCCGTTGTGAACAGTAAAGTTAAGTCCTACAAAGTCCGGGGTGATGGTCGATCGACGGGACCAAGTCTTGATTGGTTTTCTGTCACCAGAGTCTTGGGCATTCATAACTTTTTTCATTAAGCCCGGATCTACGAAAAAACCTTTTTTTATTGAACGTGTCATAGTGCTTTATTTAACTCGTCTTCCGTTTCTTCTGACAAGTATTTGGGAATTGGATGGTTTGGATTTTTTACGAGTTGGGA
>CESN01036465.1_pt1 | contig 22073 bp, 26 predicted proteins | sample 531181 | NCBI WGS metagenome assembly CESN01 (sample SAMEA2621990, study PRJEB7988) | marine metagenome | isolation source: saline water (ENVO:00002010), including
GTAGTTAAACCACTTAACTAAATTTAATTTTTTTTTAGACATTTGAAAAATCTAACATAATTTATCCTGGTGTCCTAGTGGTATTCTAATGGCGTTATTTGAATGAAAAATTTGTACTTTTCCATCAGGTAGAGGTGGATTATCAGGTATTAAATCTATTGCGTAAACATTTAAATTGAGAAAGAACATCAAAACTAGAGATATGAATAAAAATAGTTTTTTCATAAAAAAAGTTAATTCAACTAATTTTTTTCATAAAATTCGAGCTTAGATTTATCTATATTAATTTTATCGTAAAATTCTGATATTTTAATAAATGGTGAAGAAAAAAAAAGAATTTTTTTGATTATTCTTTTAATAAAATTTTTAGAAACAGGTAAAAACTTATTTATTTTTTTATTTGTTCTTAAAATAAATTCTAAATCGCCTTGTTTATCTTTTTCTAAATATTTAGCTAAATAACTTATAAATATTTTATTATCTTTTAAAAAAGGTACATAACCATAAATTGGTTGTAGGTATTCTTGTCCTTTATTTATTTTACCATCAAAATTTAAGTATTCTACTTTGTTAAATATAATAAATTCTTTATTTTGATATTTGTAAGAAAATTTAGTGTATAAACTTTCTAAATTTTTCTGTTTTAATTTTTTTTTTACATTAATAAAATCAACATTTTTATAATTACACTTTTTGATAAATATTTCATCATCGGAATTTTTAATAGTTTGATAATAATGGGAACCAAATTCATTAAATTTGAAAACTGGTATATCTCTTATGTTATATTTATTTTTTTTACTATCCACCACAACGCAGATTTCTGATTTTACTGGATGATCAAATGGTTTTGTACCAATTATTTCTGCTCTACATTCTTTTGTGAGATAATAATAATTATTTTCTATTACATCTAATAAAATGGACTTAATTGCAACGCGCCAAGAATTATTTTTATTTGGATTTAAATAAATATAAGAGTTTTCTAAATCTATAAAATTCATAGATATATCAATTTATTGTCAAGTTTGTTCATATCAAAGAGTTGCTTTTCATTATTCGTTTACAAAAAGTAATCAGTCTTAAACTATCTATCGAGGGGAAGTATGTAAATTTCATTTGCTAATCACATATCATAGATATATCAAAAAAAGCAATTAAACATCACAGTTAGTTGGTTTGAGTTCTTCATTACAAATATTGTGCCTAATAATCTCTTTATTTGTGGAATTATACTTTCTCTTTCAAGAATGTTTAAAACTTAATTTTGAAGAAACTTCTTATTGGTTACTTTTTTACCCTTTTAGTAATAATTTCTTTTAAATTCCCTTTCTCTCTTGATATCTTCATCAATCTGATTTCAGATTGTTCCTTTTCCAAAGGGACTAGATAACCCTTTTCATTTCAGAAACTAGTTTTTTAAAATTTTGTTTTAAAATTTTATGACCTTTAAGATTTTTATTATAACATTGTCCTAGACTTTCATAATACCAAAAGACTAGTTTTTTATTAACTGAAAACCTGTTCCATATCTTTTTACCAACACGATAATAGTCATTGATAATACAAGATGCATTATGTGTCTTATCACAAATTGATACTAGCAACGATGATTGATTTTTCTTCTTTAAGTCTGATATGTATTGTTTTTTTCTTTCAAACCACGGAGGTTTTGGAACAACTTTAGTATCAGTGCAATCTTCAACTATTTTTGCAACTTTATTTCCAAATTTCTTTTTAATTAATTTAAGTGTTTTTTCACCACCTTGGTCTTCAACAGCATCATGTAAAAGAGCTGCTATTGCTTCATCAGTGTTTCCTCCATTTTCAATGACACAATTGCTTACAGATGATAAATGAAAAAAATAAGGAATTTTAGTTCCTTTTCTGAATTGTTTTGAGTGAAGTTCAAACGCAAAGTTTAATACTTCTAGATATTTTTTTTGATTAATTTTTTTATTCATTCAAAAATTCTTAACAAAGGTTTTGTTTCTTTCTTTTTTGAAGTTCCATCATATATTTGTCTATCAAGTATTTCATCTGTTAATTTATGCTTTTCCCCTTTCTCATCTTCATAATAATTTTCTACGTTATCATGAGGATCAAAACACACGACAACATAACCATCATATTCTTTGAAAGGTAATTTAGTTATGAAAGGAATTTCATGTGATTTCAGATACAATCTAAACTCTCTAATAAATGAGTGTGGATAAATCTTTTCGAACTTATCAATTTGATTTTTTATTAGTTCTTTTTGAAGATTAGAAATATCTTTTTTTAATATTTTAATCTGAATTTGTAGTACTTTATCTTTGCTTTTTATCTTTTTTATGTAATTGATATAATCATCATTATTCATATTCTATTGTGATTTACTTCTTTTTAACTTTTCTTTTCTCCAAAGAAAAAAAAATAAAATAATTAGTGCTGGTTGCAAAATAACAAAAATAATGATGTTTATTAATTCATAAGATATTCCTAATAACTCTGCCAAGTCAACTAGAACTATAACACATATTCTAAAGATGAAGTCTATAAATTCAAAACCTGAATTCCCCATGGTGTTGTATGCGTCTATATATTTATTCATATAATAGATTTAACATTTTCTTAAATTATCATAAATTTTATTACAATCCTCTAAAATTTTTGTTTCTTTTTCAGATAGATTTTCATTTTTAAAAGAAACATTGTGATTTTCTATATCATCAGTTCTAATCTTATTTATTTCATAATCGTCCAAAAAACTCTTAAAAAAATGATGTGGGTTTTTACAAAAATCCTCATAGCTTAAAAAAAATATATTTGAATGACTAAATTTTTTTAAATACAAATATGTGTCTTTCCACTTTGAAAGCCAAAAAAAATTATCTTTATAATCTTGAGATTTGTTGGTTAAGAATTCATAATGTTTATGAGTTAATCCAAATTCATAATGTCCTAAATAATTAAAATAATTTTGATAAAAAAAATTATTTTTATGCAAATCTAAAAAATTAAAAAATTGTTTTTTAAGTGAATGAATATGATTTAACGGATCTCTATACATTATAATAAATAAGTTGTCTCCAGAAAGAGAAAGTAATTTATTAATTCTTAAAATATTATTATTATTTTTTGAAATATATTTTTTCTTATTATAACTTTGGCAAACCATTTCAACATATTTTTCGTAATCCTCTAAAGTTTCATTTGATATGTTATGAACTTTTAAAATGTCACTCACTATGAAATTTTTTTTTTCGAATGTTAACCAAAAGACTTCATCAAATGCCTCTGGACTTTTATTATCAATTTTAATTCTATCTCCATGCATTCTTTCTGATTTTTTATTTTTTTTTATAAAAATTTTAGATATTTTTCTCCAAATTAATGGCGACATTACAAATGGCATATTTTCATAGGTAAGCGATGCAAATGTATTAGTTTCATAAATTTTATTTAATAAAATAGAAGTTCCTGATCGAGGTAAACCAAATATAAAAACTTTTTTATCAAGATTAAAATTCTTTTTAAAAAAGACTTTCTCAAAGTCAAAGACGACTCTGTTAAAAAAAGGAAAATATAATAAAAAATTTATAATTCCTTTCTCAAAAAAATTAAATTTCTGTTTTTTCATTTTTTTTTTTCAATTTATTTTTAAAAAAAATAAATGGATAATATACCAATGCGAAAATAACTAATACTATCGCTAAAAAAAATAAAAATATTAATATTGTTCCACCAATTCCTAAAGCCGGACCGATGTAAGCTTTTACAGCTTGGGGTATAAGAATAAAAAAAAATAAAATTAAAATTAATTGCATTTTGTATTTTTTATTTTATCTACAGTTTTTTCTAAATTCCAATTTTTGATTGTATATTTATTATAAATTCTCGACCACTTTACTACAGCATCCCAATTGTAAATCCACTCTAATTCTCCCAGACTATCGAATTTATAAAGTTTACCTTGGTCTTGTTCTTCAACAAAGACAAATTGATTTTTTATAGCCTCATGTAAACCTTCATAATAAGTATCAATTTTATATTTTTTAAAAGACTCACTGATAAGTTTAGAGGTTTTCATCGTCTCAAAATCATAAATTATAATATTATTATTATTATAAACATTCTTAAGACTCAAATCGGTATTGTTGTTAAACACTGTGATTTTTGTTTCATCGTATAGATCAACATCATGCTGATGTCTCCATGGGCCAGTTTTATACCACAAAACTTTATTTGTTGATGGACGATATAATAAAACCATTGAAATGTTTCTCAATGACAGAAACAAATCTCCTTTTTTCCAAAATTTTCCGTCTTTTAATACTGGCTGAATATCATTCAAATGTAATGGATCTTCTCCTGAGTAAGCATTTGTAATTAAATCATTAAGCCCATTTTCATTAAAAATTTCTAATAAAGACTTTTTATAAATTACCTTACCATCATTTGTATCAATATTAACAATTGCATCGTGAAGAATGTTTTTACCTTGATACATTTTAGTTTGTAAATAAATTGGGATCCATAAATTATTTAAGTAATCAAGCTCTTTACTATGATGAGATGGTAATTTTTGCTCCCATAATATATTTGAACATATATCTATTTTTTTTATTGGCTGACCACCAGAGCTTATTATAACCTCGCCGTTCTCCATCATTAATGAATGTTCGTATGTATATTTTCGAGAAACATCTTCATTTTTATGACCTTGTTTAACTTCAATATTTTTATTATTTAAAGACCACACATGTATTTTTTTATTTTGATTAATATCAAGTAATTCTAGTCTAAATTTTTTTTCTTCAAGATGAAATTTTGAAATTAATAAATAATCTTGATATTTTAATTTTTTTATTTTTTTTAAGCCATAATTTTTTTTTTCAAAGACTTTGTCTTTTTTTTCAATGGATAAATCACCACCAAAATAATATGTTTTAATATTTGATGGTATTTGAGAAATTTTATAACTAAATTGAAAAAAAATATTTTCAGAGTAAGGGCCTTTGGTAATTACATGATTTACCATAGCACCATTAATTACAATAAAAATAAAAAAAAAAGATAGAATCGCGAGAGAAAAGAATAATTTTTTGAGCATGACTATATTGATAAGTAATTATTGTAAATCATTATAATATTTTAAATTTTTAAGCAATAATATAAAAAATACTTCAATCTCTAATTATTTTCATTTGAAAAAATTTAATTTACGAAAAAAATGAGAATTTATTACCCACGAATAATCTTAAATTTTTATAGTATGATTTTTTCAATTCAATTTAATAAAGAATAATGATACTAGATTAAAATTGTCTTAATGTATTGAAAACGCTGCATAAATTATGTCAAAAATTATTAAAAAAATCTTAAACACTTTTAAACTTCCAATTGACCTTATAGCAATTTTTTTATGTATTCCCTCAGCCTTATTCTTTTACATGTTTAGAAAATACGGATCTCACAAATTGTTCTACACAAAAAAAATTCTAAATTTTATTGGTGTCTTTCCAATCATTGATCATTATTATGAACCTAAATTCAATCACAATGATACAAGACAGGATTTTAAAAATATTAGAAATCTACCAGGGATTAAATTAAATCAAAAAAAACAGTTAGAAATTATTGAAAATCTTAAGTTTGAAAAAGAACTTCAACAACTTAATTTAGAAATGATGTCACCCAATTATAAATTCAATATAAAAAATAATTTTTTTTCATATGGAGATGCTGAAATTTATTATCAGTTAATTAGACACTATAATCCAAAAAATATAATTGAAATTGGTTCTGGACACTCAACTTTGATCGCGCTTGAAGCAATAAAGAAAAATCTGGATACAGGGAAAAATAAATCAAAAATAACTTGTGTCGAGCCATATGAAAATAAATGGTTAAACAAACTGAATATTGAATTAGTAAGGTCTAAAGTTGAAAACTTAAATATTAAAGATTTTTTTAGATTAGGATTATCAGATATTTTATTTATTGATAGTTCACATATTATAAATCCACAAGGTGATGTCCTAAAAATTTATCAAGAAATTATTCCTAATTTAAATAGTGGAGTCATTGTTCATGTTCATGATATATTTACCCCTAGAGACTACCCGGCGGAATGGGTTATTAAAGAAAATAAATTTTGGAATGAACAGTATTTGGTAGAAACTTTACTTTCTAATGATAATAAATATGAAATTTTACTTCTTTTAAATTATTTAAAAAATAATTTTTTCGATAAAATAAAAAAAAGATGTCCATATTTGAAAAAAATTCATGAACCAAAATCGTTATATTTTGCAATAAAATAATAATGAATTTTTCTGTAATTATTCCCATTTTAAATGAAAGTAAGAATATTGAACCGTTATCAAAATTATTAAAAAAGAACCTTATCAATGTAAAATTTGAGATAATATTCGTAGATGATAATTCAACAGATAATTCAAAAAAAATTTTAGAAAAAATTAAATCGCATAATATTAATTATATTATAAGAAGAAAAAAAAAAGATCTTACACAATCTTGTTTCGAAGGTATTCTAAAAAGTAAGTATGAGAATTTAGTAATAATGGATGGTGATCTTCAACACAGACCAGAGTGTTTAAAAGGAATGATAAAAAAATATACAACAAAAAATAGCGTCCTATTGATAGGTGTTAGAGATTTTTCAAAGACTAATGGGCTAAGCTTTATTAGGTTTTTGGCATCAAAAATTATTATTATTTTTATAAATACTTTATTAGGAAATAAAACAAAAGATCCTATGAGTGGTTTTTTTATTATAAAAAAAAAAATATTTTTAAAATTAAAACCACAACTTTATGGCAAAGGTTTCAAAATTCTTGCTGATCTAATTTACTCTCAAAAAAATTTAAGAATTCATGAATATAAAATATCATTTAAAAAAAGATATAAAAATATTAGTAAAATGAATATTATTGTCTTAATACATATATTGCTTTTAATAATAACAAAATTTTATAATAAGTTATTTTCTAATTTGTTCAAATTGTAAAATATACATATCTTTGGTTTTTATCGTTTTAGTTTTTTTATAATCTGAAAACGATATCAAACAATTTGGATCAATTTCATTTCTTTTTAAATTTCCGTAAGCATATCTTGGATAGTTTTGACATATAAACCAAAAAGAATTAACGTTATGTTTAAATTCATCTTTTTTAAATAATCTAAAATTATACTTATGATAATTATATGTACTAGCTAAAAAATTATTAAATACATCATTTTCATTTGAAACAATTGTTTTAATTTTATACGATTGTAAATCGGATAAAATATATTTTATATTAGGTCTTTTAATTGGCCAATTGTAATAATTATTATAAATATTTACTAGGCTAACTAAAATTAAAAATGCCATACAAATATTTTTATATCTATAATTATCAATTAAGTTAGATATTATTATTAGTATTATAGGAACTAGAAAAATTACATATTTAGGAGACATAATATCAGCTCCACGAACTGTTGAGTATATAAGAGTTGAGCCGTATGTAAAAAAAATAATATAAAATAAAATATTATCAAAATTTGTATTTAGCAAAATTGATCTTAAATTTATAATAATTAATGTTGCAAACAATATTAAAAAAATACCACCTGTATATATTGATCCAAAAAAAGTTCTAAAATGATAATTATAAAAAAAACTTTTAGATATTGCTGCATAATGATAATCTCTTCCAATATTCAAAATTAAATAATCCAAGTTTAAAAAAATATATGTGATTGGTATTAAAATAAATAATAGATAAATGTGGAAAAAAGTTTTTTTATTTTTGATATATTGTTGAAATAAATAAATAGATTTCCCGATGAAAATAGGTCCAGATATGGGCCATAAAGATAATAAAAAAACAGAAGATAAAAAATATAAAAAAATTATAATTAATTTTTTTTTTTTTAAAATCTCAAAAAAAAAAATTAAATTAATTAGACTTGCAAAAACTAGTAAACTATGGGCTCTAATTTCTAAGGATTGCCAAATTAAAAAAGGATTTATGGTTATTAAAAAACCCACAAACCAGTAATTTTCTTTTTTGAAATATTTTACGCAAATGTACATAGATAATGGAATAATCAAAGTACCAAATATTAGTGAAAAGACTCTTCCTATATCATCATAATATCCAAATAAATGAAAAAAAAATTTTAAGATAAATAAATATAGAACAGGATAAAATTCTGTTAAAGTAGTATCGCCTTTATCACCAAGATATCTTTGTATAGTTTCATTAAAATTTATACTTGGGTCACTTACATAAAGTGTATGCCATTCATCATGCCAAGCGTTATGATCATTTAATAAATAAAATCTTAATATAAAAGCTAAAGTAGTAATTAGAAAAAAAATAATATATTTTTTGTGAAGTTCTTTATACATTAAAGATTGTTATAGATAGCGTCACCGCATTGGGTCGTGTTGCTATTGCCATCTAAATCTTTCGTCCTACTTTTTTTATTTGATAAAGTTTTTTCAATAGACTTTACAATTCTTGCAGCTGCATCTTTTTCCCCAAGATAATCAAGCATCATTGCTCCTGACCATATTTGTCCGATTGGATTTGCAATTCCTTTGCCCGCAATATCTGGAGCTGACCCGTGTACTGGTTCAAATAATGATGGAAATTTTTTTTCAGGATTAATATTACCTGAAGGAGCTATTCCAATAGTTCCAGTACAAGCTGGACCTAAATCGGATAGTATATCACCGAAAAGATTTGATCCAACGACAACATCAAACCATTCAGGGGTTAAAACAAATCTGGCTGTAAGTATGTCTATGTGGTATTGATCAGTTTTAACATCAGGAAAATCTTTTTTATTCTCAACAAATCGTTCATCCCAATATGGCATTGTAATAGAAATACCGTTAGATTTTGTTGCGCTTGTTAATTTTTTTCTTGGTCTTGTTTTTGCCAGTTCGAATGCAAATTTTTGCACCCTATCAATTCCGACTTTAGACATAACTGTTTCTTGAATTACTATTTCTCTATCACTGCCCTGATACATTTTTCCACCAACTGATGAATACTCACCTTCTGTGTTTTCTCTAACGATCATCATATCAATGTCTCCAGGTTTTTTATTTACTAAAGGACTTGGAACACCAGGCATAAGCTTTACAGGTCTTAAATTTATATATTGATCAAACTCTCTTCTAAATTTTAATAATGATCCCCATAGAGAAATATGATCTGGTAATCTAGCCGGGTCTCCCACTGCTCCAAAAAAAATCGCATCATGTTCTCCAATTTTGTCTTGCCAATCATCTGGTAGCATTTTTCCGTGCTTTTCATAATAATCACATGAAGCAAATTCGAAATCATCAATTGTTATTTTAAATTGATGCTGTTTTGCAATTTCCTTTAAAATTTTGACTCCCTCTGGTAAAACTTCTTTACCAATTCCATCCCCAGCAATTGTAGCAATTTTATATTCTTTCATTTTAAAAATTTTTCTAAGTCAGGCTCAAAATAATTTGGACCTTTTAATACCTTTCCTTCTTCATTGTAAATAGGTTTTCCATCCTCACCAAGCTTGCTCATATTAGATCTTTGCACCTCTGCAAAACATTTATCTAAATTAATTCCAAAAGCGTGACCCGCGCCATAAGTAACATATAATATGTCAGTCAAAGCATCTGCAACTTCCTTTAGATCATTTAATTTAATTGCTCTTTTTAACTCTTGCAACTCCTCATTTATCAAACTAATTCTTAAATCTTGAATTTTTTTGTCAGGAAATTCTGGTTTATATTTAATTTCTTGACCAAATGTAGCCATAAATTTTTTGACACTATAAAAATTACTCATATATTCAAAATAACATTTATTATTAAATTAATAATATAAAAATTCATCTGATTTGTTTATCCACAAATCATAATTATTGATCAAATAAAGTGAAAATTATAATTTATACAACTCCATATTGTCCTTATTGCATTCGAGCAAAAAGACTTTTGAAAAAAAAAAATGTAATTTTTGAAGAAATAAATCTTTATGATAAACCAGAGAAGATGGATGAAATGATTAAAAAATCAAATGGAGCAAAGACAGTTCCTCAACTATTTGTTGACGAAACCCATATTGGAGACTGTGATCAAATTTATGAACTTGATAACAATGGGGAATTAGATAAGATTTTAAATAAAAAATGAGTATTTATTTTTTATCTTTTTTTGCTGGGATAATAAGTTTTTTGTCGCCATGTGTTTTGCCATTGATTCCTGGATATATATCTTTTCTTAACGGAACTACACTTGAGGAGCTAGAATATAAAAAAAGGAACTTTATTTTTAAAGAGACTTTATTATTTGCTATTGGATTTTCAATTGTATTTGTTTGCTTGGGTGCAACTGCAACATTTTTTGGATCCTTAATGCTCAAATACTCTAATATATTTACTTTTATAGTTGGAATAATAATAATTTTTTTTAGCTTAAATATGATTGGATTATTACAATTAAGATTGCTTAATCAAGACTTTAAATATCATTTTAAAAAACAAATAACTAATCCATATATGTCTTTATTGGTTGGTATAGGTTTTGGTTTTGGTTGGTCTCCATGCATAGGGCCTATTTTAGGTTCAGTATTAGCTCTTGCATCTCTTGAGACAACGTTAACCAAAGGTGTAGCTCTGTTAACTATTTATTCCATCGGCTTAGCAATCCCATTTATTTTATCAGGATTATATATAACAAAATTTTTAATTTTCTCAAAAAAAACTCGTATTCACATTTTAAAAATTCAAAAAGCAAGTGGTTATATTTTGCTTATTACCGGTGTTTTAATTATTACCGGTAAAATTCAAAGTCTTGGTTTCTTTTTATTAGAGTGGTTTCCCCTGCTAGGTAAGTTGGGTTAATTATTTAAATTTACTTGAAACTATAATTCCGCTTAATATAAAAAAAGCACCATAAATATGAAAAATTGCCAACCTCTCTCCTAATAAAAATATTGCCATCATAGAACTAAAAACTGGCATCAGATGTAAAAATATACCAGCACGACTAGGGCCAACAAGTTGAATAGCACCAATCCAAAAAATATAAGCACCAATACCAGCAAACAAAACTACATACCCTATAGTTAAAATAACTGGAATATTTATTTTAAGATATTGCTCATTATAAATTTCGAACAAATAGAAAGGTATTAAAAAAATTAATCCTATAAAAATTAATGTTTGTAGTAAAACTAATGGCTCTAGATTAATTTTCTTTTCTTTTACCATTATTGAATAAGTAGCCCACGATATCATTGCAACTAAAATCCACAAGTCACCCTTGTTTAAATTTAATGATAATAACTTTATAAAATCAAGTTTAGTTACAATTATAATAACTCCAATTAAAGATGTTATAACTCCAAAAATTTGTGATATTTTAATTTTCTCATTTGTGAATAAAGATGAAAAAAAAATTATTAAAACTGGTATAGTTGATATCATAAGAACTCCATTTAATACTTGGGTAAAATTTAATGAATAATAAACAACTGAATTGAAAATTGTTATACTGGTAAAACCCATTATCGACAAAGGTATAATACGATTTTTTATTTCATTCATTCCGTTAAAAATTTTTTTATACGTAAAAGGAAAAAGAATTATAAAAGCAATTAACCACCTATAAAAATTTAATGTAAACGGTGGGATATCAAATAATGTTGCAACTTTACCAACAATAAAATTTCCTGCCCAAAATAAAGTGCAAAGTATTAAAAAAATATAAGCTTTAATGTTTTGCATTTTTTTGAAGTCAAAAATTAATTTTTATTTTTGTCTTCGAGAAATTTATATATTGGTTGCATATCCCGATACATTTTTTTTATACTGGATGATGTATCGTATTCAAATAAAGCCGGACAAATACCATGTATGAAAGCCGTAAGCGAAGACTTTAAACAATTAAAACTTGCTTTAAATGCAAATTTTTGATGTTCGAAATAAGTTTTATTTGCATCTTTTAAATGTCGTTTAGTTTTTTTAATCATAATTTGATTATGATATTTAATAAAATTTAAGATTGATTTACAGCTTTTTTCGCAGGGTCTTCAATCTCAAGTTGCTTTTCTTTTTTTTCCTTAGATGTCTTTTGCGCTGATTTTGTTGGAGTGGCTTGTTTACCTTCGCTTTCTCTTTTTATATACCCGTCAACATCAGCTCCCTCGTCAATTTTAAGTGTCTCTCTAAAAAATACATCTCCTTTAATTGTTGCCGTTTTTCCAATTACAATATTATCAGCATATATTTCACCTTCAATGAAACCAAAAACTTCAAATTTACCTGCTTTAATACCACCTATTATCGATCCTGTTTCTAAAACTTTCAGTGATCTTGCACTAATGCTTCCATTCATAATACCTGCAATTTCTATTGAACCTTTACAGTTTAAGTCGCCTTCAATGTTTAAACCTTCACCAATTAGTGAAGCACCATCTTCGACACGAGTATTGTTGTTACTAAACATAAATATCTTTATACAAATTAAATTTTAATAAGTCTAAGAAAAGTTAACCCAATTTCATTGGGTTTTAGGGTTTTTTAGTAAATATTTACGTCTTTATGAATTTTGGCGCTAGTTACTAAGCCTAATGCAAACATTGAAGTTAACATAGCTGTACCACCATAAGACATAATAGGAATAGGGACACCAACTACTGGTAATAATCCTGTTACCATTCCTATATTGATCGCAATGTATACAAAAAAATTGAATGATACTCCAAAACATAATAACCGTCCGAATGTTGATCTTGATAATTTAGAAATTACATCAATTCTGTGAATTAATAATACAAATAAAAATAATAAAATTAAACATCCAAAAAATCCAAACTGTTCTGCATAGGCGGTAAATATAAAATCTGTATGAGGTTCTGGTAAAAAAGATAGATTACTTTGAGACCCTTCTTTATAACCTTGCCCAAAAAAACCACCAGAACCAATTGCAATTTTAGATTGAATGACATGATACCCTGAACCAGTTGGATCGTTTTCAGGATTTAAGAAAGTTAAAATTCTTTGTTTTTGATATGGTTTTAAAAAAGAAATAGATAATGGAGCCAAAATTAATAGTGACAGGGTTCCAAAAGTAAAAATTTTTAAATTTAAGCCTGCCAACCACAAGATAGATATTGCAACAACTAATATAAATAAAGCTGTTCCTAAATCAGGTTGCTTTATAACCAAAACAAAAGGTAATATTATTAAGGATATTGGAATTACTAAATTTCTTACTCGATCAATTTCATCTGTTTTAATATATTGAAAATATCTTGCTAAAGCTAATATCACAGCGATCTTCATTAGCTCAGATGGTTGTAAATTAAATATACCAACATCCAGCCATCTTTTTGCTCCTTTTCCAACAAGTCCATAAAAATCAACTAAAACTAATAAGATAATAACTAAAATGTAAAAAAAATATGATAAATTATACCAAACTTTAATATTAATTGATGCAACAATTAAAAAAATTAAAAATGAAAATACAATTCTTAGAAAATGTTTTTCAACTAAATCTTTATCATTAAAATCTAAACTTGATAAAACTATTAAGCTAATAATTGAAATTGCAGTTATTAATAATATTATGAACCAATCAAAAGACTTAAGTTTATTATAAAAAATCTCAATAAAACTTTTATTAAAACTATACATTTTAGCTAGACGTATAATATAATTGAAAAACTTTTTTCATAACTTTTTTTGCAATAGGAGCGGCTTTAGATGATCCGGATCCACCATGATCTATCACAACTGATATCGCATACTCCGGGTTTGATACTGGACCATATCCTGTAAAAAGTGAATGATCCCTAAACTTCCACGGTAAATCTTTATTTTTAATATTTAATTCTCTTTGACGTTCAGATATTTTTCTAACCTGAGATGTTCCGGTTTTTCCACAAAACTTTAAATCGCCTATTATTCTAGACTTATAAGATGTTCCTTTCCATTCATTTGTAGCAACATTTAAAGAGTCCTGCAAAATTTCGAGATGTTTTTGATTTTCTATAATTTTTTCACCAAGAGCAAATTCATCAAGTAAATTAAACGATGGTTGAATTTTAAAACCACCATTAGCAATTTGAGCTATCATTTTGCATAATTGTATAGGGGTTGTCTGAATATATCCTTGCCCGATACCAGCAATAATTGTTTCTCCTAAATACCAGGGCTGTCCGATATATTTTTTTTTCCATTTAGTATTAGGAAAAACACCTTTTTTTTCTTCATTAAAACTGTTCAAAACATATTGATCTAATCCAAATTTTAGTGCTGTTTTATACAATCTATCAACTCCAAGCAACCTAGCTACTTCATAAAAATAAATATCACATGACTCTTTAATAGCTTTCTTCATGTTTACAATACCGTGTCCTTTATCTTTCCAACAATGATATTTTTGACCAAAATACTCTGTAGACCCGGAACATCTTACTTTAAAATTTTTATTAACTACATTATTTTCTAAAGCTGACAATGCAACTATCATTTTTAACGTACTACCTGGTGGGTATTGAGATGACAATGGTTTGTTACTTAATGGTTTTTTTTTATTTTTTAAATACTTTTTGTATTCAAAAGAACTTATTCCATAAGTAAATAAGTTAGAATTAAATGACGGTGATGATACACAACATCTAATTTCTCCTTTTGTAGACATTACAATAATAGAACCACTATCGTCTCGTAAAGTTTTTTTTGAAAAAACTTGTAAATCGGTATCAAGTGTTGAGTAGAAATTATCACCCTTTTTTCCTTGATCAAAACTAACTTGATTAAGTTGCCTACCATATGCGTCAGTTTCTATTACTGATTTTCCAGGTAATCCCATAATTTTTTTTTCAAATCTTTTTTCTATCCCATTTTTTCCAATCTTTAAATTTGGAACATTTAGCAAATCAAAAGATATTTTTTTTAACTCTTTTTTATTTGGTTCTCCAACATAACCAATTATATGAGCAAATTCCTCAGGGTATCTATAAGTTCTTTCGTAAGAAACTATTGGTTGTACATAAGAAATATTGCTTAAATTATAGTTAATATTTGAAATTATTTTCCATGATAATTTTTTGTCAATAATATATGCTTCATGTTTCTTATATTTTTTATGTTTATATATTTCTCTCTTAAATTTTTTTATCTCTAATATGTCAAAATTTATATAGTTTCCCAAACCAAAAAAAAATTCGTTTAAGTTTTTAATTTCGTTTGGAAAAATACTTAATTGATAAATCTGATTATTTGATGCGATAACTCTATTTTTAAAATCGAATATTGTACCCCGCTCAGGAACATCTTTAATTTCTCTATATCTATTCCTGTCTGATAATTGCTTAAATTCTTTTGACTTGAACAACTGAAGATAGGCTAATCTAGATAAAATAACTCCAAAAAAAGCAAATTTTGCTACCGACAAAACAAATCCTCTTCTTGAAATAGTCTTTGTTTTGCTCTCAATTCCTTTTTTTATTTTTGGACTAAAATATTCCATTTATAATTTAGTTATATATAGACTTTTTTTGACTAAAATGCTATTCCACCCGCTTTCAGGAGGTAGTTTATTAAAATAGAAGTAAAAAATGATAATTTAGAACAAGCACTAAGAGTTTTGAAAAAAAAACTTCAAAAAGAAGGGACATTTAGAACTTTAAAATTGAAAAGTTATTTTGAAAAACCCTCAGAAAAAAAGAAGAGAGAGAAAGAAGAAAATATTAAGAGATTTAAAAAATTAAGAAAATTAAAAGCAAAACTTTAAATATCGTTTAATCTAAACTTTTACAGATTTCCTCAACCATTTTTTTCGCGTCAGAGAATAACATTAAAGTATTATCCTTAAAAAACAGCTCGTTTTCTACTCCAGCATACCCTGCTGACATTCCTCTTTTTACAAAAAGAACAGATTTAGATTTTTCTACGTCTAATATAGGCATTCCATAAATCGGGCTTTGTGGATCAGTTTTTGCTGCAGGATTTGTTACATCATTTGCGCCTATCACAAATGCTACGTCTGTATTAGAAAAATCATTATTAATATTTTCTAATTCATATACCTCATCGTATGGAACATTTGCCTCTGCCAATAAAACATTCATATGACCTGGCATCCTTCCAGCCACAGGATGTATTGCATAACTAACTTTTACTCCTTTATCTTTAAGTTTATCACACATTTCTCTTAAAGCATGTTGTGCCTGTGCTACAGCCATTCCATATCCTGGCACAATAATTACTGAAGAAGCATTTTTCATTAAAAAAGCTGCATCATCTGCACCGGCTTGTTTTACAGGTTTAGCATTTCTTTGTTGAACTTGTTGCGTATTCTCATCTCCTCCAAATCCACCCAATATTACATTAAAGAATGATCTATTCATTCCTTTACACATTATATAAGATAATATAGCACCGGATGAACCAACTAGAGCTCCTGTAATAATTAGTGCAGTATTTTCGAGTGTAAAACCAATGCCAGCAGCTGCCCAACCAGAATATGAATTTAACATCGAAACTACTACTGGCATATCAGCTCCGCCAATGGGTATTATAATTAGAAAACCAATTAAAAGAGATAGAGCAATTACTATCCAGAAATAATATGCAGTTTGATCTAAAATCAAATATACGATAGCTGCTAAAATTAAAATACCAATTATTAAATTTAAAAAATGTTGACCTTTAAATGTAATTGGAGATCCTGACATCAAACCTTGTAGCTTCAAAAAGGCGATGCACGATCCAGTAAAAGTTATTGCTCCAATTGAAACACCAATTGACATTTCAATTAAAGATGAAGTTTTGATTGAGCCAAATTGTCCAATATTAAAAGCCGATGGATTATAAAACGCCGCTGTTGCGATTAACACTGCAGCTAAACCTACTAAGCTGTGAAATCCTGCAACTAACTGTGGCATTGCAGTCATCGCAATTCTTGAAGCAACTAACCCACCAACTAAGGCACCAAGTAATAATGGCACTAAAATAAACTGAATATTAGATAACAATATTTGAAAACTATCTAAACCTAGCAAAGTAGACACAATTGCGATAAACATGCCAGTCATTCCAAAAATATTTCCTGACCTAGATGTTTCTGGAGAAGATAAGCCTCTTAATGATAATATGAAAAAAATACCAGCAATCAAATATAAAACTGCAATTAAATTTATCGATATCATTTTTTGTTTTTTCCTTTCTTGTACATCGCAAGCATCCTCATTGTGACAAGAAAACCGCCAAAAATATTAATTGCCGCTAGAAATACTGCAATTGATCCGGAATAAAGTGCTAACTTACTAGATCCAATATCAGAAACTGCAACTGCTATCAGAGCTCCAACTATTATCACTGATGAAATTGCATTAGTTACAGACATTAAAGGTGTATGTAATGCTGGTGTAACACTCCAAACAACATAATATCCTACAAAAATAGATAAAATAAATATTGCTAATCTGAAAATAAAAGGGTCAATACTTTCCATAATAATTTTAAATTTTTACTCCTTTGATAATTTCATCTTCATAATCTATATCAATAGTTTTGCTATCTTTGTTTACTAGAAGAGTTAAAAAATTAATTATATTTTTGGTTAACAAACTTGATGCAGAATAAGAGGTTCTAGAGGCATAATTGGAATAACCAATTATTTTAATCCCATTTTTTTCTATTACTTTATCTCTCTCAGAGAAGGCAACATTGCCACCTTGAGACGTAGCAAGATCACAAATAACAGATCCTGGCTTCATAGACAAAACCATTTCTTCGTTTATAATTAAAGGAGCTTTTCTTCCAGGTATTAAAGCTGTAGTGATAATAACATCTTGATTTTTGACAGTTTGTTTTATTAACTCTTCTTGTTTTTTCTTATAATTTTTAGTTGCCTCTTTTGCATAACCACCTTCGGTTTCTAGGTTTTCATCACTATCAACAAAAACAAATTTTGCTCCTAAACTTTCAACTTGTTCTTTTGAAGCTAACCTTACATCTGTAGCGGAAACAACTGCTCCAAGTCTTTTTGCCGTTGCAATTGCTTGTAATCCTGCTACTCCGGCTCCGACTATGAAATACTTTGCTGGTGTAATTGTGCCAGCAGCAGTCATCATCATAGGAAGTGCTTTACTAAATTCATAGGCTGTATCTATCACTGCCTTATATCCTGCAAGATTTGACTGAGAGGACAAAACATCCATCGCTTGTGCCCGTGTAATTCTTGGTAAATAATTTAAACCAAAAATTTTTATATTATTATCATTTTTTAATTTAAATAATTTATCATTATCCTTATCAAAAAAAGCAGTAATAACTATTGTGCCATCTTTAAATTTATATGAATCAAGGTTCTTTCCTGAAATCTTTATTATAATATCAGATAAAGATGTAATATCGCTCTCTGACTTTACTTCGGCACCTACTTTAATAAACATCTCATCTTCTAGACCTAATTTTTTCGCGTAATCCTTTTCAACTAAAATTTTAAAACCAAGTTTGATAATTGATGAGACGTGCTCTGGCAATAACATCGAGCGATTTTCAAATATATCTTTTTCTCTCAAAAATCCAATTATCATTGCTTTGAATTAAATTATTTATTAAGTAGATACAAGATAAAGATATTTATTTTTTTAAAAAATAGATTTATTAAACTAAGAAAACTGCCATTAAAACTAAAATTAAAACAATAAAAATTCCTGCAATTGTAGCAAGCTTCGCAAAACCTGACCAAGTCTCTTTCTGATCTTTGATATCCATTATCCCTGCCTTGATTTCATTCTTGGATTTTTTTTATTTATAACGTAAAGCTTACCTTTTCTTTTTATCAATTTATTATTCAAGTCTCGTTTTTTTAATGATTTTAAAGAACTAACTACTTTCATGACACGCGGTTATAACAAAAAAATTAATAATTAAAATAGTTTTTCTTTCCATGTTTTAGGGGTTTTTTCGTTTTCTATTTCTAGAGTATAATTATATCGGAATTTTTTTGGACCTTTTTTCTTAATATAATCTATAACTTTATCAACTGATTGATCCAAAGATACTTTGGTAGAGTATTTTAACAATTTTCTTGCTTTTTCAGCTGAGCATGTCGCGTGCTTTACTTCATTTGGTCTGTCAGAATAATATCTTGGTTTTTCATTAAACTTTAATTTGTTGGATATAATTCCGAATAAATCGTTTATTGTGATAAATTCTTCATCTGGCCCAATGTTAATAATTTGTGATTTTATTTTGTTATCAAACAAAAGTTTATCTAAACAAAATATACAGTCATCAATATCAGAAAAGCATCTTTTTTGTTCTCCATCACCATATATAATTGGTTGTCTATTTTGAAGCATTAAGTTTACCATAATGGAAACGACATTTCTAAATGGGTCGTCATATTTCTGTTTTGGTCCAATAATATTATGTGGAACAGCGATATTGTACTCAACGTCATGTGTCGCACACAAAATTTTTAAAATATTTTCTGCTGCAACTTTAGAAACTCCGTATGGATCAACAGGTTTTAAATTATCATCTTCTGCAAATGGTATTTTTATATTCCCATATCTTGCCATTGAAGAGCAATAAACAATTCTCTTCACTTTGTTTCTTATTGCTGCAGTAAAAACGGAAACACTACCAGTTACATTATTATTACAAATAAGCGTAGGAGAAATGCTAGATAAACCCTCATGAGCGTAAGCTGCTGCGTGACACACCACATCCACATTATTTTTTGTCGATTGAGTCATAAAATTTAAATCTTCACAATTACCCTTGTAAAATACGACTTCCTTACTTACATTTTCTAAATCACCGCCAACTAAATTATCACAGCCTGAAACTTTAAAACCCTTATTTAAATAATAATCAGCTAAATTTGAACCTAAAAAACCAGCTATTCCTGTTATGAAAATATGCATTTTTTAAAAAGCCTGGCAACGACCTACTCTCCCATACCTTAAGGCAAAGTACCATCGGCGCAGAAAGGCTTGACTTCCGAGTTCGAAATGGATCGGGTATTGCCCTTTCGCAATAATCACCAGGCACGTGATATATATAATTTTTATTTAAAAAGTAAATATTAATTTTAGATTAAAATAAGTAAAAATTATGTATTTTACGAAAGTGAACATGTAGTTTAGTTTTAAAATAAAGCTATGTATCAACATTTAATACCAGTTATAAATTTATTTTGCACTAATATAATAATAATAATTAGTATCTATTCAGCGGGATATTTTTTTTTAAATCAATTTCAAGTAAAAAAATTTTTTGGATTGATACTAATAAGTGGAGTGATAATCACTTCAATTCTCTCCCTTTTTATAAATTTTTTTTTACCAATAGATTACAAAATTTCACTTATTATTATATTTATCTTATTTATCTATTTTCTAAAATTAAATAAATATAAAGCAGATTTATTAAAAATTATTATTATAAGTTTCCTATCAATTTTTTTTTATTACGCGGGGAATAATGCTGAAGATTTTTCAATTTACCACCTAATAAATATTCAAGCTATTATCGAAAATAAGATTATTTTAGGATTAATTAAAATTAAACTAAATTTAGGGCAATCGCCAATCTCATTTTATGGTGACGCAATTTTTCAAAGTTTGCCGTTTATAAAAACTATTATTAATTATATGTCTTTTATAACTTTTGTCGGATTAATAAGCTTCCTAATTGAAATTATTAAATCGAAAAAACATTATTATTTTTCTGAATATTTTTTAATAATTTCAACTCTTTATGTAGTTTTAAAATTTTCAAGATTAGGGTCACATGGCGCCGATCTAATATCATTAGTTTTAATATTATGTGGAATATATTTTTTTTTGAATATAAATTTTAAAAAAATTAATCAAGAAGATAATTTTAATAATATTTTTTATACATTGACTTTTATAAGTAGCGCTATCTTCTTCAAAATTTTTTCTATCACGTATTATTTACTTTTTTTTCTAATTTTATTTTTTCTTATTAAAAGGAAACAGATTAAAAAATATTATAAATTGATTTTTACTATTATAACTTTTAATTTATTTTTTTTGTTAAAAAATTTTTTAATATCAGGGTGTTTAATTTTTCCAATACAAGAAACTTGCTTCAATAACTTTCTATGGAGTAGTGATAATTATACAATTTATAACTGGAAATTAATTAATGAAGCATGGTCAAAAGGTTGGTATGATCATTTCTCAAAAAATTATTATGAATATATTAAAAATTTATATTGGTTAAATACATGGTTTAATAATCATTTTATTAAAAGTTTAGAAAAATTTTTTATTCCAATAATTTTGATTATAATTTTAATTAAAAAATTGAAAAGAGAAACAATTTACAGAAATAATATAAATTTTAATATTATTATTGTTTTTTTTGTCAGTTTTTTGTCTGTAACTTTATGGTTTTTTAATTCACCATTAACTAGACTTGGTCTTATCGGTCTAATCCCGCTTATAATATTAATTTTAAACTTTAAATTTTTAAGAAATTTCAAATTTACATTATCAACTAATACAATAAGTTTTATAATAATTTTAATACCAATTTTTTTTCTAACAAAAAATACTTATAGAATTTATAATACTTCCTCGGACTACGAAAATTTTCCATATCCAAGAATTAACAAAAATGAGATAAAAAATGTTGATAATAAAAAAGTTAAAGTGAAACAAGAAAATGGAGTTAAATTTTATATATACGATAAAGAAAAATGTTTTACAATAAAATTTCCATGTTTACCAAAGTATAAGGAAAAAAAATTTTTATTTTTAAAAAAATATAACTATATAATTTTAAAAAATTTATGACAAAAATAAGTATAATTATACCCACAAGAGATCGAACAAATTTATTAAAAAAAACGCTTTTATTTTTAAAAAAAAATAATAGTTTTTACCAAGAAATAATAATAGTTGACTCATCAAAAAAAAAATCTTTTGATATAAATTCCAAAAATATTAAAACTTTAACAATTAAGGCAAACCATATTTTTTCTAAACCTTCGACATCTTTACAGAGAAATATTG
>CESN01105692.1_pt1 | contig 21978 bp, 24 predicted proteins | sample 531181 | NCBI WGS metagenome assembly CESN01 (sample SAMEA2621990, study PRJEB7988) | marine metagenome | isolation source: saline water (ENVO:00002010), including
TGGAAAAAAAAATATTTGTAAATCAATTAATTACTAGTTTATTGATTTAGTACTCATTTCTAAATTAGAAAAATTTAATCTATTAAAATATTTTGATTTAGAAACAATTTAAAGAAATGTGCCTATAAAATGACATAATAATGGACTATTCTCTTACCATTTCCAATAAGAAAGTTTATGATTTTTATAAAGCTCATAAAAATTTGAATTTTGAGAGTATGAATATTCTCTTTGTCGATATACTTGACAACTTGCTGCAAAATGCAAACCCCTCTTTGAATACCGATTTAGCAAATATGCTTATAAATAATATGAAAACTCTTCAAACTCAACTTGATACAATGGAGAACTCTATGAATAAAACTCAAAGCGAGATAGGTAATATATTTACTCTTAAATTTTTGGATTTTAAGCGTGAGTATATGGATGATATGAAGATGATATTATCAAATGGAGTTTCAGATAAGGTAGCACCAATCATTCGTGAATGCAATGATTCTTTGTTAGATAAGACAAAACTTATGGTTAGTGAAATTATTCCAAAAAATCAAGAAAATTTGCATAAAAGTATAGATTCATCTTTGACACAATTACAAAATAGTATAAATAACGATACAAATTTATTAATGAAATCTTCTCTTACAAAAGATGTTCTCGAGAACTTTACAAATTCGATAGACGAAAAATTTGCAAATACCTTATTAAATTCTCAAAATTTGTTGAATTCTATTATTTCATCTACTGAACAAAGATTAGACGGTAGATTGAGCGAAATAAAAAATATATCCTCAACTAACAATTCTACACAAGATATATTATGTACTAATATTAATGATTTATTAAAAAAGATGGAGAACTCTTCTTCAAAAGGAAAAATTTCCGAGAACCTATTGTTTAATGTTCTTCATTCATTATACCCAACGGCTCAAATTGAATTTGTTGGTACGACAAAAGAAACAGGAGATATTATTTTAAAACGAAGAGATAAACCAGTTATCTTGTTTGAAAACAAGAATTATGATAGAAATGTTGGTCAAGAAGAAGTTAAAAAATTCCTGCGTGATATTGAAAATAAGAACTGTTCGGGTATTATGTTAGCTCAACATTATGGTATTGCCAATAAAAATAACTATGAAATAGAATTGCATAATAATAATGTTCTCACATATTTACATAATGTTGAATATGATGCCGATAAAATTAAGTCTGCCGTAGATATTATAGATTATTTTAAATCTTGTTTGAATGAATTAGAAGTAGGTAGTGGAGAACATATAAATATTAGTAAAGAATTTTTGGGAGATATTAATAAAGAATATCAAAACTTTATCAATAATAAATTAACTCATATAAAAACCATTAAAGACTATCAACAAAAACTTATTTCGCAAATTGATGATATAAAATTACCCAGTTTAGAGCATTATTTATCACGGATGTTTGCTTCTTCTGCTTCAAAAGAAAATACTTGTGAATTTTGTAATTATGTTGCAAAAAATGTTAGAGCACTTACTGCACATCATCGAGGTTGTGCATTGAAAAAACAACATGAAGCAAAGAAAAAAGAACAATTAATGCAAAAATTACATGGTGAAAACACTATGCAATACAACCCTAATAATGTTTGATTTACTGTTTACGCAGAAGTTTTTATGTAAAAGAAGGATGCAATAAGATGAATAATTTCTTTCTGTGCATACGGCACTAGGAACTCGTCTCTTTTTTGTCTTAATCCTTTTTTTACTATTAGAGTTGTCTTTAAGACCTCTTCCATAAGTTTATCGTGGATATGTTTTTTTATTACTGTCACGATGTCTTCATTTTCGTATGAACTTGCCATTGTAAGAGCCGTCTTGCCATTTTCCGTCTTCATATTTACATCGGCTCCCTTCTCCAGTAGCAATGACACGAACTCTATGAGTCCACTCCAGCTTGCTTCACTAAGGGCTGTCTCGCCTTCATTACTCTTCGCATTCACATCAACTCCCTTCTCCAGCAAAGTTGACGCGACCTCTGTGAATTCACTAGCTTTTTCTGTAAAGCAAATAGCACCTTTAATTGCCGCTATGAGAGCAGTGCAACCGCAATTAGTCTTAGCATTTACATCAGCCCCCTTATCTAGTAACAGTTTCACAATGTCTATCTGTCCAAGATTACTTGCATTAATGAGAGCCGTATTGCCATCATCATTATCCCTCGCATTTACATCAGCTCCCTTCTCCAGAAGCAATGACACGACCTCTATGGGTCCATAGTCACTTGCCCACATAAGAGCCGTATTGCCTTTATTATTCCTCGCATTTACATCAGCTCCCTTCTCCAGTAGCAATGACACGATTTTTTTGTCTCTAAACCCCCAAATAGTTGCCAAAAGGAGAGCCGTATTGCCTTTATTATTCCTCGCATTTACATCAGCTCCCTTTTCCAGTAGCATTGCCATGATTTCTGTGTTTCCTTTCTCACTTGCCCACATAAGAGCCGTACAGCCATCATTATCCCTCGCATTTATATCAGGTCCCTTCTCCAGTAGCAATGACACGATCTGTTCTTGTTTCTTTGCTTCATATTGTTTTTCCAATGCACAAGCTATGGGTCTATTCCTAATTGCCATAATGAGAGCCGTATAGCCATTATTATCACCTTTATTTATATCAACTCCTTTATCTAGTTCCTCTTTCACGGACTCTATGTCTTTATGATAACATGCATCAAGTAGAGACATCTTATTTTACATTATATGTATAATATAATTAAGTAGTTTAAATTAATATTTATAAGAAAGATGCAATATGATAAATCATATCTCTCTGTGCAGAAGGCATTAAGAGTTTGTTTCTTTTTTTTGTTAATCCTTTTTTGATTATTAAAGCGATTTTTAATATCTGTTTCTTAAGTTCAGGGCGACGTTGATGATTTACTATTAATGACACTATTTCTTTATGTAAATGGTACTTTGCTATATCGAGAGCCGTCCAACTTCTCCTATCATCATAATCACGCATAATCGCATTCGCATCGGCTCCTTTCCACAATAGTATTGATACTATTTCTATGTATCCTTTCTGACATGCGAACATGAGAGCCGACCGTTTCCAATAATCCGTCATATTCACATTAGCTCCCTTATCCAGCAGCAATGACACTATTTCTGTAAAACCGTTCTCACATGCCACTATGAGAGGAGTCTTGACCGCACCAGTGTCATCCATGCCTTTATCACCACTGTCATTCACATTAGTTCCTTCTTCTATTAACCTTTTTACTATCTCAGTGTCTCCATTTTGAATTGCCCATTTAAAACTTAACTCTCTCGTAATATCATTACACTCTCTCGTAATATCATTACGAAAACGCCATCTCTTGCGCACCATATTGTTATAACTTTGTTTTGTTATTATCACTGATTATAAAAAGAAATCAATTTTGTTAATTTTAATATAAAAACTTAAATAATAGCCTGTATTACCATTTAAATATGGATAAATTTTTTGTTTTTGATGATTTTTTTTCAGAACAACAACTTAATATTATGCATGATATAATTAATTCAAATACATGGCAATGGGGTCATTTCTCTACTTCAAAGGATCAACGTAACATTGTATCTAATCCATTCTGGCATATGAAATTACAAAATCAAAGTTATTTTTCAGTATATTTTACAAATATTCTTAAAAATGTTCTTGAAAAACACACTGAAAAAAAATTTGTATGCGATCGTGTTTATGCAAATGGTCAAACATATGGACAATCTGGAAGTTTTCATATTGATGACCCAGCAGATAACGCTTATACAGTTCTTTTGTATCTTACTAAACTTCCAAAAGAATTACAAAATATTTCTGACGGTTATACATATTTTAAAATTCCTTCTTTAAAATATGATATAGCATATCCACCAGTATATAATAGAGTTTTAATGTTTCCTAGTAACATTCTCCATAAAGGAGGAGATTTAAATCGGTTTATTAAAGATATTAGAATTACTGTTGCATGGAAATTTAAAGAAAAAACTGATAATTAATCACAAGCCATAATATCTTCTAAAGGACATAAAAATTTGGTTTCTGCAATATATTCAATATAAATATTCTATATATATATATTATGACACTGACATACGGTGACATTGCTATCTCTATTAATGGACACAAAAGAAAGACAAGTCCGGGTCCTCAGTACGTATATTTTAGTATAGTTAGCAATTTACTTAATAATTACAAAATAAAAAATCAAACTATTCCTGAATTAATGGGAATATCTAACTTGCATCTTTCAAAGCTCGCTATTGATACTTTAGGAACAACAATCTATAGTACTGCTTCGGAAGTATTAAGTAGAATGCAAACCATAAACGAATCTATATTTAATTCATCGAACTACGAAAATGTTATTGATACGAATAATACTGATGATAATAATTACAGTCATACTTTTACTCTGAGCGCTATGCTGAGTTTTGATAGTGCAACTTATTATGATGGTTCTGATACATCTAAAGAAGAAGTAATTGATATACGAAATTATCCCACCTTAAGTACTTGTCTAGGATTCCAGCCTTATGTTGGACCGTCATCATATGACTTTTTACAGTGGTTTTCGCCACCAAAATATACTGATTTTAGTGATGGAACCTATAATGTTCCATCTAACGTAAATAAAGTATCTTTCATATTAATAGGTGGTGGAGGCGGAGGAAGCAGAGCTTACAAAAGAACGTACTATAAAAGTCCTTATTTCACTAACAGCTTTAATATTCCTTACACAGTTAATCCTGAATGCGGATATATCGGAATAAAAACAATTGATGTGAGTGAAAATGATACGTTGACATATACAATCGGGTTGGCTGGGACTAGTGGTGGCAATACGGCTACCGCTTCTACGACCTATTATAAGAAATCTGGTGGTAGTTGGACGACAAGTAATAGTGGCATAGGAAATAATTATCAATCACAAACAGGATACAATAATAATACAAATACGGGCGGAGGTGATACTTCATTGATACATAATAGCACAACCACATATAAGGTAAGTGGCGGATGGGGTATCCGGGCATCATTTGAACTTATTGACGACGCCCCAAATTTTGCTCTAAAATATTATGATGCAGATGGTACTCATCAACAAACGGGTGATGCAGCGAGAAGTATAGATGATGTGCACACAAATATGGATTATATTAGAAACTCAATTAATGTTGTTACACAATATACGCGATACGCGCCATACACAAATTATACAGGTAATACTTCAATTTATTATTCTCCAGGGTCACAATACGCTAGCTCTACAACAAGTAGCAACGGAATTCCCAGTACCACGAGAACCTCTGGGAAGGGAATGATAGTTATTATTCCACATTATTCATTATAAGTTGCACCGACTAAAAAGAAAAAGTTACTGTTGCGTGGAAATTTAAAGAAAAAACTGATAATTAATCACATGCCATAATGTCTTCTAAAGGACATAAAAATTTGGTTTCTGCAATATATTCTAACATAATGACAAAGTAAGAAACGATTGCTTCTTTTGCATTCGAAGGATACATATAATGATTCATTTTACATTATATGTATAATATAATTAAGTAGTTTAAATTAATATTTATAAAATTTCTTACATTAATAATTTCTTCCGTCACCATGACCTAAATCAATATATGTTAATGGCTCTCTAACAAAGACGCAATTGGTATATTTAATTATTTCTTTCCAATATGCCCAATCTTCTGCATAATGCCTTAATGGAAAATACCCTGCCTTATTAATTAATTCCCTTTTTATCATAGTAGATGAACAAAGTAAACAATTATGAGTATTTATTGCTTCTGCATTCCAGACGTTCACTTCATTTTTAAACATGTTTTCGAATAACCTAGTTTTATTTTTAAATATAGATTTCAAAGAATTCCAATAAATACCATTATAGTGCCAGGTTCTATACTTTTGGTCTTCTTTATATGCATTATTTCCCCCATATCCTTCAGTACAAGAAAATGAGCAGTTGGTTTCTTTCATTGCTTGTACTTGCTTTTCTATTTTGTTTGGCAAAAAAGAATCATCATCATCGAGAAATGCTATATAAGTTCCTGAGGCTATCATCATACCAATATTCCTAGAATTTCCACCACCACATACATTACCAAATGTTTTTCGAGAATTTTTTGGTAGATGTATGATATAAAATTCTTCTCCAAATTCTTTTTTAAAATCAAATGTATAATAATCCTCTTGCGTAGAACAATCATTTACAACAATTATTTCAATATTGGAATACGTTTGTTGTTTAACTGATTTTATTGCATTTAATAGATATTTAAATCTATTATATGTTGGTATAATTACACTCACTTTATCCATTTATAGTAATAAAGGATAAAATTAATGCTTTATTTTTACATAATTAAATATATCTATATTTTCACGTTGCAAATAATCAATCAATACAAATAACAACCAAATTATGTACTTGGAAAAACCAATTTTTCTAAAAAAATAAGGAATACCACTCATTGGAATAATATATAAATTACCATACTCATAATACCAATAAATATAGACTAAACTTAATTCAATGGAATACACCACTTGCCATGTTGTTTTATCGATGATATTTTTTCTTAACAATGTTAGCCCAAATGCAGAGGTTTGAATAGGTATCAACGTTTGAAATGTCAGAAATTTATTGTAACTTGGTTGAAAACATCCACTACAAATAGCTGTAGCACCCATTTGACTCATACTAAAAAAGACACTATATATTTGTTTTTTCCAAGATTTTTCCTTATCGTGTTGTCCTCTAACTGTTGTAAAAGTATCATCTCCAACATATTTTGTTGTTAAATCTGCTGCTATCATAGTTAAAAAAATGATACCTCTAGCATATTCTGGAAATAAAATACTAAAACAAGCACGATATGCAAAGATCATAGAATGCAATCTTAATTCTTCCCAAATAAACATTTTCATTTTATCACTTGCTTTGGGACGTTTTGACAATACCTGAAATATAAAACTTGTCATATGCAAAAATATATGAATAAAAATGTAACGATTTATATGATACAATTTATGATATGCAAAATAATGTATTGTTTGAAATAAAAAATTCGTTAAGGTTAATAAACCCATTGTTTTATGAATATGAAATTTATCTTCATGCGTTATTAGCTTAGACAATATCATTATAATACATAATGATTTGTTTTTATGTATTAAACTTAAATATTTATGAAATTTGTAGGATTATATAATTCGTTTACATCAAAATCTCTATATAATTCACCATCATTGTCCGAGTCACTATCACTACTCTCATATAAAGGAAATAAAAATTTTACATCGAATATAGTTTCCTCTCCCAAATAACTTAATATATATTTTTCAATTTCAATAAATATATTCTTTTTTTGACATATTTTCTTCACATTTTCCCTTTCTGCCATATATAATTGGTAAGCATTACCCATTTTTGAATTTATTAAATATTTTTTTGCATTAAATCCTTTTCGAACTAAAATATCAGCAATTTCGTGTTTTATTTTTATATTATTTTCATTATCTACTGAATAATTTACTAGAAATACTATATCTTTTAGATTTTGAAATTCACTTCTTTTCAAATTAGTTATTTTTATTGTTAATTCAGTAAAATATTTAATCAAATGAAAACGATATCCAGTATCTAGTACTTCATCTAACGGTGTTTCATAACCTCTATTCACCGCATGCATGGATGCTCCCTTTTGTATTAATCTTTTACAATGGTCTATGGTACCATATCTAACAGCAATATGCAATAACGTGTCCCCCCAATAATTAGCGGTATTCACATTTGCCCCATTATCAATTAAATATTCAATCAAATCTATAGTTTTGTCTAACTCATTTGATAAATCATCACTTTTAATGTTTAATATTTCTAGTAGTTCAAAATAGTTTTCTTTAATATCTAAATCTTTTCTGTTTTTTTTAATATAGATTCGATATTGGACCATTAACTCATAATACACGCGTTGTAATATATCTAAATCTTTGTATTTATTTGTAACTTGACTAATACATCCCATTTTGCAACCATTTCGAATTAAATATCGAATTAAATAATCAGCCTGGTAGATCCTTTTTCTTTGACAAAAATCAGTTATATATATTAATGGGTTGCTGCTGCTATTATCTTGAATGTTGATATCTGCACCATTTTCTAATAGATATTCTATAACTGAAATATCTGACACATTTTTACCTTCTTTGCATGAATTAAAATAATTCTTACATGCAAAATGTAATGGTGTACGGCCATGGCCGTCCTTTTTATTTACGTCTGCATTATTTTCAACAAGATGTTTTATAATTTCAATCGGGTATACTCTATTAAATGAGTTTGCGGTTTCGATACTTATTACTATGCCGCAAGCATAATGTAAAAGAGTAAAATCACTTAAATTATTATAAAGTATTATTCTAGGATTCCATTCTTCATAGTTTCTTTCAGGTATGACATTGTTTACATTATAGCATATCCCGATTGTAGATTTAACAGCCTTTATATTATTGGTTGTTATGTAATGAATCATTAGTGAATCGTTCACCAACGAACCATTATCCATTTTGATTACTTATTTGTTTATTTTTAAATACAATTACTTATTAATTTCAATTTTATAATTAAAATTAATAAAATATTTTATAGTACAATTAATGATATTGTAAAGAAAGATTGAATCATAACAATTGTTTTACTAATATTGGTTACAGGGTAAATATCACCGTATCCCAATAAGCAAGAAGTAACTATTGAAAAGTATAAACGGTCAAACAATCTTTGAAATACACTGCTATCTATATTTTCTACAGTTAAATCTTCTTCTTTTATTTCTTTATCGACTTCTTTTGATGCCTTATCTATCTCTTTTTCTACTTCTGCATCATCCACTTTACCAACTTCTTCAAATTGATAAAAAGATTCCTTTAAAAGAGGACCATCAGTTGTTTTTTTTTCTATTTCCTTTTCAATTGCTTGTTTTTTAATCGTCTCTTTAATTACATTTACACCACTAAAATGCTTATCGTCTAGAAACATATATATCAATGAAAAAACTACAACAAAAAGTAGTAGTAATAATATTTTCATTTTCCTTAAATAAAATAATGTTTTTTCACTAATTGAGAACATTGTATATTAAATACATAGAAAATTATTTTCCTTTTACCACTATCTGTTTGGCAATGTTTTTTATTACTTTATTGTCTAAACGTATTAAATCATTACCAACATCACCTAATATATTTTTCATCATATCTAAGCAAAACTCATATTTTGGGTGGTCTCCGTTTAAACATTCTGGGTATTGTTCTCTCCATTTCGAAATTTGTCCACAATTTTGTTTTGCTACAATAGTAATCATTTGACGTAACTTACCTTTTTCTGGCGTATCTTTACTCCATTCATTGTTATCCTTTATATACATCGTTTCTCGCTTTAAATCTGTACAATGTAAGGGACGTTTGGTAACATCTAAATCCCTTATTCTTGATAAAATCATATCTGTCATTCCTGCTACATATCCGTTTTTTCCAATGTTCTCAATATCTTGAAAGTTTATATCCAAATTTTCTAAAAATTCCGACATATTCATTGCATCTTTACATGTGGTATTCAAAAAAAAGTTTAAATTAAATTTTTGATTGTTATTTGTATTTATGCAATTATTATTTGTTGTAGAACTTTTCGAGGCTAATTCTAATAATGATTTATTTTGTTCTTGTATTGTCTTCGTTTGCTCCAATATTAGTTCTTTAAAATCCGAATTTTGTTTAATTAAATCAATAATTGGGTTAGTAGATTCTACATTTTCACATTGGACCGCAAAATTACATTTTTTTTTATGTGCAAACAACCCTTGTCTATATTTATATGAATTTCCACATTCACAAACAAACATTTTTGCAAGATTTGCAAGATTTTCGTCACTCCCTGTCATTTCTTGATGTTTACGCGTTGTTAAATGAACATCATAATTTCGTTTATTGCTGCTACTAAAGGAACAAACTTTACATTCATAAAATTTTGCATTTTTTTGCAAGAATTTTGTCATTCAAATGTCACTATATTTGAATGACATAAAAAATGCCTAAATTGTTTTTTAAATTAATAATTTTTTTTTCAGTGTCAAAAAAATTAACAAAAATTTGTGTTTTAAAGCATTATGCTTTAAAGTGATTTTTTCACTTTTTTTTCGCAAAAGTCAAATGAAAATTCAAAAAATGGACAAAAATAATTGTCCATTTTTGGAAATTTTTCAGAGCTTTTAGAAAAACAATTGAGAACTTTTAATTTCGATTCTAATTTATATAAGATGTATTTGTTTTTTACATTTATTATGTTAACTCGATTTTTAATTAGTTGCTCATATGAACAACTGCATTTAACTAGTAAGAATGTCATTGTTCTAAAAAATGCGGTTGATGACGCAAGTGTTAGTGACACAATTTACAAATTAAATAAAATGGCTAACAAAACAAATGTATATATTTACTTAGATACTCCTGGTGGTTCTGTAGAAAGTGGGAACCGTTTACTTACAGAAATAAAGAAATATAATCTATCATGTATTGCAGATAAAGCCTATAGCATGGGTTTTGTTTTATTACAAGGATGTAAAACACGATATGTTACGCCATATGCTCGTATTATGCAACATCAAATAAGTTATGGTATAAAAGGAGAAAAAGCAAAAGTTGATAGTTATCAACAGTTTATTAATCAATTGGAAGATGAATTAGTTGTTATGCAAGCAAACAGAGTTTTGTTAACCCCTCAAGAGTTTCGATACAAAACTATGAATGAATGGTGGATGACTGGAAAACATGCTTTGAGTAATAATTGTGCCGATAAAATGGTTGATGTATTCTGTGACGAAAAATTAACAAAACAAAATTATACCGTTAATTATGGTCCAATAAAGTTAGTTTATTCACAATGCCCTCTTATTACAGACCCTATAGATACGAAAATAGGATGAAATTACAAAAACAATTAAAAAAGATATAAGACAAATTATAACTAGTTATGTGATTTAATTATATAATAAATATGTTTATTATATAATTTTTATTTTTCTTGAAACAACTTCACAATAGCAACTGTTAAAACATTTACAGCACAGGTAGTTACTTTAGTGTTTCCTAATAATGAATTGGCACTACATATACCTGCTGCTTCTTTTATTGTAATTCGTCTATCATAAATATAGTTAGATGCTTTCCAAACGTTATCTAACATTTAACTTTTGTTATTATATTAACTGCAAATTAGTCTCTATGTGATTTAGTAAAATATATTGTCCATGCTATAACATGAGTACAACACCACATAGCGATATTATAATAACTGTAATAGATGTCTACCATTTTGTAAGCGGCTATTATATGACTAATATATCCAAGGTATCGTTCATTAATAGGAAGGCCTATTATTTCTATCTCACCTCGTGTTCTTTCTTCATGGTCTAAATATGTAATATAACGATTAGCACAATAATCATGTACATAATCTCCTATAGGATTAATATAATGTTTTTTAATAGATTGAAAAGCATTCTTCAATTTAGTTAAAATATTCATTCTTATTCTTTCTTTGAAACTACTTTTATTATTTCAATGGCAGTCAATAATACTTTGCCGATTTTTTCTAGACGTTTCTTTGTTCTATCGCTCATACTGGTTATAAAGTTAAAAAATGTTTATATTATCTTATCAATTTTTATATACCATCATTTTCTATTATATTATATTTAAAAGAACGATGCAATATACTTAGCTATATCTTTGTGTGAGTGTCTTACTAGATGGGTTTCATCTTTTGTTCTCCCTTTCTCAATAACAAGCAATATGATTCTATTTATATGATTTTTTATCAATGCTGTAATACTTACAAATCCTTTTTCCCTCGCCTTCAAGAGAGCCGTATTACCGAACAAAGTCATACAATTTACATCAGCTCCATTCTTCAATAATATCTCAACGACTCCCAACCATCCAGCCGCAGATGCTTTCATGAGGGCTGTAACTCCCTGCCAGCGTTGACAATATTGTTTCGCATTCACATCAGCACCTTTCTCCAATAGATATAACACGATATTTACATGTCCTGCCTGAGATGCCCCCATGAGACCCGTTTCGTCTGTCATGTCATCTCTCGCATTTACATCAACTCCAGCCTTGTTCATGAACATTTCTACTAAATCTAAATGCCCATTAGAACAATGACATACAAAACAATTATTAATCTGCTGTTGAATTTGTTCTTCAGTAAATTTCATCTGTTATGCCTTTAATTTTGTTTTTGTTGCTATTGTTATAAAGTTTCAATTTTATATTTTTATTATAAACCAATTTTTAATTGAAAAGAGAACGTATCCCATCTTTGGCTCCTTTATTAATATGAATCGTATTTATGTCATCTTGTTCATCGCCTGGATTTATTCTAATTGTGCCAATATTATTATCAAATACAGGCATTTTCCATTCTCCACTCATCATCTTTCCATTGGACATTCGCAATGAATGAGGATTAATACCACAACCTATTTCCAATATAACTAACTTTTTATTGTATTTTTTAATATTTGCAAACCAATCATTCAATCTTTTTCGTTGATGTTCATATGGTTTTCCGTAAAATTCGTAATCTCCAAACATACTTACGTTGGGACGAGACATATTTTTACAATATTTACATTGAGGAAGCCATTTTGCAATAAACATATCATCATAATCTGGTAAGTTTTCTGCAACACTCACTCCATTCATTTCATTGCATTTTTTATTCATACATTGTAAGTAATTTACACTTCCATGTACTTCATAAATTCTATTGGTATCAAAACCTGATCTTTTGAAATATCCATCAATATTCGAAGTAGTAATAAAATATTCTTTATCTTTGATATGTTTTAATAGTTCATAATATCCTTGATGAGGTTCTAGTGAATTCATCAATTTATAAAAATGTGCTTTAAATCCCCACGCTAACTCGGGATGTTCTTTCCACATTTTTAAACTTGATATCTCGTCATAAGCAACTGTTTCTTTACCTATTTGTATCTCTTTTTCCCATATACCATTTGAACCGCGATATGTAGGAATACCTGAATCAACACTCATACCAGCGCCTGTTACTAATAAAATTGCGTCTGCATCTTTTATTAGTTTTTTGGCACTATTAATGTTTTCCTTTATTAATTTTGTCATGATTTTCTTTAATTCCACTAACTGCTACAAAACTTATCAATTTTATTGTTATTAACGATAAATATTTGCACTTTCTGTATAATTATCACTATTATATATTCCTCGACCAACTATTACAATATCTGTGTCAACATCTTTCATTGTTCTATAATTTTGGTCGCCCACAATTTTAGATTCTTTATTGATACCAGGAGTCATATTTATTAACCCATTTAAATTTATTCTATATTGCGTAACTAAACCAACTAATCGTTCTGGATAATTATTTGCTATTTCTTTTACATTATCAATATAATCATAATTATTATTTGACATATTTGTAACTAAGATTACGCCTGATAATTTACTTACTACTTCACTATTTACATTACCCATAACGGTAATTAAATCAACCCACTTGGAATATTTGCGATATTGTTTTTCTACGGTATATGAAATGTCAACAAACTTTCTATCTTCCATTAAAAGAAAGTCTTTTTCAATTGACAATTCAATAAGTCGATTTTTTAATTCTTTATTGTCGTCTTCATAAAAGTCATAGTGTATTTTACAAATCACTATTTTATCTCCAATATCCTCTAATATTTTAATTAAACGATTTTTATCATCCAAATCAGCTGAAAAACACAATCTAGATTCTTTTTTTATCATAAGTTCTCTTAATCGATAGTTGATTATATCTGTCTTGCATAAAACACTTTTTACAGGAACACTACATGTATATCCTTCTTGTCTATCAAACATTGTAATAACCCCTACTATATTTACTTTATCCTTTATTGCTTCTATAACTTTATTAACAGAATTTCCGGTTGTTATAACATCTTCAATAATAATACAGTTATTTTTTTCATTATAATTTCCCTCTATTTGTTTTTTCGTTCCATATTCTTTTGCACCATCTCTTACCATTATCATTGGTATATTATAGTTAGTTGATATATAACTACATATAGGTATTGCGCCTAATGGAACCCCACATAATAAATCGCAATCATCTTTAATTAAATTGTACATTGCATCGCCAATAGTTTTCATTAACTTTGGATAAGAGACAATACCTTTCATATCAAAATAATATTTTGATATTTCTCCACTCTTTAAAGTAAATTTGCCAAACTTTACACAACCTGTTTTCAATAAATCTTCTATCATTGCTTTATTTATATGAAAATTTTTATTATTTTTCATATAAAAATTATTTATCAAAATGAAAACTATCCATAAAATCATGACAATCGCTTAAAAATAATTCATCATGTTTTGGCAATATTTGCTTATATTTATAAGTTAATAGAATTTCCATTATTTTATTCAAGTTCTCCATTTCCATAGACATTTTCCAAAGTTCTCCTGTTTTCACATTAAACAATTTGCAATCTACTTTTTTAGTATTTTCAGGATGTTTCATTTTCCATAACCATGCATAGATTGCTAACTGAAGCATATGGTCTGTTGTAATAGTTGAGCAACATTTTAATTCCCATAATACATTTTCAGTGATTATATCAGCTCTTGCCGAGAACCTAAAATCTTTTTCTGGAATAAACTGTTTTGTAAATTTATCAATATTTTGATGACCAATATCATCACCACTATGTATAATATATTCCTCAATTGAAGGACATTCATTTTGGCAATCACTACCAATAACATGTTTATATTGCTGCATACAAGTATTTATATCTTCATCTGTTAGCCAAGTATATTCATTATTTTCAATTTGATTTAACTTAAAATATAGAGATTCTGTAATTGCTTGATTTATATTTGCCATAAATAAGTATACACTTGGGTCAATGTTCTCGGGCAACGAATTTATCTTTGTTTCTAGAAAAGTTTTCTTTCTTTCTTTTATAAATTCTTTGTTTGTTTCAATTAAATCATACAAAACACTATCTTGTGTTTTGTCTATTTGAGAACCTTTCCAAACTGTTTTTAAATAATCATAGTACATACAAGGTATGGCTATTCCATTTAAGTCGCTAATTTCTTCAAAATATCCTTTTTTCGTTTCAATTAAAGAGGGTAAATCGATATTGTAAGTTGAGTCAACTTCTTTTTCAAATATTTGTTCTAGTAAAATGCATATTTCTTGATATGCTTCTTCTGGAATAAACTTTATTAAATCAGTTGGTGTTATTTTTACTTTTGTATATAACTCTTCTTCTTCTTCTTTAACAAACAATGTTTTTTGCATACCGCGAAAATTAATATATGGCTTTTCTTTCATTTCAATATGGCTAAGTTTCATAAAATCAATAGGTCGGTCGGTTGGACTAGTATCATTTTCGAGTACATACAAACCATTTTGTGCTCGGGTACAGGCAACATAAATAGTATTTGGACATATATTTTTTGGCAGGTTGCGAGCATAAAATTTAAAATAAGAATGGTCAAATCCGACGACAAAAACGTATTTTCTTTGTCTTCCTTTTACGCTATGAAAAGTGGAAAATACAATTTTTCCCTGAATTACTCTTTGGTCAATATCGTTGCTTTCTATCATTGGTACGTGACAAGGTATTCCCCGTTCTACTAATTTATTTTCTAACCTGCGTATATTGCTTTTATCACCTTTAACAGATGGACCTAATACAAATATATCGCTCGGGTTCACTCCACTTTCAAATAATTTTATTATTTCTGAATAAACAATTTTTTCCATATTTTGTCTAGAATTACGTATATAGTGTACCTGTTGGTCATCGCGACACGCATCCATTCTAGAGTCTCCAATTAACACTTCATTTACAAAGTCTCGAATTTGATTCGTAATACGGTAAGACATTTTCATAGTGCAATGAGAAAAGTCGGTTGTTTGCAAAAGGGGATGTTTTTCCCAAATTAAATCGCCAAACGTTAAATAACGAATATCTGAACCTTTAAACTCATATAATCCTTGCATATAATCCCCCAAAATTAATAATTGTACTTTTTTGTTTATATCAAACAAAAATTTACACATGAATTGAAAATATAAATAGGTCATATCCTGAGTTTCATCGAGCACCAATATATCAATATCAGGTATTGCTTGCTGCGGTTTCTCTTTATTGACTACAATTTTTCGTAGTTCGTTATCAACAAAAGCTGTGTCGCGATAATAACATACAGCCAAACTATGATAGGTATGCACATTTAAATTCTCTACCTTTTCCTTTTCAATCTTTTCTCTCACCTCAAATTTTAATGACTTATTGTAAGTCATCTGTAAAATTTTTTTATCTTTTAATTCTTTTGCCATTGAGAGAATTAATGTTGTTTTTCCAGTCCCAGCAACAGCGTCCACATACACATTTGTTCCTGTTCTTATGGTATCTAATATATGTTGTTGTTCAACACTTAATTTCATTTTAAAAATACGCTATCATTATTAAAGAAATATTTATATATTGTTTTGATATATACATTGTTCATTCATCGTGCATAATCATTTCTACATAATTGTAATTTTGGTTTTTTATCCTTTGTTTTTGGCAAATCATATTCAATAAATTTATTAATTTCTTCAAAATATAGTCTCCCTTTATAATTACTATACTCATTATTTACCCAATTCATTGAAATTGTTTTAAATTTTTCAACAAATGAATATTCGTCATTATAAATATCCATAGTTCTTCCAGTTGTAGTAGGAAAATTTCTTAATAAGTCAGTTAATTTTACAATATGTTTTACTTTTTCTTCTTTTGAATAATAATTCATGTATATACAATTATATTTGAAAAATTTCCGATATAATTGTAGTTGTATTTATTTTCTACGTTTTTTTGTTTTTCCTTTACGTGTTTTACGTGAGTATTTCTTTTTCCCTTTACTTAAATTATTCTTCAAACTCTTTTTTAAACTTTTACCTCTCCTTTTTTTTCCTCCTAGATAAGACCTTATTTCTTTTTGCATATCAACGCCTATTGGCTGGCCTTCTTCTTTCTCGTTTGTTAATGCTGTAATTGCCTGTCTTTGTAGCACTACATCTTGGGGTCTTTTAAAAAATCTATATACCCCAGGATGTCTCCAACCTTCATGTGGGTTTTTGTCTGTACCTGCCTTCCTTATTTCAAAATATGGCATTTCTTTTTTTACATACATTTTATGTCCTTTATATTTACCTTCCTCGCGCGGTTTTGTTGTTGATTCCCTTCGATTTATTATATAATATGTTTCACCTTCTTTTAATTCATTCTCATTTACCTCTCCTTCTAGCAAACCAGGATAATTTTCTTCTATAGAATCTGTCATTATTTACTATATATATATATAACTAAATTATATTGGAATTTTTCAAATATAATTATTTTCTACGTTTTCTCGTTTTTCCTCCAGTACGTGTATTGGGCTTAAATTTTTTATTAAATGTAATAGCCCGCAATAAACTTAATTGTTTTTGTGCATTTCTTTTTGTAGTACATTTTGAGTATACTTTTCTTTTACCTTTCGCTTTATACACGGTATAACAATTTTTTCCTCTAACTTTTCTAGTTTTAAATGGCATTCTTAATAAATTATGAGAAATTATTTGGAATAATCTCTATTTATCTTAAATATAACATCATCATCTTCTACATCTGTTGTATCATTTTCCGTATAAGCGTCAATATATATATCAATATCACCTGTTGGATAAGTTAGCAGAGTCTTTATAATAACGTAAAAAGGAAAGAATATGGCTGTAAAATTCATTATTAATTATATAATGTTATTTTTAAATTTATTTATTAATAAATTTACAAATCATAAAGCATCTTTAGTTTTAAACAAAAAGAATAATTTGTATTATCCATTTTTAATGTACGACCATGTTCATCAATTAACCTCACTCGTAGTCTTTGTATGTCAACAGGACCAAAATACAATTTTGGCTCTGAAACAATATCTAATTCGTTATTTGTTAATAGATGAAATCGTTTTCCTTTTATTGATATTCTTGCTAAAATATCATTACTCATTATAGAATCATTAAAAACGTTAATAAAGTTTGAATTTGAACTGTTATTGAAGTCTTCTACTGAAAGAAATATATATTTAGTTCCCGGTTCAATCATGCGCTCGGAATAATAAAAATCACCACCTGAATAAAGCCCTTTTGTAAATCCTAAATTCCAACCTAATTTTGTGAATAAACTTGTATTATCTGGCTCTCCATGTAATGTTTTCGAAAAATCTAATACTATTTCTTGTACTCGGAGATATTCATTTAAAATCGGTCCCAACGACACTCGATGGCTACCTGACCCGTCGTCCTTTAAATCTAATTTGAATTCTATAAATGAAAATACATTAAATGGGTCATTATTATTTTCCCCAATTATATGTCCATGTTCATCAACAATATATTGCAATGGCTCAATAATAACACCTGTAGCTTGGTCTACAATATTGCCACTAGCGTCTATTATATTACCCATTTCATTAACAATCTTACCATCTCTATCTAAAAATAACCCGTTTATTCCGTGAGTGCCATCTTCTGCAGGTTGATTCAAAGTGAAATTTATGATAGCAATCAAATCATCCTCGGTATAGTTTCCATCAGGAATAATTAAAGTTCTTTTTTTTGTATTCATTATTTCTGGTTGATAATAATTAATGTAGTTTACTATAATATGCAAATGATTGTTACCATAACTTTCAGAAATACTATAAAAATAAGGCGGCAATTCAATACTTGCTAATTCCATTGAAACAACTTTAGTAAGACGTGTTGGAAGTTGCAACGTTAAATCTGAACTATTGGTATTTAAAATATTACTTCTATATCGTGTATCTATATTTAAGCATTTTGTAACAATTCTAGTATTTAGAGGATTTAAATTTCCAGGTAAAAATTCAGATGGTTGCGTATAAATATATTCTTTAGTAGGTCTACTAATTACATTTTCACTTTTCTCACTAGGTACTTTGCTTAGTGGTGTATTGAAAGTATCTAATTTATAATTATCTGGAATAGTTGTAGGTATATGTTTATTGTCCAATTTACATTTAGCATCAATAAGTCTTTTTTTAGCCTTTTCTAGAAACTCAATTAAATCTCGTTTATTTCTCTTGTTAATGTGACCGCTATTTAGCAATTGTGAACGAATCTTAGTTTCTTTAGATTCTATATCATGTATCGTATGTTCTGGTTTTTTAGGTAATTTAAAGAAAACTTCCAAATCCTTTATATTATAATTATCAACATCTAAATCTAAATTTTCCATTCCTTATAGTATCAAATTATTAAATTTTAAGTAATTAAAGTAATTAAAGTAAAATGGTGCGTTTAAATTATTTTTATTTTGAATAATTCTTTTCGCATGATTAATTATAGAATGTCAGCCAGCGATTATACCCATTTAAGAAAAGTACGTCATGTATACCAACCTAGTGTTACAGGAACACATCACCATGTTAATAATTTAAATTATGGTAATCCTTATTCACACCACCATGTTCATACACCAATCCATCTTCCTTCCCAACCACACCCTCATGGTTATACACATCCTCCAGTTCCGGGACACCCGCCTATGCATTATCCTTCTCCTGTTGTAATGCCGCAAGCACCTTGCTCTGGTAGCTGCCCTCCATCTTACCCAATGCATCAACATCTTGCATATGCCCCTCCTACTTACCACTACCCTACATATGGATATCCTTATGTGCAGCCATATTATCAGGATAGCAGCGAAACCGTTGTTGTTCATACTCATCCCTCTACTTGTCAAAACCTCCCTACAGTAGTTGATAGTCATGACCATCATCATCATCCTCATCAACCTCATCATCTTGACCATCATCACGATGAAGCATATAATCATGGTCATGATTTAGGACTTCGTCATGGCAATACCTATATCCACAACCATGGAGATGATATAGTTGAGCATCATCATCATCACTTTGGTGGTAGTAGGTCTCGCGCAACTGGTCCATCATCAACTACTAGATATCAATATTTAATTTCTCCCGTAATTGATGGTACCGTAACATTTAGCATTGACCCTAATTTATCTTTTACTAAAGATATGCGTATTTCTGTTACATCTGATTTAAGTAATAATAATTATTTTGAAGGTAATGTCTACAGTTACAATCCATGCAACGGTGAAATTACTATTTACAAGATTTCTACAGTAAACGGAACTTTCAATAGACCTACAAGATATAGATTATCATTCGGTGCATCTTTCCAAGAATTTGATAAATTAAAATTAAGAACTGCTGAATTAGAACTTAAAGTATTTGGTTCAACTGTAGATGCATCAGGTAATCCAGTATTTGTTGACCCTTCAGGAAATCTAACTAGTGAAGAATTAACTAAGGCCGATACTGATGTTAAGAATCTATACAAATATTTCTTTAATGAAACCTTAGCTGATGATGCGGCTTATGAAAAGACAGAGGCTTATTTGACATTAAAGGTACACACCTTGTACAATTATTTCTTTGATGTTAATGTTGTAACAAATACCGCGTTTAATCCAAATAACAACGGTGTAGAATTAACAACTTTACCCAAGAAAATTGGTCAATTAAATTATTATTTCTTTGGAAATACAAACCCAACATTAAATGTTTAATTATTAAATTATAAGGGTGTGAATTAATTATTTTAGCAAATTATATTTTTATTAGTATTTGTAAAAATATAAGGTATATATATAATATAGAGTTCAATGAGCAAAACACCAATTGTTGATCTTTCAATTAAATCTACTGGCTTTTTAAAAGTTGGTAGTACACAACTTTCAGAAGCAAATTTAAATGTTTTAAGTGGGGTGACAGATATATCTCAATTAACTGGTGCAAAAGGCCAAAAAGGTGCTGCTGGTGATTTAGGACCTAAAGGCCAAGAAGGTGAAAAAGGTAATACCGGTAACCCTGGTAACCCTGGTAACCCTGGTAATAAAGGTGAAAAGGGCCAACAAGGTGAAGTGGGTCCTAAAGGTGTTGATGGAGCTAAAGGTGTAATGGGCGAAAAAGGCATTCAAGGTGACGCGGGTGCAATGGGAGAGGCGTTTCAAGTAGATGAATTTAATGTTCATTTAACAGATACAAAGGTAAATAGCATTATTGCTAGTTCTGGTGGTACCCCCAACGACTTATTCCTATTCGTTGTTGCTCTTGATTCAAGAACAAGCAATGTAATATCAAACATGAGTATAGGAAATGATGTAACTAGACATGTAATTGCATACAATGGTAGTACATTTATCTCTTATGGACCATTTACAGGACTAAGAGGTCTTCCTGGAAATAAAGGGCAGCAGGGAGATCTTGGACTTAAAGGAGAAAAAGGTCAGCAAGGTGCTGGTACCAAAGGTGAAAAGGGCCAACAAGGTAACGCCGGCAATCCAGGTCTAAAGGGTGATGTGGGCCCTAAAGGCGACGCGGGCGCTGGTAGTTCCGTTAACTATAGCAGTTTTAATTCAAACATTATTCCAAGTACAAACAGGTTATACATTCTAGGTGATGCAAGTAAACAATGGGCAAATTTTCATACACGTACTGCGAATGTCCATGAAGATTTGACTATACATCCTGGTGCTAATACAACAGTAAATGGAACAATGGCTCTTACTAATGGTTCTGCATTAGATGTGTTACCTGGTGCTACAGTAAACATTGCTGGCCAGTTACTTGTTGGTGGTCAGCAAGTTACCGGTGGTGCCGGCCAAAAGGGTGACAAGGGCCAACAAGGTAACACCGGCAATCCAGGTCAAAAGGGTGATGTGGG
>CESN01105119.1_pt1 | contig 20868 bp, 35 predicted proteins | sample 531181 | NCBI WGS metagenome assembly CESN01 (sample SAMEA2621990, study PRJEB7988) | marine metagenome | isolation source: saline water (ENVO:00002010), including
GTGGGTGCAGGAAAGAGTAACGAAACAATAGTTACTGGAAAAGATGATAGATGTATGGGATCAATGATGGTACCATATGCACCAGACCCTTCCTATGATTGGAAGGACACTCTCAAGAAGATGCAAAAAGATTATTAACCATTACGGAGATAGATATGGGGTATAGTAAACAACTTATCGACCATTATGAAAATCCTAGGAACGTGGGTTCTATGGATAAAGAAGATAGTGACGTAGGCACAGGACTTGTGGGAGCACCTGCTTGTGGCGATGTTATGAAACTACAAATAAAAGTAAACAAGAAAGGATGTATTGATGACGCCAAGTTCAAAACGTTCGGCTGTGGCAGTGCTATTGCTAGTAGTTCTCTTGTTACTGAGTGGGTTAAAGGCAAAACACTGGGCGAAGCAAGGGAAATTAAGAATACAGAAATCGCAACAGAACTGGCTCTTCCACCCGTAAAAATACATTGCTCAGTACTGGCAGAAGATGCCATTAAAGCCGCTATTGATGATTACAACAAAAAGAATGTAAAATGATTTGTATTAAATTTGTTTGATGTTTGCGGCAATAGTTCGGCCACGGAATTCTTCTAAGTTATATTCTAATTGAATACCTTCTAGTATATCCGTTATACCTGCTTTTTTAAATTGGGAAACGTGTACAAATATATCTTTGCCACCTTTTTCTGGAGTGATAAATCCAAAACCTTTTACTGGATTGTACCACTTTAGTTTTCCTTTTTCCATATGTTATATACGCCCTAGTTTGTTTTTAGTAGTAATAATACTAATCATATTTATAAATTTTTTGGTAAATGTTACGGATATCATAATAAAAGAAAGGCGTTGTAAGAATTACTCTTCAACGCCATTCTTAATCAAATTACATAGAGTTCTTTTTTTCTTGAATCTCTGCTCTTCTAGACTTTGCAAGTTTACCCATTTCGCCTAATGCTTTTCTGGCTCTTGCCGCTGAGGCTTTCACGCCTTTGGTATCGAAAGATTCAGACTCTTTCAAGTAGTTCTCGTATGCCGCCGTGATTTGCTCATGAATTGATGACATATTTTTCTCCTGTTACTATTTTATATATGTTACGCCAAGTTGGTACCTTTTCGATTTGACTGTTCGAAAACATCTTATTGTAACTATGTTCAATAAGGATTGGTTTAAGTCCATGCTTTAGTCCAACTAATGCATTTTCTGGCTTATCTTCAATCCACCAATGCCCTTGACCCATTTTACTCAAAACTTCTTCCTTGCCGGAACCAGTTTCTAAGAAATGGATATCCTGAAAAGTGTCTTCTCCAAAGACATCTGCCAAATTCATTTTTCTTAATGCTTGGCTAGGTTTGTCTAAAGTTAAAGAAGTTATAGCACTAAAGGTATATCCTTTTTCTTTTAATGCTTTCACTATTTCAACACTATCTTTATGTGGTTCTAAAAAACCAATCCATGCAGATCGATTAAATATCTTTACTAACCATTCTGCTTTATCTTCTGGAATAGCATCTTTCTGGATATTTGTAACAAATCTAAGATGTGTTTTATACTCTGTGTCACCGCCTTCCTTGACGATGAAACCCTCTAACGCCATCCATTTTTGGAAGGCAGTATCCCAATCAAGTAGAACTCCGTCTACATCTACTAAAATTTTTTGACTCATGTTTTTATTCCAGTGGTTGCTTCAATATATTGTTTTGCCATAGTGGTATGGGTTTTTGAAGAACAAACTACACTGGACTTAGGCATATGAATATCTGATAACGGATCCGCTGTCATCATGAATTGACCTAGGCCAATTCCTTTACCTGTGTTCATTAATGTTAAAGGCTTATGTAAGCGATAACCTGTGTCGGTTATGTCATCTACTCTTGCTACGATCTCTTCTCCGGATTGTAACTTAAATGATACGGTATCGCCTTTTTTGTGCGGACTTTCAATTAACATAATTTATTGTTTGATTCCTTCCATACCGTGGTCTTCAACGTACTTAACAAGTTCGTTGTATCCCCCAACGTACTTACCGTTAAGTATGATTTGCGGTACGGATCTTGGCTGTGGCATACCATTTGCTTCAAACTCTTCTAATAAAGTTTCTCTACTTAGGTCTCTGCCTATCAACATTTCTTTGTATTCTATTCCTGATGTCTTAAGCAAATGTTTTGCCTTATCACAATAGGTACACATTGGTTTTGAATATACTATATTTGTCATAATTATAATTTGAATCCTTTGAATGTATCTTTCTCTACGTCTTGTTTTACGCCCCCAATTATATATGACTCTACTTCTGTTTCTTGTGGAGCCACTTGTAATCCTGCTGAACTCAACCAATGTTGTGTCCAAGGTAAAGGATTAGTATTCACCGGTTGATCAAAGATAGGTTTGTATCCTAAGGCTTTCAATCTTCTATTAGCAATGAATTCTACATACTGGCCTAAGATTTCTTCGTTCAATCCAATGATGGATCCATCTTTGAACAAATACTTTGCCCAAGCCTTCTCTTCTTCAACGCAGGTCTTCCACATATCATAAACTTCTTCTTCACTTTCCTGTCCTAGTTTTTGCATTTCAGGATCGTCATTACCACGTAACCAATTTTTTAAAACGTGTGTTGATAAGTTTAAGTGTGTTGCCTCGTCTCGAGCAATTAAAGAAACAATTTTTGCTGATCCTTCCATCATCTTACTTTCTGCAAAGGCAAACGTACAAGCAAATGACACGTAAAATCTTAATCCTTCTAAGATGTTTACATTCATCATTGCAAGGAATAATTTCTTTTTGACATCTGTAATTGTTCCTTTGCCTTTATACATAAAGTTTTCTACTGCTTCTGTATAAGAATCATAATTTTTAGTAACTGAAATAGCACGTTTAATAATTTCGTCATCTTCTAAGATGTGATCCAATACTTCACTTGGATCAGGATAAACGTTTTTCATAATGTGTGTATAAGAACGTGAATGGATTGTTTCAAAGAAATCCCAAGTAACAATACAACCTTCTAGTTCAGGTAATGATACCCAAGGTAAAAATGCAAGACTTGGACCTCTGCCTTGTACACTATCTAATAGTGTTTGATATTTTAAGTTGCTTGTGAAGATATGTTTTTGTTCAGGTCTGAACTGTTGATAGTCCGCTCTATCTTTTTGAAGACTTACTTCTTCAGGTCTCCAAAAGTAACCTAGCATAGTTTGATTAAGTTTATCAAACTCAGGAAACTTAAATGTATCATATCTCTGTGTATTCTGATCTTCACCAAAGAACATTGGTTGCTTTGTAAAGTCTACTTTGTTTCTATTAAAGACAGTTTTCGCCATTTCTTACTCTTTCTATATCTCTATTTTCCTATACTATTATAAATTACTTTGCGTCGCTTGTCAATAGTTAAATTGCACAGGCTTCACATTCTTCGTCCAATTCCTTTTGAGAAGTTGGTTCAGGGTGTGGTGCTTCTTGCTCCAGCGGAGTACTTATCTCTTCTCTCAATTCTTCTACGTCTTCACCTTTAAAATCATAGGTATTTTGATAGTAAGAAGTTTTCCAACCTAGTTTATATGTTGTAAGTAAGTCTTTAAACATAGTACTCATTGGAACTTCGTTATCTTCGTACTGAGTTGGATTGTAACTCCAATTACCTGATATTGCTTGATCAAAAAACTTTTGGATCACAGCCATTACATGGATATACCCTTCATTACCAGGCATCTCCCAAAGTAATGTATAATAATTTTTTAAACTTTGAAACTGCGGAACAATTTGTTTAAGAGGCCCTTTTTTTGATTTCTTAATGGACAAGTACCCTCTAGGTGGCTCAACTCCGTTTGTGGCGTTCGACACAATGGAACTGCTCTCCGAAGGCATTTGTGCGGACAATGTCGAGTGCCGTAGACCGTGCTGTCTAATGTCATTGCGTAAAGTATCCCAATCATACTTTAACTTAATATTACAGACTTCATCCAAGTCTTTTTTATATGTATCAATTGGTAGTATGCCATCACTATATTTAGTGCGGTTAAAATAATCACAGGCACCTCGTTCTTTTGCAATTTTATTACTTGCTTTTAATAGATAATACTGAAATGCTTCTGTAAGTTCATGTACCTTAGTTAATGCTTTTTTATCATTATATTTTACACCATGTCTTGCAAGAAAGTGTGCTAGTCCAATGTAACCGATTCCCAAAGAACGTCTTGCTTTTGTAGATTTTTCAGCCGCCTCAACTGGATATTTTTGATAATCAATTATTTCTTCTAAGGCTCTTACTGCAAGTTCGCATAATTCTTCCAAATCATCAAGTTCTTTAAGAACTCCAACGTTAATTGCACTTAAAATACATAAAGCAATCTCACCTTCAGGATCATCTATGTGTTGTAAAGGTTTTGTTGGCAAAGTAATTTCCTGACACAGGTTGCTCATGTAAACTGTATCTTTAAATGAACTGTGTGTGTTTGCATGATCTACATTCATAATATAGATACGTCCTGTTTCAGCACGTTCACGTAGGACATCACCAAACAATTCCATAGCAGGAATACTTTTCTTCCTTATGCTTGGATCCTTTTCATACTTTGTGTAAAGTTTTTCAAACTTTGCTTGATCACTAAAAAAGGCTTCATATAAATCTGGTACTTGGTGTGGCGAGAATAAAGTTATGTCTTTGCCACCTAAAAATCTTTCATACATTAATTTGTTCAATTGAATTGAATAATCTAATTTACGTACTCTATTATCTTCTGTGCCTTTATTATTTTTTAAAACTAGTAAATCTTGAATCTCATAATGCCAAAGTGGGAAATGGGTAGTTGCACTACCTCCACGTACTCCGTTCTGTGTACAACATCTTACAGTAGATTCAAACTTCTTTAGAAATGGAACAAGACCTGTATGTGCTACTTCTCCACCTCTAATCTTAGAGTTGATTGCTCTAATACGTCCTGCATTAATTCCTATGCCTGCCCTTTGAGCCGTATAACGTCCAATAGCCATATCGCTAGAAAAAATACTATTAAGGGTGTCATCACTATCAACAAGGACACACGAAGCAAATTGTCTAACAGGTGTACGTACACCGGCCATGACTGGCGTTGGGATATTGATTTTAAAAAGTGAGGTCGCATCATAGTATCTCCTTACGTAATATAATCTATCTTCTTTAGGATAGTTTGCAAATAATGTTGCCGCAATCATCATGTACATATATTGCGGTGGTTCAAAGATCTGTCCTGAAGATCTATCCTGTACAAGATACTTGTCTACAATTTGTCTTAGTCCAGCATAGGTAAAATTTTCATCTCTGTTAAGTTTTATGTATTTGTCAAGGGATTCTAATTCATCTTCAGTGTAAAGGTCTAAAATTTGTGGATCGTAAACACCACGTTCGATATTAAGTTTGATCATGTCAAAGAAAGATTTGTGTTTGTATTCACCAAACACATCTTTGTACACTCCATATAATAATAGTCTTGCCGCAACATATTGATAGTTGGGTGCTTCTAATGAAATAAGATCGTTTGCTGACCTAATAAGAACATCTTGTATCTCCCGTGTACTCATTCCATCGTAAAACTGAAGGTTTGAATTCATTTCAACTTGTGAAATACTAACCCCTGATAAACCTTCGCAGGCAAATTGAACTACTTTATGAATTTTATTAATATCTAATGGGAGTCTTTTACCATCTCGCTTTACTATGTGAATTCCTGAACCGTTTGACATCTATTACTTCCTTACTTTTTACTTTTACAATACCTCAAAAAAGTATTTAGTTTACCTGGGGCATCTTGAAAATACGTTGTGATACAAAATGCTTTGGTAGTCCTATATATACTTCCTCAATAATTGGGTTTATTAAATTGTTATCCACAGCCAGCAGATGATATGTGTCTTTACTTTTTGTGTCTACTGTATTATGTATCTCAAAACTGCTATCTGAAAAACGTTCAGTTAATTGGAGACTGTAACAGATTCCTAAAGTAATGCACATCTCAGTGTATAAATTTTTTTCTACTAATTGCCATGGGTCTAACCAAGTTTTCTGATTCCAGGGATCTACATCGGTTTTGAATACCCGAGGGGCCTTTTTATACAACACTAGACAATCCGTGAACGGATCTTTGGATTTTTCAAGTGTTGATCTGAAGTCATGCCATTCTCGTAGCCGAGACTCATATCCGTTTTCAAACATTTACCTTACTATGTTTTAGAGTTGACTTTAAAATGTAAATATCCTTGATCACTTGTAGTAGAGTTTAACACCTGAATGGCCACTGTGTCAACCGTTGTGTCACCATTTACGTCAAGATAGTTTGCTCTAAACTGTAAATTGGTTTGGTTGCTGGCACTTCCACTATAAGTAAATTCGTCATCAAGGGATACTGCGTTGTTGACGCTGTCAATGACAAGATTGATTACACCCATACGTTGTGCATCAATAACTGAACTTTTGTATGTGTATTCAATTGAGAATGATCTAGAAGCGTCACCTGGTAATCTAAATAATGTTACGTAACTTCCTGTTTGTATTATGTTTAGATTATGTGTTGAACTATCAAATAAATCTATTTCACCTTCAGTTTCACTTTTGTATGCAACACTTGTATAATTTGCATCATACATTAATCTTCTTTTTCTTTCAAAGAAATCTTCGCTACTTGAATTACCTTCTTGTCGTGTATTAATAATAGTGAAGAACGGAGTAGTATCTCCACCACCTTCATTACCTACGTCAATAAACTTGTTGCCTGTGCTATGATTGAACTGGCCGTTTTGGTACCATAAACCGTGTTGGTTAATGTATCTAAATAGACTGTTGCTTACATTGTTTCTTGATGGTCCAGTAGCCTGTGCTTGTGAACCTATGATTGTATCTTTTCCATATACTATACCATAATCATTTGTTTCGAATGTACACTTGTCAAAAAGGTTATCATTACAGTCGTCATCACTTTTAACTGCATAACTAAATCCTGTAACTTTTACATTTCTAAATGTATTTTGCATTGTTCCAACTATGCTTGACAATGAAGACATCTTAATTCCTATTGCGTTTGGTGTTGTGGCACTAGTTGAAATCCACGGACCCTCAATTATAATATCTTCAAATAAACTTTCTCTACAAGTTACAAGATCAAGTCCTGTTTTCTCAAGTGTATTAATTTTTAATGTTACACCTTTGATTGTAATTTTTCTTGCTTGGTTAGTTAATGAACTACCTGAGTCAGCCGCCGGAGAACCTGGAGTACTTAAACTGTTAACAGTTTTAAATATAGGAAATTCTCCTGTCTGATGAATTATTGTTTTATCACTGCCTGCACCTATTAACGTTGCATGAGGTGGAATATGTATTGTGTTTGTAATTGTATATGTACCTGGCTGTAATTCTAAAACAACTCTGCTTGGTACTGTACCTTTAGTAGAAGTGTTAAGATATAGTTGGTCTACTGCTCTTTGTAATTGTGCAGTTTGATCTGTTCCATCTCCTAATGCACCAAATGATTGAACTGTGACAGTTTCATCTAATCTCTTTTGAAGTGTTCTTGTAATAGGACTAGTTGCACTTGCACCTGTTTGTATTGAACTTCCTGTTTTATATGTGTATGTACTTGCTAATTCAAATAAGTTATCGTGTTCTGTTATGATTTTAGAATTGCCTACTGCTGGTGAGCCTTCTGATACTGCACCATTACCAATGTAAAGTTCTTGGGAATCAACTGCCCAACCTAATTCACCGCCAGCAAGTTGAGGAATTCCAGAGCCAACGTTCTTTTGTCCTCTTCTAATTTGAATACGTGATATCTGTACTACTGCCATTTAATAACTCCTGATACATATATTTATGCGAACTTGTCGTAATACAGATATACCCTATCCCACCATTTAGATTCCCATTGTGCAAAATCTTCTTCTAATAGGTCGAATTGCTGGTATTGAAAGTCTCTACTACACATAAAAATATGTCCAGAACGTATATTTGTGTCATATAATTCATTGTGTGCTAGGGCATAAGCCGTCAATTGTAGGTAGTAATCTTCAACCCACTCTTTCTTCTTAGGCTTATTTGTTTGCTTGAAGTCCATGATTGCAGGTTTACCCTTGTAAACTCCTACAAGGTCAGTTGTACCTGCATAAATCTTAGGATGAAACAAATGTACTTCACTTCCCCACATTTCATCTATATCAACTATCGCTTTTTCACGTACTGTTTCAGCCATTTGATGGGCCTGTTTAGCATAAGGATTAGATCCCGGAATAGGCCATTGTCCTTTATCGATATAATCTTCAAGGTATTTGTGCATACGTGTTCCAATACCTGCGGCTTCTGTTGTGATCTGTTTTGCTTTCTCTGTTCCTACACGTTTACGCCATTCGATTAAATGTGTCTTGTCCTTTGTAGCATCTAGTATAGTTGTTACACTTGCTACTGCATTTCCATCAGGACAGGCATACAATCTCTTACCATCTATGTGTTGGCGTTTTAATTCTTTGTAATCAAACTTATTTGTGATTAAAGACAATGTGATCTCCTATTCGTATTCAAAATCAACTATAAACGAGCGTCTCTGTGTTGATGTAGGATAAACTCCGTGCCATACTCTACCATCTAGCATAACCACGCCGCCTGCTTTGCTTAGATAGTGTCCCGGGTGTTGATACCCATTAGGCTCTGGCATTAGGGTAAACAAAACACCGTCATACTTATTATCCTTTGAAGTAACAACATCGTCCATATGCAATACCACACTGAAAGTTTTATAATTCATGTCGCCAGTGTGTACGTGTACTCCTTGAAAACCATTTTTATTATATGTTATAGTCCATGCACGTATTACCTTAAGTGTTTTTACTGGTAATGTAAATGATTTCACTTTGCTTAATATCCAATCCAAATAGTCCGGTTTAAGATCTCCCCATCTGCAAGAAGTCTTTTCACTTTCCAAATCTATTTGTTCACCATTTGCGGTTGTGGTGTAATCGCTTATGTCCTGTCCATCATGTTCAAATAATTTTTCGAACTTTTTATAGTCAGGATAGTGTGATGTAATAATCCATTGATTATTGACGCTTTGAATGTTGTCGTCTTCGTTAGTGTAGTTTAGTTTTCCCATTCTACTAGTATATACTAAAAACTGTAGAAAGTCAAGTTATAGATTGGCTTGAGTGGCTCTTTGAGCCATTTGGTCTATGTTGCCTGTGTCCTCGGGTGGCACCTCAGCATCAGCACCACCTTTGAACGTTATTCCTTCTGGGTCAAATTTATCAACAAAGTTTTTGATTGCAGGTACAGTATCGTAAACATTTTTGAATGTTTCAATATCAAACTGCTCTGAGCCTAAGTTAGCCATTTCTTGATTAAGATCGTCCCATGATAGTTTATCTTCGCCTGCTTGTGAGTGCATTCGGAGAATTCTGATGAGGTTAGGTGTTGATGATTCTAAGACTTTTTTTTTGAGTCGGCCAGAATATTTCCAAGTCTTCGTGAACGTTCTATACTTTCACGTTTACCTCGGCCTGCTTCTTCTTCCCCACCGACTGCAGGTTCGCTTGTTGCAAATTCATCTTCAGTTCCAGCCTCTGCCTCTGCGCCTGCTTCAGCATCTACTGTTGGCTCCATTTCTGGTTCTTCTGCCGGAGCCTCGTCTCCCATCTGTGCGGGAGCACCTTCGCCTGTTACAATGGCTACGCCACCTGTAAGTGCGTCTCTAGTTTGCTCTAATGTTGTGAATAAAGTTTCTAATGCTGGTTTCACTGAACCAATGAATTGTTCTGATTGTTCAGAACCCATTTCGTCTCGAATTTTGTCGCCTATTTCTAGCATTGCTTCTGTTTGCATTTCAGCAGTGTCTTCCATCCAGCCTGTTACTCTGTCTACCATATCCTTTGCGGCCATAACAAGTGTTGCTTCTTCTTCAGCGCCTTCTTTTACTGCCTCTGGTTCTGCTATGTTTTCGCCTGCTTCTGATCTTTCTTTGATTTCAGCATTAATAATATCTAAAAATAGTTTGTTTTTTTGATACTCGTCAGTATGAACTGCATCAAAACTTTCGTTAGTTTCGATGTCACTAATTTTAGTTCTTAACTTATTGCTAGTATCTTGTAATTTTTCTAATGTAAATGCTTCAAGATTGATACGTTCGCCAAACTTTTTAGTCAGACTTTCGTTCAATGTCTTAGCAGTAATAGGTTGTGATATTTGACTAATTTTCATTGTTCATCCTAACTTGTAACTATATTTATTTATCATAAATGAATAATTCAATGGAGTACTTGATTTGCATTGCCTTATCATTTGCTATTTCAAAACGTGTAAATGCGGCATCTCTGCGGGTGTCATCACTTGTATTCTCTATTGTATGCTTGTAAAAGACGGCATCATTGTAATATTTTGCTAGATCTTCATCCAATTTACGTATTTCACTTATCTTATGTTGTTCTTCATTGACAATAACTTTTGCTATGGCAACTGCTCCTGTTTTGCTGAAAGTTGTAGCAATTATCTTGTTTGTGTTAAGATCAAAGATTCTATACCCGTTTCTGTGTTTACGTATAATAATGTGTTTAAGTCTTATGCTATTGCCCTTGGCATAAGGTATAGCAATATCGACCTGTGAATCGACAAGGTCCTTGAGTGCTTGTATTAATTCTTTACTGTACGGGGTCATTAGCCATTACCAAAACTGTATTATTATCTACTCTTTTACTTACTAATGCTTTGCGTATCAATGCTTCAATTACGAATTGTTCTCTATCAGTAAAAGATAAAAACGGTTTTGGTTCTGACATTCTTGTTAGAAGTTCTTTTTCTTCGTTGTTGGTATGAATATCAAAATGTTTTAATAACTCATTAATTTTCATACTATACTTGTCCTGTTGCTATTTGTTTTAGAATAGGTTCTAAGTCTTTTTTATTATGAACAGTTGCAATAGGTTGTCCTGCTTTAGGGGTTGTTTTTGGTTTAAGTGTTATTTCTTGTCCTTGTGCTTGTTGTATTTCAAACTCCTCTTCGCCTCCATCTTGTGTTGGCATAGGAATAGTTGTTCCTGGTTTTAATAGTTTATTCATTGCTTGGCCGGCCGCTTTTTGTTGTATCTTGTTTAACATCTTGTCTTTGACTGCGCCAGCACCTTTCTTGGCCATGTTACCTGCCATCTTACCAACTGCTTTGGCACCCTTGGCCATTCCTTTGCCTACTGCCTTTGCGGCCTGTGTGCCCATCTTTGCGCCAACTCTACCTGCCGCCATTGCACCTTTGGCAACTGCACCACCAATTGCTCCTACCACTGCTGGTAAGGCCTCATCTATTTGTTCATCAGTCAGATGTGGATATTGTTCTTTGATCTTTGAACGGATATCATCTTCAGTAAGTTGGAATTCGTTAAATCTCATTATCTTCTTCTTGCTTTTCTTTTCTTAGGTTTATACCTATTTATTGTTAAAGAATTACGTTTATTAATTTTTGCAAGTCTTTTACTAAATGCACCAGCACGTTTAGTTCTTTGTGACTTGATGTTCATGTTACGTCCATACTTGTATTTTGCTTTTCTAATATTAATAGAACTTGAAACTCTCTTAGGTTGATTACAAACTGTTGGTGTAGATACAATACGTCCTTTTCTAGAACCAGCAGTGCATCTATATTTTCTTACTAGTCCGCTTTTACCCTTAGACCAAATACCAACTGCACCTTCTATGATCTCACTAATAATCATCTTCTTCTAGTGCTCCTTGGTGCTCGTCTGCTACCGGCCTTGTTTAACGCCGCTACTCTACGTGATGCTGGATTTGTACGTTTTGTTCTACGTGCCTTACGTGCCATTCTTGATCCTAATCTTGCTCTAGTTCTTTTTAGTCTGATCCTAGCCTTGACATTAGGGGCCGCAAAACATTGTCCTATATTTGATACAATTCTATTCTTTCTTATGCCAGAGGTACATCTATACTTACGGACAACCTTGTTTCCAGACTTTGCCCATATTCGCTTTTCTAATATTGCTGATACGATTTCACTTACTAGCATAACACTAGTATTTATATGATTTGATGTTAACCTAGATTAAGTAGGATTACTACGATCGTGGAGAGCAAACCAGCAACAATGGTTCCTGTTGCACCTATGATTACTTTGATCATTGACTTATTACCGTTAGTAATGTCTGAGTGGATATGCTCTACTTTTGTCTCAATTTTAGACAGTCGTAGTTCTAAATTGTTATATCTCTGCTCACACAAGTCAACGTGTGCTTCTAAGTTTTCTCTTTCTAAACTAGTGGCTTTTGCCATCTCTATCTCTCCATACCATTTGTTCTCTGGGTAGGGGCCTTTATACTTTGCCTGCTTCGGATGTAAAGTTTGCCTAAATGTTATTTCTCTATAACAATATTATTTACCGTATTACCCTGCTATATTATCTACTCGGTTAAACACGATATTAGTACTTACTTTGTCTTTAGTTCGGAATGCACTAGTATTTATCACTATGCTTTCATTTAAATTTTTGATTATAGGCACTAGGTCAAAGTCGTCTTTTATTGCTTCTATATCCAAGCCAGCAACCGCAGTTTCAAGCCTAAACATAAAGGTCCATAGGTTATGCATACCTTTATAATCACTTCCAAATCCATCTTCTTCTGAAAGTTCTTTCCTAGTCAAAACAGGACTAGCATCATAGTAAGGATTAAATCTTAATGAAAGTGTTTGGAAGAATGTATTAAAATTTGCCTGTTCTAAAACCAAAAGTTTATCAGGACAATTATGTTTATTCTTCTTTGTTTCTGTAATGTCTACTAGTGTCTTGACTTCTACGTTCATAGCAATACTTATAGTGATAAAAAAAGGGCCCGAATAAATCCGAGCCCTTTTAAGTTTAGTAGTGTAACTACTCTTTCTTTACAGTTTATTATGCAACTGTTAAAGAAGCCGCCGCACCTACTGTTGCGCCTGAGAAGTCATAGTTGTTTGGACCTGCAGATGAACCTAATGCTCTGATTCTTGCCTGCATAGATGCCGCGTCAACACCATGACCATCACAAACTACTGATACAGTACCGTCTGTGCCTGTTGAGTAGTACATTAATGGTTGAACTTCTTGAATTAAAAGTTCCATTGCTTCTTTAGCCCCATCGTCTTCTGCCGCCAATGATGCACCAGCGTCGATGATGAATGCTTTTAGTTGTGCTACGGAATAGACTGTTCCTTGTGCGAACTGTCCGAAACCGTTTACTCTTGTTATACCTGCCATTTTTCTCTCCTATTTTCTCTTAAATGACGCACCGCTACTCTGCGATGTGTTTACAAATATATTTAGTCTATTTTGGTAAAGAAGTTACTTTTGGCTTTGTTTTGCACGTTTTTCTAATGCTCTTAGCATAGAAATAAACGCAGGACCGCCTTTTACTATATTATCTATAGTTTTAATTGCAGGAAAATATGCTCTTACAAACTGTGGCGGAATACTTTTTCCTTGCACTGCTAATTGTATAAACTTTTGTGCTAATAATAAATTAGGTGCACCAACAAGGTATCTATAAAATGCTAATTGTTTTTGATCAATTGGTAAGTCAGGCATTGACACAGTTGGTTCTGTATCCTTAACACTTCTAGTTTCATAATCTTTTAATGCCGCAAGTTTTTCTAAATGTTCAATGATGTCACTTGATCTTAATTTGGCTCTTGATGCGTACAAAAGTCTTGTTACAGTTTTTTGTTTTTCATTTGTGCTTAATCTATTAAAATTAAAAATGTTTCTACGTACTGCTTTGTAATCAGAATTACTAATGCGTAACGCATTTTCAATTCTCATGAATACATTTTGATCATCCATGTTAGGTGCAAGTCCTTGTGATAATCTTGTTACATATCTATTAAAGTTCATCAAAGGCATTGTGGTTTGTTTACGTAAACCTATTGCACCTTTTGGATCCTTAAGTTTCTTCAACACATCATCACTTCCATTTATAAAATAAACAAAGTTGTACAAGTCTGTGCCGTTCATTCTAAAGTGTTTGTAGGAGTCATATCCGCTTGTTGATTTTGCATATCCATGAGCCGTAGGAGCGGTTTGCGGAAAGCGTCTAAGCAATTCCAACACGAGCATCGTAAGGTAGGCACGTTCACAACAATCTGTGTATGTTAATACCTTTTGATTACTACTGTTGCGAGTCATCCTCGCTTCGTATATCTCTTGGATAAACTCCATTACATTAATCCTTATGCGTAGGCGCTTTGTTCTCTACCTTTTGGTGCATACATTTTAATAAAAATGTCTTTCATCTCCATAGGGTTTTTGCCTTTAAGTAATGCACCTAATGTTTCACTGTTTTGTACATCTTTTGTAAACTGACGTTTCTTTTGAATGTCATAGTTTGCAGTCAAAAACATTTTAATTGCACTTGCTTGGTCAGGCGTAATAGGGTGTTCCTTACCATCATCTGATTTAACACTTTTGATTGGATTTGGATTACCTCTTGAGTCTATTACTTTGCCCACTTGTATAATCATTGGTGTTTGTTTAAATTCTGGATCCATTCCAGCATTGTCGTCATCTGCTGAATCAGGTCCATCAAGACCTAAGTCTCGCATATCGTCATCAATTTCTTTAACCTTGATGTCGTCTAGCATTTCTTTTATTTTCATTTGTTTGCTCCTATCTTTCTACTGCTCTATTGGCCGCAGAAAATCCACTTCTATTTACTAATTTTATGTCACCCGCAGGGTGTTGTAAGACATATCCTTCGCCCCCTGGTTTGCCATTTATTGTTGCCGTTACTGTGCCTTTTTGGTTGTCTAGTTGATTTATTATATCATTTTTGACACTCATAATGCCTTCAACTGTTGACCAAATAGCACCAAACGTTTTTATGTTTGCCTTTATGTACTCTGCTATTTTTGCCTGTTTTGGTGCAGATACGTTACTGGACTGCAACCACCCCATGAAACCTTTACCTAAATTATCTAAGCCTGAATCTACTTTGCTATTTGTATAAGCATAAAGTATCTTAGGTAGATCAGTAAGTTTCATTTCTCTTAACTTTTGATCATTAAGAAAATCATCTATCAAACCAGCATTTCTTGAGACAAGCGCCTCAAGGCTTTTAACACGAGTGTCATCAACCTGAGGTGCTTGTTCAATCGTGATGGGAGGAATCACAAGTAGTTTCGAACCTTGAAAGATATCGAAATCCTTTAGTGTACTTTCTCGTCCTTCTTCATCCATTAAACGATGAATTACAACGCCCACATCACTACGGGCAATCTTCTTACCTAAATTGCTGTCGGTTGGAACTGCATATTGAACAATATTAGGTTTAAAAATAAACTGCCCATTTTTTTCAACTGGTGTGTTGAAATACAAAAGGTCACCTTTGAAGTAACCCTTAAAACTTTCTGGCACTGCACTTTGAAATGTGCTATATGCATTTTTCATTTTGCCTGCTAATGCTTTATATCCTTCAGGATTTTTCTGTGCTCCTGGTCTAGCCATGAACATCTTTTCAACATCGTCTCCTGACTTTGCTTTTCCGTCGTATCCTTTGGCACTAAATCCTGACTTGTCAGTAAAGATAAACTCTCCATTATCATTGCGTCCAAAAATGACTGCGGGAGATCCGTCCCATTTGATTGTGACATTCTCACCTCCTGATGCTAATTGTTTTAATTCGCCTAATGCACGTTTGGCTCCACGCGAACCATCAAAGAATACTAGGTCCTCGGCGTGTTGAATACGTGCTTCTGCTTCATTGATATCATAGGCTTTGCCTTTGTGTTTTTCTTTACGCGGAATCTCTTTTGTTTTATCGCCATGTGATCCTGATGCTCCACTTTTACGTAAGTCTTGCATTGTTTGGAAGTTAGGGTCTCTAGGCTTGACTACACGTTGGTCTTTGCTTTTTTTAATTTCATGTATTCTCATCTTAAAGCCTATCTAGGATATCACGCATGGTTCCTGTTTGATTTAAGTTTGCTTGTTCAGGTAATTCTAAACCCTCTTCCTTAAACTTGTCAATGGCATCAGCAATCAAATTCTTGTAGTTTGGATCACCTTTTATTTTTGCAATTATTGATTCTACACTGTCTAAATCTTTACCTGATGCACTTTGTCCTAGTATAGTCTTTGCTATTTCATCTGCGTTTTTTGAAATGCTTTTGTTTGTTATTCTGTCTACAAGTCCTTGTCCTGCGTTAAATTTATACCCTTGTGCTTTAGCAATACTGCTGATCAATATTGCTCTGTGTCTGCCTTTATAAGGCGTATCATCTCCTGAACCTTTCATTGCGAACTTCATAAGTTCTGGTTCACCAAACATCAAATCCGTTTGTACAAATCCATTCTTTACATCTCCTTTGATAGGTGTTTTAAAGTGTACAGTGATACCTGATTTTGCAATCCAGGCTCTGTCATCATCGTTGGGTGCATTCTTATCTTTCCAGGCTTTTAATTTTGCAACTAAACTATCTTTGTTTACTTTATCTTTATCAACTGCTACGTCTAAATCACCACTGGTGCTTCGAATGCCTGTTGATCCTAACTTGTTATCAACAAGTGATAACCCTGTGATCTTTTCAACATATTGTAAAGTGGGATCAACATCTGCTTGATTGATACGTCCAGTGACAGGTTTGCCAGTTTCATCTTTGAAGATATTTCCGCCTTCAGTGAGTAACATTATAGTTCCTTATTCTTGGACTCTACAACTTTCTGTAAACCACGTTTGAATTTACGTGGATCTGATGATTTAATACTATTGATAAATCTACGTTCTAGATCTAATGCAGTTTCTTGATCGTATTCCGTATTGATACGTTGCAGTAAATTAATAGCACTTTCAATGATATTATTACCTGTGGTAGCAATAAAACTATCTGAATCTCTTTTTTGATGCAGATTGTTTAATTCTTCTAATATTGATCTAGTTCGTTTTTTCATTTTTGCAGTTCCTTAAATGTATTTATTGCTTTTGAACATAAATATTATCATAATGACAAAGCGAAAGGTTTAATATGGGACAGTTTAACGCCAAGATAATGGCAGAATTTAATCCACCACGTAAGTGGATTTTGGGCAGAGACTTATCATACACAACATCAGACCTAACAGTAGAAGAAATCAAAGCATTAAGAGGTGTTGGTGTCAAAGTAAAAAGAGACACTAATAAAACAGAAACTATCACAGTACCTTCAGGGTTTACAACAGATCTAGCATCTGTGCCAAGAGGTTTGTGGTGGGCAATAGCACCATTTGATGTTGCTAGAGCGGCAATAATCCACGATCTATTATATAAAAGCATAAGACAGTATCGTTGGAAAATGAAAGATAAGGAAGATAAACAATTAATCAAAGAGGCCAAAGTTGCATCTGATAAAGTCTTTAAGTTGGCTATGGACGATGCGGACCCTAAAATTACAGGTTGGAAAATATATTCATCTTGGAAAGCAGTAGACCTATTTGGTAATAGTTCAATCGTGCCTACCAAAGATAATATATAAAATATTATCGTGAAGTATTGGTTAGTATTCTATTTTTTACTCAATGGTGTCTGGACACCTGGGGACATCGCTGAACCAGATGGCTGGACAAGTATTCAATACGATTCCAAAGAAATATGTGAAGAACGCAGAACGTTTGCAAAAAATAACTTTCTAGAATCACTTGATCATGATTTAGCAACACAGATCAAAGTCATTTGTCAACCAAAGGATCCTAAAATCTTTTGGAAACGTTCTGTTAGACAGCCACTACTCAAGGCTACCATCTTAAAATAAAAAACTTATTCTTATCCCAATGTTCCTTTGTAAAACAAGCAAAGGCCTTGTGATTAGGTTGCAGTTCTTGTGCAAGTTGTTGTCCTTTATCGCAGTCAGCAACTTGTCCAACAAGTACTGGTTGTTCATAATTATATCCCAACCAAACAATTACCATAAATTTAGTTAGCATCTGCCACCTCTGGTTTTGCAATAGCAGGAGGTAGAACAGGCTCAGGTGCTACTATTTCTGAATGTTGTTCATTGTCTTCAAATGAGTCTGCTACCCAATCATGGATTTCAACAAATATGTTATATGCTAACCATCCGAATAATACTAATTCTAAACTATATAATTTCATTATAATAAACTCCCAGGTAAAGGTTCTTTCCATGTTCCGTGTTTGTCGTATTGCTTTTTAAAGTTTCTCATAGTTGCTCCATGATGGTTTTGCATTTCAAAAAACTTATTAAGCATTTTGTTGTTTGGATCTAACCTTAGAACTTCACAGGTTAGAACTTCTTGGATATGCCAATCCATAGGTTGCTTGGTACTTTGCATCCTTGGTCCTTTCAAAAAAAATGGAGCCTTCCCTAAGGTTGGCTCCTGATTAATATTATAATATACTATATTATTATTATAATGTCAACCTATATTTCTGCACAGGCATAAGAATTAATTTCTAAGCCAACAGAAATTTCTTTGATCACGGGTTTAGTCCATTCCATCGTTAATCTCCAAAAAAGTTTAAAGGTTAAATGCCGGTTGTCTTCTGACCGCGGTCCACAGTAGAATTAATTCTACTAATAATATATAGCATATTCGATATTAACGTGCAATGAATAAATGAAAGGGACTCACCCAAAAGTGAGCCCCCCAAGTGTTAGGCTAGTTTAGCCGCTATCTCTTTCTCTGCTTCTGTGGCAAAGTTTTTGTCCCAGTTATCTAAATGCTTCTTCATAAAAGCATTAAACACTGGAGGTATTAGTGCGAGTGCAAACAAGGTGAAGTAACCTACTCCTGTGTTTGGTGCACCTACTTCATCTAGTTCCCAGAAGTGTGTTTCACCTCTATCATGATGATCAGCCTGACGACCTATCTCAATAAAGAACCATGAAGTGAATAACGTTGAGTTATCCCAAGAATGTCTATAGTCTATTGGCTCGCTCTTAACACGTACCAAACCATAGTGTTCTAGATAGTTAAGTGCTTCTAACTCAAAGTTTGATATAACCCAAACAAGAGCCAAACACGCAACACCTAACCAACCACCTGCATAGAAGAACAATGCAAGTGAAGGAACACTCATCATATAACCTCTGATCCATCTGTTACCAAATGATATAAAAGGTTTCTGTAAACGTTTCAATCTGTTCTTTTCCATCTCAAACAAGAACTTGGATTGACCCAAGTGTGATTTGACATAGTGTGAATAGATATCACGTCCTCTAGGTGCGGTTGCAGGATCATCTTCACTTGCTAATTCCAAGTGATGATTGTACACATGAGCATAACAGAAATGTGCAGAACCTGATAACGCCATCATCCAACGACTGATTACAAATGCAACGCCTTTGGTGTGCGATAGTTCATGCCCATAGATTATACCTATGCCTGCAAATATACCTGTTGATAATACTGCACCTAACAGTTCAACACCTGCCATACCATTGTATATCTGATATGCAAGTGCAACCTGAAGTGCAACAAAGACTGGCAACATGAAATACATCACTGTATTCTGCAACCAGGGGATGCCTAAGGTCTCACCATTCTCATCAACTGCTCCACGAGTTTGGACATTGATAAGGGTATCAAGTATAATGCCTACTCCCAATAGGCCAACACCTGTCCATGCCCACACGCCACCTGCTAACACTCCTGCGAGTGTTACAAGTATTAACAGTGGTGCTATGAAGTACCTTATGTTTACTAGAAGTTTATTCATTGTGTTCTCCCGGCTTTCACCTGTAGTTTATCACAATGTTCTATTATGTTAACACAATGACAAATAATGTCAAGTGCATATTATTATTTATATTACCAAAAGGATAATTTATTTCTTATAAGGATTTTATTATATTATTATATTCTAATGCTTTTTCTATGATACTAAGATTTACTTTTTCTTTTTCAGCAGACTTCAACAAAGCCTGTACATCTTTAGGAAAACAATGTCCACCGAAGCCACGTTCTTCTGTTATGTAACTATGACTATCACCTATGCGAGGATCATCTGTTATTGCTTTTCTTACACATTCATATTCTATGTTCAGTGCGGTACACAAATCAAACACTTGATTAAAGTAATTTACCTTTGTAGCCAGGAAGGCATTTCTAAAATACTTTGCCAATACCAATGCTTTAGGTTCACAAGTAACAATGTCTTTTTTAAACAAAGACCAAAACTCTATGTTGTTACCACCAATGTAGATCTTGTCAGCGTTCTTTAGATCATCATAAGCAGTCTTGGCTCTAAGGAACTCTGGACTAAATGATATCTGTCTATCCTTGTATTGTTCTTGTATAGTATCCCAGCCATCAATACTGATTGTGCTTTTAATAATAATAGGTACATCAGGACATTTATCTATTACATCATAGACGTTGCTCATATCACAAGTTCCATCTTTGGCAGATGGTGTGCTTACACAAATGATCATTGCTTCGACTACGTCATTTGGAAAGTCATTAAATCCCTGTGCAGGATCATAGATCATTACGTTGTGTTGTTCCTGTAATAGTTTTTCATGGGCCTGGCCTACAAAGCCATAACCAGCAATTAATATATTCATTTTTTTCCTAATGCTTTTAGCATCTTATGTTGACTGCGTTTCTTAGTAAACTCATCTTCGTCACTATAGGTGCTACATTCATCTAGTCTATCTTCAGCATACCAAAGTATCTCATACAAGTCTTGTTTTGCTCCCCAAGTATTAAACCCATCTAGTTTTGGATCTGTGGCAACTCGCATTAACTTGTCTATTTGATTCTTTACTTTCTTGACTGACCAATCTATTGTGTAACTCATGCATATACTTAAGAAAAAAAAAGGCCCCTGAGGGCCTATTCTGATATCTTTACCAACCGTTTGGAACGATTACGTAATGGATTGCTAAAACTACTC
>CESN01105715.1_pt1 | contig 20751 bp, 33 predicted proteins | sample 531181 | NCBI WGS metagenome assembly CESN01 (sample SAMEA2621990, study PRJEB7988) | marine metagenome | isolation source: saline water (ENVO:00002010), including
AATTGAAAAAGCATTGCATAACAATTTTTCCCCAGAGTCATTAGATGATTTGAACTTGGTGACCGAGGATATGAATGCTGATATTCATGCTTCAGCTGATTACAGGGCTAGTTTAGTCGTTTCCGCAGCACAAAAAGCAGTTGCTCATTGTAAATAATTTATATTTTAAAAATTTTTTGATAAAGTATTTTTATGATTAATACTTTTGATGAAAAAATACTTGACGAAGCTTACCAGTGGATTGAGCTTAAAAAAACTGTTATTTTAGCAACTGTTATACAGACATGGGGATCCTCACCTAGACCTATTGGAAGTTTGATGATTGTTAACGATACTGGTGATTTTTCAGGTTCAGTATCTGGAGGTTGCGTAGAGGGAGAGGTAGTTAGGCAATGTTTAGACCTAATAAAAGATAAAAAAAAATTTAAAAAAATTGAATTTAAAGTATCAAATGAGAGTGCATGGAATGTTGGTTTGGCATGTGGTGGTGAAATTGCAATTTTCCTAGAAAAATTTTCAGATGCAGATTAATATTTTAAAAGATATTATTAATTTAAAAAATTCTAAAAAAGAATTTTCAGTAATTACAAACATAAAGACGTCAAAATCATATATTTTTTTTATCAATAAACATATTGATAACGATTTAAAAAAATTTGAAACTCAAATTAAGGGTTTGTATAATTCAAGAAAAGACGGAATGATTAATAAAACTGATCTTTTTATTAAACATTATCATCGTCCTATAAAAGTTGTTATAGTAGGCGCTGTACATATTTCTCAATTTTTTGTTGAATATGCAAAATCATTAAATCTTGACATTTACATTATTGATCCAAGAGGTTATTTTGCTTCTGAGAAAAGATTTCCAAATGTCAAAGTAATTAATCTATGGCCACAAGAAGCCTTTGAATATTGCCCGCTAGATGACAAAACTGCGTTGATTGCATTAACACATGACCCTAAAATTGACGATCCAGCGATACAAGAGGCATTAAATACTAAATGTTTTTATATTGGAGCACTCGGTAGTAAAAAAACTCATGAGAATAGATGCAAAAGATTGATTGAAAATGGTTTTAAAGAGCATGATATTAAAAAAATATTTGGACCAATTGGGATTAAATTTGGTGGAAAATCTGCACCAGAAGTTGCTTTATCAATAATTTTTCAATTAATGACAGAAATTTATAAAAAGTGATATCAGCAATTTTGTTAGCAGCAGGATCTTCTAAAAGATATGGTAAAAAAAATAAACTTTTAGAGAAATATAAATCAGAAATTTTAATAAAATTAACTTTAGATAATTTACTAAAAAGTAGAGTGAACGAAATTATTATTATTTTAGGTCACGATTTTAAAAATGTATCATATAACATAAAAAAAAGCTTTAAGATAAAAATTGTTTATAACAAAAATTTTAGTAGAGGAATGTCTTCATCGATAATATTAGGCTTAAAAAATATAAACAAAAAATCGAAAGGAGTTTTAGTTTGCCTTTCTGATATGCCAAAAATAAAAATGTCAACTTACAATACTATAGTAGATTATTTTAATAAAAATCCTAAATTACCAGCTGTTCCTTATTTTAAATCTAGGAGAGGTAATCCAGTTTGTTTTCCACAAAATTTTATTTCATCACTAAAAAAACTAAAAGGAGACAAAGGTGCAAGACATATATTAAAAAAAAAAGAATTTAATAAAGTTCGCATTCGTTCATCATCAATTTTATTTGATTTAAATATAGTCTCAGATTTTAAAAAGTAAATTCTTTTAAATATTTTTTTAATTTTTCAGGTTTATCTAAAGTTATTGTTTGAAATCCAAGTTCATTTGCGGATAATGTATTTTCTGGTCTGTCATCTATAAAAAGTGTCTTGCTTGGTGAACAACTAAACTGTTTTATTGCTAATTCGTAAATTTTTTTATCAGGCTTTTTTATACCTACTTTCCCAGATATAATTTTATCGTTAAATTCGTTAATGAAATTATTTTTAGCAGCATAAATATCAAATTGATCCCCTGGAAAATTACTGATAATAAATATTGGTATATTTTTTTTCTTAATGTCTAAAGCAATTTTAAGATTATCATCATATATACCAACAATCATTTCTTGAAACCGTCCATAAAAAGCAGTTATAGCATCTTTATATTTAGGAAATTCTTTAATCTTTTTTAATGTAGCTGGTTTTGTATCATAAACTAAATCTTGATTTGTATGCCATTCCCATGTGCATATATTTTTAAAAAAATAAATTATTTCCTCTTCAGTTTTAAAAATCTTTCTAAACAAGTTTTTTGGATCAAATTTTACTATTACTTTTCCAAGATCAAAAATTACCTTCTCAATTTTCATTTAATTAATTTTAGGAGCTACAAAAATAATAAATGATATAAATGCTACGGTTACGATAACAAATATAATTGGGTCAATATCTTTCATGATAAATCAATTGCATATTTTTTCAAAATTTCCAAATCAATTATTTTGAGAGTTTTTTTGTTAGTACTTTTTAAAAAAATTTTACAAGGGTGACCCGAATCAAGTGCTAATTTAAACCACGATGCACAAACACACCAATTATCACCATCTTTTAGACCTTGAAAATTATATTCTGGTCTTGGAGTAATTAAATCATTTCCATTTTTTTTACAAAAATTTAAAAAATCATTGTTAACTTTCGCACAAACTGTATGAGTTCCTTGATCATTATCGTCAGTATTACAACAGCCATCTCTTAACCACCCAGTCAATGGGTTGATTGAACAAACTTCTAATTTTTCATTAAAAACATTTTTTTGATTTTTAATCATGAAATACGTTTGCTGTTTTTTTATCAAGTTCGATATTTAATGAAAAAGATCTTCTTTCACCTTTTACATTAAATGGATATGCTGTATGCATCAAATAATTTGGAAATAAAATCATATCGCCAACTTTTGGTAAATGATTGTATATACTTTCACTTAAAAAATTTTTTGACCCATTTATAAAATCAATAGTTCCATTTGTTTTTATATTTTTTTTCCCTGTATTAAAATTCTTAGGAATCTTCAAATAGCCTACAGCTGATAAATGACCATCATGATAATGAATTGGATTATATTCGTTCTTAAATTGTCTCACTATCCAAAAATTTTTTATTTTCACTTTTTTTACTTTTTTTTTTATTGTTTTATAAATAAAAAATCTTACTTCTTTCTCAACAATTTTACATAGAAACTTTTTAACGAATATTTTAGGAAGTTGAAACTCCTGTTGTACTTGGCCAACTAATTTATTAGAATAATTTAGTTTTTCCATTAAAGATCTTTTTTTTATTGTTTTATCAACTTCATTATTGATTTGATCTACTATTTTTTTTGGTAATTTTAATTTTCCAATTTTTGGTCCAAATGGAGCTATGATTTGCATATTAAAGTTTCGTTGGGTTTTGTTGATTTTTGTACACTTTTTTTGGATCAAATTTTTTTTCTTTTTCTTCAAATATTAATTTAATCTCATTATTTTTATTTTTAAGTAAAATTGATCTATAAAAACAAGAATTATAACCAACATGACAACTTGCACCTTTACCAACATCAACAGAAATCCATAGTGAATCTTGATCGTCATCAATTCTCATGAATTTAATTTTTTGAAACCATCCGCTGGTATTACCTTTGTGCCAAAGAGTATTCCTTGATCTACTGAAATAATGAGCTTGTTTTGTCTCAATTGTTTTTTTAAGAGCCTCTTCATTCATAAAACCATGCATAAGTATTTCTCCTGTTTTGTGATCAGTCGTTATTACTGGAATCAGCCCATTTTCATCAAACTTTGGACATAACTCTTTGCCCTCTTCAACTTGTTCTACAGATATTCTTTTTTTAAACATTGTATTCTGTGTATCTATAGTTGTATATTAGATCAATCAATTTTAATTATATAGGAATTTATGACAAATAAAAATGTGACAGAATTTAAAGTTAAAAAAGAGGAAAAGATCACCAAAGAAGACGCAAAAAAGGCAATTAAAGTAATATTAAAGTACATTGGTGAAAATCCAGAGAGAGAGGGTTTAATTGAAACTCCGAAAAGAGTGATTAAAGCTTATGAAGAATATTTCTCTGGATATAGTGAAAATCCATTGGAATATTTGGAAAAAACATTTGGTGATGTTGAAGGATATGACGATATGGTCATTCAAAAAAACATATCAGTTCAAAGTCATTGTGAACATCATATGGCACCAATTCTTGGAATCGCCCATGTTGCATACATACCCTCAGAAAAAGTTGTTGGGTTAAGTAAACTCGCTAGAGTTGTTGCTTCATATTCACGTAGGTTACAAACTCAGGAGAGACTTACAATGCAAATCGCAAATACAATAAACAAAGGCTTGAAAGCACATGGTACAGCTGTATGTATCGATGCAACACATCAATGCATGACAACTAGAGGGGTGATGAAAGAGAATGCAACAACTATTACAAATTATTTTACGGGTTCATTTAGAGAAAGTCGAGCTTTACAGCAAAGGTTCTTAACTTATATTAATCAGAATAAATAATGATTAATATACCAGAAAGATATAAAGATCTAAAAAAAATTTTTGTTGATACTACACATGTAGCAACTCAAATCGATAGTCCAAAAGTTTATTACAAAATAAAACCTGAAAAAGGTTATGTAGTATGCGGATATTGTAACATCTGTTTTGTCTTAAATGAAAATGCAGACTTAGATACGGATAAGGTTTTTTTTTATGATGAAAATCAAAGCAAATTAGATGAAAAAACTAATTTAGAAAGAGAAAAAAGAGAAAGGGTATGAGATGACTTTTAAAGCATTAATTATTAACAATGAAGATGATAAATTTACTAAAGAAGTAAAACAAATTGATAAAACGTTCTTAAAGCATGGAAATGTACTTGTTAAAATTGATTATTCTTCTTTAAATTATAAAGACGGAATGATTTTAAAAAATGGTGGAAATTTAGTTAAAGAATATCCGCACATTCCAGGTATTGATTTTGCTGGTACAGTTGAAGAGAGTGACTCTGATAAATTTAAAAAAAATGATAAGGTAATTTTAACAGGTTGGAGAGTTGGAGAGATATATTTTGGTGGTTACTCGCAATACGCGAAAGTAAAAGATAATTTTTTAGTAAAAATGCCAGATGATTTAGATAGTAAAAAGTCAATGATTTTAGGCACTGCAGGTTTAACTGCTTTAATGTGTGTTCTTGCTTTGCAAGCTCGAGAAACTATTCTTTTGGGAGAGCCAATTAAAGATGTTTTGGTGACTGGGGCCACAGGAGGCGTCGGTAGTGTAGCTGTTTTAGCGTTAAGTAAACTTGGTTATAATGTAGCTGCTGTTACCGGAAAAAGTGAAAAATCAGATTTTCTAAAATCGCTGGGTGCAAGCACGATAATACAAAGAGATGACATGAACCAGGACGCAAGACCTATTGATAAAGGTTTATATGATGGTGTTGTTGATACAACTGGCGGAAAAATTTTAGCGAAAGCGTTATCGCATACTAAACCAAATGGCATAGTAGCAGCTTGTGGTCTTGCAAGCAGCTTTAAGCTTGAAACAACTGTGATGCCTTTTATTATTAGAGGTGTCAAATTATGGGGTATAGACTCCGTTACAGCTCCAGCTAAAAGACGAGAATTTTTATGGTCGCAAGCTTCCGCTTATCTTGATTTTGAAAAATTATCCGTAGGTGTTGAGGAATGGAGTTTAGAAGATCTAGCTACATATTCATCTAAAATTTTGAAAGGTGAAATTAGCGGACGTGTCATCATTAACGTAAATAAGTAATTATGGATTGGGATAAATTAAAAATTTTTCATGCGGTTACTCAAGCCGGAAGTTTTACAAAGGCTGGAGAAGTTTTAAATTTAAGCCAATCGGCTATAAGTAGACAAATTCAATCTTTAGAGTATGAGTTAAAATGTAGTCTATTTCAAAGGCATGCACGAGGACTATCTTTAACTGAAAATGGTGAAACTTTGTATAAAACTGCCAATGAAGTAATTTCTAAAATTAGAGAGGTTGAGACTGATTTAGTTGAAAGAAAAGATAAACCATCCGGTAAACTGATAATAACAACGGTTGTTGGCTTCGGTGGAATTTGGCTTACACCAAGGATTAAAGAATTTAGAGATAAAAATCCAGACATTGAAGTTGAATTAATAGTCACTAATGATGAATTAGATTTAAGCATCAGAGAAGCTGACATTGCTGTCTGGATGAGGCAGCCGAAGCAGTTGAATTATATTCAAAGAAAATTAGTTGATATCAATTACCATATTTATGGATCGTCCAAATATATTGTAAAAAAAGGTGCCCCAAAAACTTCTAAAGATTTAGATAATCATGATTTAATAACATATGGAAAAGGAACACCATCACCTTTATCAGAAAAAGAATGGATTTTAAAATTAGGATCTAAACAAAAAAGAAAACCAGTTATGAAAGTTAATAATATTTACTCTTTAATGTTGGCAGTAGATGCTGGTGCAGGTTTAGCAGCGTTACCTGATTATATGGTTGGAGATAACAAAGGTTTAGTAAGAATTTTACCTGAAATAAAAGGCCCAAAGTACGAAGCACATTTTGTTTACCCGCAATCCATGAAGAATGTCGCTAGGGTAAAAGCTTTCAGAGACTTTATATTTAATAAAGTATCTGAATGGAACTTTTGATTACCTTTTTCTCTTTTTTGCTTTTTTCTTAGTATTTTTTTTCTTAGGAGAAACTTTTCTTTTTTTTCTTAATTTAGCTTCCCACTCTTTTAACTTGCCTCTTCTTGCTTTTAATTCTGCCTGATTGTTTTTGTAATCAGTCATGATGTTAGCTTGAAATGCTGGCAGTCTAAAGTGCCATAAAATTAATAGAAAAAAATATACGCATATTACAAATATTCCTTGATGACCTAATGTTCCCATTTTACACTCCCTTTTTAGTTAAAGCCTGAATTTTTAGAGTCGCGCCTTCTTCAATTGATATAGTTTCACTGACAACATCTCCTTCAAAATTGCAACCACGATTTATCTTTACTTTTGAAGCTGTAAGTGATCCTTTTATTTTACCATTAGCTTCTATTTCAGTAGCATTTATATCACCATTGATTTGTGATGAGTCAGATAAGTTGACTTTGTTTGCTGTGATGTTCCCATCAAATTTACAGCCGAGAATTATATCGTCCTTTTCAGTAATTTTCCCTTTTAACTCTATGTCGGAAAGTAAAAGAGAGTTAGATGAAGACATTTATCTAATTTTAAATTTTAGTTATCTTCTTCTTTAGCGGTACCAAAGAAACCACCACTAGACTTTTTATTGTCCTCTTCATCTTTCACAAGTTTTATTTTAGACTTTTGAAAATCCTCATCAGACATTTCTGCAATAGTTCCACTTATTTTGCCGCCTAGTGCAATCTCTAAATCCTTGTATCTAATTTCGCCTTTAGCAACACCAGAAGAAGAAACTGACAATGTTCCTGCTACTAATAAGTTCCCATCGTAACTTCCTTCTATTTCAGCTGTTTCAACTGAAGTTTCTCCGTCAACTCCACCGCCATTTTTTACACTAATTTTCCCAGCTTCAACTTTACCAGTATGCTTACCATTTATGATTACTTCATTAGGCGCATTTATTTCTCCATTTACTGAAACTCCTGCTCCAACATGAATGTTACCTTCTTTTGTGTTTTCAGATGTAGTTCTAGTTCCAGTCGTTCTTGAAAACGGACTGTTATTATTTTGGTTTTTATTTTCGTCATCAAATATAGCCATATTAAAATTCCTCTTTCTGTTTATTAATATATAAATCAACATATAATTAGAATCTAGTTAATAAATGCTTTAAAATTGCTTTTTTTGAATGATTTACTTAATTGCTGGTCTCATTATAGGTTTTTTTGTTGCATTGCCTGTCGGTGCAGCAGCAGTTTTGTGCATAAATAGATCAATTCAAGATGGCTTTAAAGCCGGTTTTTTTACAGGTTTAGGGGTTGCAATAGCTGATTTGGTATATGGTTTCTTAGCTGTATTTGGCTTATTCGCTATTTCTGGAGAAACTCTAGAAAGTCAACCAGTTTTGAGGTTGGCAGGAGCTTTGTGTATAATGTTTTTGGGTTGTAGATTAATGTCACAAACGCCAATTTCATCTAATCAAAATTTACATCAAATTACTACGTTAAAAGGCATTATAACAGGCTTTATTGTGACTATAAGTAATCCAATGACAATAATTGCTTTTGTTGCAGCTTTATCTTATGTAAATTATCTAATTGAGCAAATTAATTATATTAGATCTTCATTAATTGTTATAGGAATATTTTTAGGCTCTTTGTCTTGGTGGACCATTTTAAGTGTTATATCAATCAAACTAAGAGAAAATTTAACATCAAAGTTTATGAGAAATGTTAATTTATCATCGGGTATTTTAATTTTTATTTTTGGTATATTTATCGTTATAAGTATAAAAGGTATTTAATGTTACAATATATATTTTCATTTATAATATTAATTTCGATAGTAGTATTTATTCACGAATACGGTCACTATTATTTTGCAAAAAAATATAAAGTTGGTGTAACAGATTTTTCAATTGGTTTTGGAAAAGAATTATTTGGTTTTAATGACAAAGATGGCACTAGATGGAAGTTTTGTATTATACCACTCGGTGGTTATGTCAAATTTTTCGGAGATAGTAATGCAGCATCTCAACCAAAAAGTATTTCAAAAATAGATGTTAATGATCGTTCTAAGTTATTATCATCTAAACCTTTATATCAAAGAGCAATTATAGTTTCAGCTGGTCCAATAGCTAATTTTCTTTTAGCGATTATTATTTTTGCAACAATATTTATAACAGTTGGTAAAGATATTACTTTACCAGTCATATCTGAAGTTAGGCAAGATTCACCTGCAGATTTAGCAGGATTAAAAAGTAATGATCAAATAACCTTTATCGATAATAAAAAAATTCAAAGTATCAATGATGTAGCGTTGCTTATAACAACAAGCACTAATGATAAAATTTCAATAGAAGTTATTAGAAATAAGAAAGAATTGTCTTTTTTAATAACACCAGAAAAAAAAATTATAAAAGATAATTTTGGAAATTTAAGTGAAAGAAAATTAATAGGTATTAAAATCGAGCCTTTAAAAGGACAGTTGGAGAGAAAGAGAATGGGTCCTTCTCAGGCTTTATATCTTTCAATAAAAGAAACTTACAACACTATTTCTATGACACTGTCCTACATAGGAAGAATGATTGTTGGTAAAGAAAGTGCGGATCAATTAGGAGGTCCAATAAAAATAGCTCAGATTTCAGGAAAGGTAGCTGAGTATGGTTTAGTACCATTCTTATCTATTATGGCATATATTTCAATTAGTTTAGGTCTGATAAATTTATTTCCGATTCCACTTCTTGATGGTGGTCATTTATTTTTTTATTTTATAGAATTTATCAGGGGCAAACCTTTAAGTGAAAATGTTCAAATTTATTTTTACAAATTTGGTATGGCATTACTTTTTACATTAATGTTTTTTGCAACATTTAATGACCTAAAAAGTTTAGGATTATTCTAAAAAAACGATAAATTTAAACTATTAGTTGAAAAATGTGATTAAAAAAGCATATCTAATGAATTTACGTTGATTTTATTGAGTTTTTAAAAGAATGTTAATTATAAACGATTCGAAAGGACCAAAATGAACAAAAAACAGCTTGTTGCTAAAATTTCCAGCACTTTAAATTTAAGTAAAGCTGATGCTGAAAGAACATTTGATAGCATAACTAATATAATTTTGGATGCGCTCAAAAATGATGATGCAGTAAAAATTGCAGGTTTTGGTACTTACAAAGTGGCAAAAAGGAAAGCTAGACAAGGAAGAAATCCCAGAACTGGAGAAACTATTCAAATTTCCGCTTCTCAGAAAGTAAAGTTTTTACCTGCAAAAGCTTTAAAAGATATGTTTAACAAATAATCTTTGAAAACAGCCTTATTTTTAAGAAATAAGGCTGTTTTTAATTTGTTTAGTCAAATAGTAACAATTTTTCCCATTGAAATATTACTTTTTCTGAATAGTGTCATTTAGAAAAAAATAAAAGGATTTATATGTTTTCAAAAAAATTAGGAGATAAGTTAGACGAGTATCATTTATTAAAACATCCTTTCTACCAAGCATGGAATGAAGGAAAATTGAATAGAGAAATAATTAAAGATTATGCTGAGCAATATTATCAACATGTTAAAGCCTTTCCTAGATATATTAGCGCAACACATTCAATGTGTGATGATATTTCAAAAAGAAAAGTCTTGTTAGAAAATTTACTTGAAGAAGAGGATAAAGATAACGATCATCCAAAATTGTGGAAGCAGTTCGCATTGTCTTTAGGTGCAGATGAGAAAAAAATCGAAGAGAAAAACCAGGAAACTTTTACAAAAGATATGATTGATAATTTTTTTAAACAGGCTAGGTCAAGTTATGCTGAGGGTTTAGGGTCTTTTTATACTTATGAAAGGCAAGTGCCTGAAGTAGCCGATGTAAAGATTGCTGGATTAAAATTATATTATGGGGTTAATACTAAAGAGGGTTTGCAGTTCTTTGATGTACATAAAGATGCCGATGTTATACACAGAGCGGAGTGTGAAAAACTCTTAGATGAGCTATCTCCCGATGATCAAAAAAAAGCTGAGAAAGCAGCGTTAACAACGGCAAAATTTATGTGGAACTTTTTATCAGGTGTTGCTTTAAAACATAAATTACCACTTGAATGTGCAGCCTAGTATTTATTGAATTTTTAAAATTCAAAATCTAGTCTAGTGTAAAAAATTTCAAAAAAAAATAAATATTATTTAAATGTTCTAAAATAGTAAATTAATGTCAAAGCCATCAATTAAACCAGTTAGCCCTTATTTTTCCTCAGGTCCATGTAAAAAAAGACCAGGCTGGGATCCTTCGAAATTTGATACCGAAACTCTAGGAAGATCACATCGTGCAAAGCCTGCAAAAGCAAAATTAGTTGAAGTGATTGAAAAGTCCAAAGAAATACTAAAATTACCCAAGGACTATTATGTTGGTATTATAGCGGCATCAGATACAGGAGCAGTTGAAGCAGCTATGTGGAATTTATTAGGTCCAAAAGGTGTAGAAATTTTAGCATGGGAGAGCTTTGGTATTGATTGGGCTAAAACTATAACAGAGCAATTAAAAATTAAAAATACCAATATTCACAAAGCTGATTATGGGAAGTTACCCGATTTATTTAGAGTAAATTTTGACAATGATGTAATTTTTAATTGGAATGGAACTACATCAGGGGTGAAAGTACCAGATGCAAAATGGATACCAGATATTACCAATGGTTTGGTAATCTGTGATGCAACCTCGGCGGTTTTTGCAATGGAAATGAATCTTGAAAAATTAGATGTAATTACTTGGTCATGGCAGAAAGTTTTAGGTGGCGAGGCTGCTCACGGCATGATAGCTTTATCTCCAAACGCGGTAAAAAGGCTTGAAAGCTATACGCCAAGCTGGCCTATGCCTAAAATTTATAGACTGAAAAAAAAAGGTAAGTTTGCAGAAGATATTTTTAAAGGGGCAACAATAAACACTCCGTCAATGTTTTGTGTAGAAGATGCTTTAGATGCTTTAGAATGGTTGGAGTCTGTAGGAGGTTTAGAAGGTTCGATAGAACGTTCAAATAAAAATTTAGAGGCTGTAAAATATTGGGTTGAACGAAGTAATTGGGCAGATTTTTTGTGTGAAGATCACAGAAATTTATCTTCAACTAGTATTTGTTTAAAAGTAAAGGACTCAAAATTTTTAAATTTAAATGATGAAAAACAGAAAATTAAAATTAAAGAAATAAATAATATGCTTGAAAAAGAAGGTGTTGCATTTGATATAAATTCATACAGAACAGCGCCACCTGGATTTCGAATTTGGGGCGGGTCAACTGTGGAAACTTCTGATATAGAAACTTTATTGCCTTGGTTAGACTGGGCTTATACTGTAGTGAACGATTAGATGTACAAAGTATTAATTGCAGATAAACTAAGCAAAGAAGCAGTAAAAATATTTAGTGATAACGGTATAGAAACTTCCATTAAAACCGGGTTAAGTGAAGAAGAATTAATTAAGGAACTTGAAAGTTGTGATGGACTAATAGTTAGATCTTCAACTAAGCCTAATAAAAAAATTATTGAAAAATCAAAGAGATTGAAAGTAATTGGTCGTGCGGGGATTGGGGTTGACAACATCGATTTAGAAGCCGCAACAAATAATGGTAAAGTTGTAATGAATACTCCATTTGGTAATTCAATAACAACCGCAGAACATGCAATTACACTAATATTAGCAACTGCCAGACAGATACCTTACGCCGACAAAACCACACATGAGGGTAAATGGGAAAAATCAGCCATTAAAGGTGTTGAGGTTACAGGAAAAAATCTGGGAATTATTGGATGTGGCAATATTGGTTCTATAGTTGCAAACAGAGCTTTGGGTTTAAAGTTTAAAGTAATTGTATTTGATCCATTTTTACAAGATGAGAAAGCTAAAGAAATGGGTGTTGAAAAAGTAGATCTTAACGAACTTTTTAAAAGATCTGATTTTATCACATTGCACACACCATTAAATGAAAAAACAAAAAATATAATAAATAGAGAGTCTTTTAAAAAAATGAAAGATGGGGTTCGTATCGTAAATTGTGCAAGGGGAGGTCTTATTGACGAAATTGCTTTAAAAGAAAATTTAGAGAAAGGCAATGTAGCAAGCGCGGCTTTAGATGTTTTTGTAAATGAGCCACCAAAAAATAGTCCATTGTTAGGAACAAAAAATTTAATTATGACACCTCATTTAGGCGCATCCACTACCGAAGCCCAGGAAAAAGTTGCACTTCAAGTTGCTGAACAAATTACGGATTATTTAAAGACGGGTGCCATTACAAATGCAGTTAATACGTTTTCTTTAACTGCGAAGGAATACAATTCTGTTCAACCTTATTTAAAACTCTCTAATCAATTAGGTGGTTTTGCAGGACAATTGACCGAAAATGCAATTAAAAAAATTGAAATAGAATTTGAAGGGCAAGTTGCACTCATCAACACTCAACCACTTGTTCAAACTATGGTTTATTCATTATTGAGATCAAATTTTGACGGTGTAAATATCATTAATTCTATAGTTGTTGCTAAAAACAAATCAATACAGATTTCACAAATTAGACATGAAAAAAATTCTGAATATCAGTCATGTGTCACTTTAACAGTAGTTACAGACAAACAAAAAAGGTCAGTTTCAGCAACTTTATTTGGAGGAAAACCTAGGATTGTTAATGTTAAAGGAATTAAAATTGAAGCTGAGCTTTTAAAATATAATCTTTACATTAGTAATGAGGACAAACCTGGCTTCATAAGTAATTTGGCAAAAATCCTTGCTGATAATAATATTAATATTGCTACATTTAATTTAGGTCGAAAAAATACTGGAGGAGAAGCAATTGCTCTAATTTCTACAGATAATCCAATAGATGACAATATCTTAGAAAGTATAAAAAAATTACCTTTAGTCATTCAAGCCAAAACACTAACATTCAATGATTAGAAAATTTTTAACATTAGTTACAAATGAAAAATTTGTAAGTGATGAGATTATTAAATTCATTAAAGAAAATTTTTCTATTCAAGTACTTAGTTATAAAAATTTATCAGATTCTGCCCTAGAGTTGACGATAGAATTTTTAGATGAGTTAAAGATGAAACAGATTGAAAAAAAATTCAATGATAAAAAAATTGACATATGTTTTAGAGATATAAATACTAAGAAATTTAAAAAACTGATGTGTGATATGGATGCCACTGTTATCGAAAATGAGACTTTAGATGATTTAGTTAAAATTACAGGCTCTAAAATGAATGTAGATCAAAGTAGTAAACTAGCGATGGAAGGTAAAGCAGATCTCAAAACGACATTAAATAATAGAGTAGAAGTTTTAAAAGGAAAGTCTAAAAGTTTAATTGAGGAGGTATTGAAAGGAATTAAATTTAATCCTGGAGGAGAAGTTATGGTAAGAACTTTAAATAGTCTAGGATTTGAAAGCAGCTTAGTGACCGGTGGTTTTAAACCAATTTCGACATTTGTTGGAAATAAACTAGGATTTCACAACATTATAAGCAATGAATTTAATTTTGATGAAAATAATCATTTTACTGGTGACTATATTCCGATAACTGATGAAAAAAATTCAAAGTATAAATATATGAAGAAAATTTCTGAAGAAAAAAATATTACGTTTGATGAAATCTTGTCTGTTGGTGATGGCTCCAATGACCTTGAAATGCTTAAACATTCAGGTTTAGGTATTGGATATTATGCACACCAAATAATTAAGGATAATATTAAAACTCAAATTAAATTTACTGACTTAAAGACTATATTATTTTTCATAGGCATTAGTGAAAATCAATTTGTATCTTAGTTTATATATTTTTGACAAATTCTAAAACTATTTTTACATGATCTTTAACTTTAACATTATTCCAGATTTTTAAGATCTTTCGATTTTTATCGATTAAAACAGTTGTCCTTTTAATTCCCATAAATTTTTTTCCGTACATTGATTTTTCACCCCAAGCACCTAATTTTTTAATAACTTCAATTTTTTCATCTGATAAAAGCTCATATGGAAAATTATATTTTTTTTTAAAATTAATATGACTTTCTATACTATCTTTTGAAATTCCTATTATATTTGTATTTAAATTTTTAAAATTTTTAAAATTTTTTGCGAAATCTTTTGACTCAGATGTACAACCAGGAGTGTTATCCTTTGGATAAATATAAATTATTAAATTTTGCTTTAAATCGTTTTTTAAATGAAATTTTTTTCCACTTGTTGATGGAAGTTTGAAATCTTTTAAGGTTTTCTTTTCTGTAATCATGTTTTATAAGATTTGTAGATATTTATTTTATTATAAAATTATAATTATGAATTTAAAATCTTCAAAACAACTTGTAGATGAGGCATTAAAACAAATCAAGACAATATATCCAAAGGAATTAAACAATATTATTAATAAAAATAAAAAAACGTTATTGATTGATATTAGAGATGTAAGAGAATTAAAAAAAACTGGTAAAATTAAAAATGCAAAACATATACCGAGAGGAATGCTAGAATTTTGGCTAGATCCATTAAGTCCTTATTTCAAAAATGAGTTTACTGTTGATAGATTTAAAATTTTATATTGTGCATCAAATTGGAGAAGTGCTCTTGCTACAAAAACTCTCCAAGATATGGGTTTTACGAATGTTTGTCATGTTGGAGGAGGTTTTCCAGCAATTGTTGACGAGGGTTTTGAAGTTGAAACAGTGAATTAGTTTATTTTTTTGACTCACGATAAACAAATTCTAATCTATCTTGACCAAAAAAAACTTTTGAACCAACTATAAATGTAGGTGCGCCAAAAACTCCTCTTTTAAAAGCGGCGTTGGTTTTGTTTTTTAAATCATCTTTAATCTTTTGATCGGAGATTTTTTCCTCGAAAACCTTTGGATTAATATCCATATTTTTTATAAATTTTTCAAGTATTTTATTGTCATTTAAATTTAATGACTCAACCCATGCAGCCCTAAAAAACTTATCAGTATAATTATTTAAAAAACCTTCTTTTTCTGCAACACATGCACCCCTCATTATATAAATTGTTTTTAATGGAAAATATCTATTAAATTGAAATTTGATACTATACCATTCTGCACAAATCTTGAGATCTTTAATCATGTGTTTTGCTCTCGATGGATTTAAACCTGGTGCTGTAATATTTGCTAGTTGATGAAGACCACCAAGTAATATCGGCATATAATTTACCTTAATTTTATTTTTTTTTTCAAAAAATTTTATTTGCTCATGAGCTAGGTAAGAATATGGACTGCTTATATCAAAATAAAAATCAATTTTTTTCATTAGTCATGCATTCTAAATTTTTGAGCAATTAACAATCTCAAAATTAAGTATAAAAATAAACCAACTGGTCCACTAAAATAAGTTAAAATTAATGGAAATAAAACGATATATTTATTAATGTTATATTTTATCCCATCATTTGCTATCCAAATACCAGTAAACAAACTAATAGTTAAAAAATGAATCCAAAAAATCAGAACAAATAGTGTATTATCCATTAGAGACATAAGCTTATCTAAACCTAAGTAAAGTTGAAAATTATTTAAAATACTAAGTGGATCCTGTTTTAACCCATTTAATACACCTGTGGGATCTTTATTAATTAGATTATTAAAGGTTCCACTTGGATAAATTTGTTCAAATGCTAGGTAGCCGTAAGTTAAAGCCATTATAAAAGGTATAAAAAAATTATTAACTAAAACTTGGGTTATTTTTGAGTTAGGTACTAAAATTATTAACAGCCAAAGAGGAATTACACCTATATTTGCAAATTGATAAATCATTTCCAATGTAAAAAATTCTTTGAACGTTTCCAACATATGATAATTTAGTAGTGTATATATGAATAAAACTAAATCAATCTACGAAAATTTAGAAACAACCGAAGAAATAAAGGAATTAGCGCTAAAGTATCTTGATAAGTATCAGCCTTCTAAAAAAAGTTTGCAAATTTATCTTTTTAAAAAAGTTATTAATAGTCAGTTTAATAAAATTGAAAAAAGTGAAATATTAAAAAAAATTGATCATGTCCTAAATGATTTAGAGGAAAAGGGCATACTCAACGACAGCCTTTATTCTGAATTTAAATCTAAAAATTTTTTAAAACGTGGTTATTCACTTAATAAGATCAAACAACATTTAAAACAAAAAGGAATTAGTCACGATTTGTTAAGAAAAACAATTGAAAATATTCAAAAAGATAACATAAATCCTGATTTTTACTCCGCAATAAGGATTTGTAAAAAAAGAAGGATTGGACCTTACCGACCAGATGCTAATAAAGAATTATTTTATAAAAAAGATATGGGAGTTTTAGCGAGGTCTGGATTTAGTTATGACTTGTCAAAGGAAGTTTTGAATTTAGATAAAAAACAATTAAAAATTTACGAAAAAAAATTGTAGAACACTATTTTCTTTTATAATTTTTTTCTCTCTTAACTAACTCATCTATTTTTTTTTGCATTATTTGTCTTACTAGACTAAAAACTAAAATTCCAAATATTAAAACGCTCACTACAATAATTAGTATAGTTTTTATCATTAAATTTTAGCATTTCTCCTGATTAATAGTGAGGGATTTTTTAAACTTTTCTTACCATACAGAATCATTTTATTTTTGTGCGTCCTGATAATTGCTCCTGCGCATTCTGCTATTGCGTGTCCAGCAGCATAATCCCATTCTTTTGCTCGGGGTCTTGCCGCATACAAATCATATTCGCAATTTGCTATCAAACAAAACTTGAGAGAACTTCTCATATTAACATATCTTTCAATTTTGTATTTTTTTAAAATATTTTTTATAATTTTTGATGGTTTTGCAGAACTTGTCAGTGCAATTTTTTCTCGATTTTTACTTTTGGAACAATTTAATCTAACCTTTTTTGTTTTATTGAAGACTTCATAGGCTTTATTTTTTCCATATGCATAAAATAATTTCTTTTTCTTTGGAGCATAGATTATACCTGCAGCTGGTTTTTGATTAATTATAAGACCGGCATTAATTGTATATTCTGATCCACCTTTTATATATGAACTGGTTCCATCAATTGGATCAACCAGCCAAAATGTTTCTCTTTTTTTAATTGATGAGTTTTTAATTGTTTCTTCAGAGACAATTTCAATATTGGGAGAAATTATTTGTAAATAATTTTGTAAAATTTTATCAACTTCTAAATCTCCGTTTGACACTGGGGTTCCGTCCTCTTTAGTATAAATTTTTAGATTTTTTGCACATTTAATTGCTTTACTTCCAGCTTTGTAAAAAATAGGAATAAGTTTTTTAATTAGTATCTGAGGATTAATTTTTTTCATAATATTTTTCCAATTTAACCACTAGAGTATTTATTGTTTTTTTCCCTTCATTTTGAAAATTAACTGTTACCTTATTTTCAATTATAGATTGGACTTGACCGATACCCCAATCTAAATTAGATGGATTTACTACTAAGTCTCCAGGATCAAAGTCATATACACGCATTTTAAAATTATAATATCGTGATATACCGATGAGATGACTTTAGCAACTTTTGACATGACAAATAATAACACACTTGGCTTTAATAAAGAAAAATCAAAGACTAAGGTAGTTGTAGCTATGTCTGGCGGGGTAGACTCATCAGTTGTAGCAGCAATTTTAAAGAGAGAAGGATATGAAGTAATAGGCATCACTCTACAATTATTTGATTATGGAAAAATTGGAAAAACTAATGGAACATGTTGTGCTGGGAAAGATATTTATGATGCAAAAAAAGTTTGCGATAAGTTAGAAATTAAACACGAAGTTTTTAATTATGAGTCAATTTTTAAAGAGGAGGTTATAGATAAATTCGCAAACAGTTATATTAAAGGTGAAACTCCAGTGCCGTGTATTGATTGCAATCAAACAGTAAAGTTTAGAGATTTGTTTAAGTCCGCAAAAAATTTAGATGCAGACGCTTTAGCTACTGGTCATTATATTAAAAGAATTTTTCAAGAAAATGCAAAAATGTATCGACCAGAAGACTTGAAACGTGATCAAAGTTATTTTTTATTTAATACAACCCAGGAACAATTGGATTTCTTGAGGTTTCCTTTAGGGTCAATACCAAAAAAACACACAAGAAATATTGCAAGCAATCTTAATTTACAAGTCGCAAATAAACCCGATAGTCAAGATATTTGCTTTGTGCCAAATGGTGATTATAAAAAAATAATTCAAAAATTAAGACCTGAATCTTTTGTAGCAGGAAATATTGTTGATACTAATGGCAGATTTTTAGGTGAACATAAAGGTATTGCGAATTTTACTATAGGTCAAAGAAAAGGAATTAAAGTTTCATCTGCAGAACCTTATTTTGTTGTAAGAATTGATACAAAAAAAAATGAAATAATTGTAGGGTCAAAGAGGGATTTGTATATAAAAAAAATATATCTAAAAGACTTAAATTACTTATGTAAAACTGAGAGTCTCAATGGAGACTTTTTTGTAAAAGTTAGGTCAACTGGTGATTTATTATCATGTACAGTAAAACAAAATGGAAAAAAAATAATTTTAGACAAAGGTGAAGCTGGAATATCGCCTGGCCAGGCTTGCGTTTTTTATAAGAATGATGATTATGGGACTAGAGTTTTTGGAGGTGGCTGGATAGACAAAACAGAAGCTTAAATTATTTTTTTTTATTTTTTCTTCTATTCCTTCTTCTTTTAGATCCTATTTTTCTTCGACCTCTATGTTTTTTTGGATATCCCATTTATATTTATTAAATTAAATTAAGGGTTGTATTTATCAGATATCTAATATATTTACCATACACATTATGACTTCGTCTTTTAATAAAAATAAAAATTTAGACTTTACTAAAAACGAAAGGGAAGCGAAGACGAATATAGATTTTTTCAACTTAAAGGAAGACAGAGCAAAAGAACAAAAACAAGAAAAAATCCAAAGTTTTATATTCATTTCAGCTGCAGCAGTATTCGTAATAGCTTTTGTAGCTATTATTTATGCATAAATAATTTAGAAATTTATTAATGATAACAACCGAATTATTTATCGGGTTAACAAGTTATTATTTCATTATGTTTATGACTCCAGGACCTAATAATGCCATGTTAACTATTTCAGGAGTAAAATTCGGTTTTAAAAAAACAATTCCGCATATGATAGGTATTCCTTTTGGACATACTCTACAAATTATTATCACGTGTTTTGGATTTGGAACGATATTTAACATATATCCAGAAATTCAGATAATTCTTAAATTAATTGGGTGTATTTATTTATTATATCTTGCCTACAAAATGTTTGGATCATTTAACTTTACAGGGACAATTAACAACAAAACACGTCCATTAAAAATTTATGAGTCATTACTCCTTCAATTTTTAAACCCTAAAGCTTGGGTAGTTGCTCTGACTGTAGTAACAGTTTTTTTTCCATATGAAGAAAATTTTCTTGTAGGTGTTCTGTTTGTTTCATTAATTGCACCATTCGTTTGTTTTTTTTCAGTTATAACTTGGGCTGGTTTCGGTTATTCAATAAAAGTTTTTGTAGAAAACAACAGAGCAAAAAGGTTTATTGAGATTTTAATGGCTATCATGTTAACAGTTACAGCATTTTATATTCTAATATGATACAGATATTTAGAGATATCAAAGTGACTACAAATGGACAAAAACTTATTAATATTACCGATAATATTATAAATTTTGTTGATGAGTCCAAAATTATAGATGGTATTATAAATTTAAGTATTTTACATACTAGCGCTTCTTTAATTGTTCAGGAAAATGCTGATCCAGATGTTCAAAAAGATCTCCTCAAATTTTTTGATAAATTTGTACCAATGGACTCAAATTTGTATATTCACAGAACAGAAGGAAAAGATGATATGCCTGCACATATTAAAACAGCGCTTACTAACACTCACATAAGTTTAAGTATCAAGTCAAAACAACTAATCCTAGGTAATTGGCAAGGCATTTATTTGTTTGAACATAGAATTAATAGACAAAATAGAACGATATTAGCTCATTTACTTGGTAAATAGTCTTGACCTATTTTAAATAT
>CESN01007033.1_pt1 | contig 20726 bp, 41 predicted proteins | sample 531181 | NCBI WGS metagenome assembly CESN01 (sample SAMEA2621990, study PRJEB7988) | marine metagenome | isolation source: saline water (ENVO:00002010), including
GAATTTCAATGTGCTCTTTGATTGCTACAGTTAGCAAAGGCTTGAACACGTTGCCTACTGCTTCTTTACCTGTTTCAGTATACCTTGAAGCAACGTAGTACCAAGTACCAATCTTGTTACCCGACCAGTCTTGCTTACCATCTAGCTTCATCAAGTATATGTACTCCTCGCCTGAATTGAAACCATTCTTAATGTATGCTTCTTCACTTGTGTATACTTTATGGTTACAGTTCTTCTCGCCCCTGTCTCTCATGTAGTAAACGTTCTGGACATCATGCATAGGATTCTTCCTGTCATCGAAATCAATCTTGTCTCCGATAATGTAATGCCATTTACTTGAGTCACCTAACAGTATAGCTTCAGTAACTTTCTTCGGGTCTTCCCAGTTGTCAATTAAGTTGTAACCTAGACCTCCGGGATATCCATCCCAATGTTGATAACTTGCAATGATGTTGCCATCTTCTTGCATTATACCTATTCTTGCTCTTGTTGCCATTATGGCCTCCTCTCTGTTGTTAACTTAATATAACACGTAATCAATCTTTGTCAACCTCTAGTTCTTTGATCTCCGCAGGCGTTAGGTCTATGTAACCTTCCGTCTCTCTGTAGTGGATCTCATCTTCGAGGCCGTGCTTACGCATTATGTCCTTTGTTCTTAATCCTCCGAACCCTAGCTTGAGCTCATTGTACTCTGCTAGGAGTTCTTCGAATGTCATGTCTTCTGGTAGTTTAAGCATTCTCTACCATTCCTGCCTGCCAGCCTGTTACTCTCTGCCAGTCCGGGTGGGAACCGAAAGCTTCTTCGATCGTCTCCCAGTCAATTCCGTTATCGCTGAAATGCCACTTGCCTTTCATGTGCAAGAACAAACCTATTAAGGCTTCGCTGTTTGTCACTCCGCTTAGGTGAGTGTGCATTGGTTCACCGTAGCCATCTACGCCCCAGTGCTCTTTCATCTCGTCTTGAATTAGATGCACATAACGTTTCGCATCTTCCCATGTCTCAGCAACTGTTTCCAGATACTTTGCTGTCTCTAAAACATTCATGCATTTAGCGAAAGTGCTATGCACGTTCTCGTCTTTACCGTAATAACCTATTCTTATATTCATATTGTTTCCTCTCTGTTTAACTAAATGTAACACAGTTACGAGATCTGTCAACCCCTTATTTTTTATTGTTTTACTGTGCTTTTAGTGAAGTCAAACTTTAGTTGACCATCGAACTTGTTTGCAAGTGCGATCAACTTCTCTGCCTGTCTCTTCTGCATCTGCAATCTCTGTGCATGGAAGAAACTTGCATTCCTTAAACTGGCTGTTCCTTTTGTGGATCTAACTATGTGCATATTAACCTCTCTTTAAATGCTTCTTATATTTTATATTAACACGTCTGCGGATCTTGTCAACCGGAAAGTGCTAGTCGTAGCACTCACCGAAGTCTTCCCATTCTTGGTGCCAATCGGGCTGGTAGTCATCATGCTGATGATTGTAAATCTCATCAGCGATGGTTCTCGCGAGGTGCGGCCACTTTTGAGCTAACATCTCTGCGAACTCATACTTTCCGTTCTCGTCTAGTCTAGCTATTGATTCTACGATTGTTTCTACTGACATTTAAATTCTCCCTCTCTATATTTTCTATATTTTAATATTAACACAACTAAGAATTCTGTCAACCATTATTTCCCTTTCGGGTGGGGGCCTGTCACTTCCATCACCTAGACGACAGTTTGCCCCCCGGCTTGTCTAGGTGGGTAGTTTCTAGTTTGGGACTGTTGGTTCCTTGAGTGCTACCTCACTTGTAAACCCCGGCACCCGCTCAGTGCCTCGTTCCCTTACCTTCGCTATGTCATTTGCTTTCTCCCTCTGTTCATATTATAATATTAACACGTCTTAGGGTTTTGTCAACCTCTTATTTGCATAACTTCCAAATGTTGCTTTTGTAGATTAAACGATCAAAATACTTTTGTTCTTTTTTTGTTGTTATTGTTTTAGTGTTAAGCCTAGTAATCTCATCTTCAATTACTTGCATCATGCTAGGGCTAAACATATTTTTATGTAGTAAGTATTTTTTAATGTATTGTTTGTCAGTTAACATTATTACCTCTCTGTTGTTATTGTTTTATAATAACACAGGAAGCAATAATGTCAATCTCTTTATTTTGCTTTGCTGATAAGTTTGTCTAACTTCGCTTCTGTCTTCGCTTGGAAGATGTTGTCCATGTATATCGTCTGTACCGGTATGTCTTCGCCGTGCATTCTCTTGTAGGCATATACATAAGTTTGATACAATCCGGCCTTGATGTAGTATCCTTTGGGAATGACATAGCCTTTTGTTTTACCTACTTGGTGTATCTTCAGTTCACCATTTGTGTAGAACTTCCAAAAGCCATCTTGCTGATCAGTTATGTTGTAATGGATCTTGAAGTGTGTCCACTTGCCTTTCATCTCATCTATCGTTGCTAGGTGTCCCCACTTGATATTCTTTGTAGATCCATCTCCATAGAAACCTTGATTGTCCATCAGCTGGACCGTTAGTCTGCCACCCGCATCTCTTACCATCACAGTCGGTCCTAGGTCTAACTTGTATATCTGGAACATAGATGTCTTCGTAGGGGTCACAGTTTTGTAGTCCTCAGGAATGAATATGCTGAACGACAACCATCTCTCATGATTCTTCCCTGTGAATGGATACTTGCTAGATGTCACTTCGCTTCTTGCTCTGCCACCATTACCGCCTTGAACTTTCTCTCCACAGTCTGTACCTGTGTCTGTGTTTCCGCAATCATATGGCATAAGTGTGAACTTGAATGACTTCTTACCTATTACAGGTTCACCTTCTCCGGCCTTTATGATTTCATATGACTCGAACTTCTTGCCCTTATACATACTGGCCTTCACAGTCACGTTTGTTATATCTTTAGGCTTGATCTTGTCGCTCATGCCTGCTTTGGCGATGTTGCTGATGCCGAATAGCATAGCACTCGTGATCGCTGTCGTTATTAAAATTGTTTTAATCATGTTAACCTCTCTGTTCATATTATAATATTAGCATGAACTAGTATTCTGTCAACCGTAAAGAAAGGCTCCCAAATGATCCGATTTACGCGACTTTCCAGGCTTGAATCCTAGGAAGTTATGCCCTTCATTAACTACCACAGGTTGTCCATTGCCACGATCGCATACCCATCCATGTGGGCCTCTCATGACAGTCTTGGCTGTATGTACCTGACCCTGTGGGGTCTCATACCATACCTTGTCACCTTTCTTGATCTCATCAAAGCATTCATCTGTCCATTGCATATTAAGTCCCTCCTCTGCGAATTCTGAATATACTCCGTTCATGCCACCTCCATGTCTTCATCTTCGGTATCTATAGTGAACCGCGGACCGAACCTTAGCAATCCGTGTTTGCTGGCAGGGTGGAATGTTCCTTCGAAGTCTACCACGGCTCCTAACTTAAGACCTTCGACATCATCGACGTCATCGACTTTGACGCAACCGATAGTTCCCGAGTCGACTCCGATCTCGTCGCCATCGCTGGAGTAGTAAACCCCATCACCATATGCTGTCGAGAAGATGCAGAACTGTCTGCCATCTTTTAAGAAGAACTCTCCCTCGACTTGCTTGTGGACATTCTTCCCTGTGTAGGGATAAGTGAGCGAGCAGACCTCGTCCCAGTTATCTCCCCTGATGACATAACATAAGTCACCGATGTAATATTTTCCCTTTTCCATTATGCGGCCCTCCTTAACATTGAAGCTGGAACATTGTATCTCATGCCCAAGCCATCTATCTTGACTAGAACATACTTGACTTTGATTCTCTCGATAGTGCCTTTCATCGTGCTACCATTTCGAGAATCGAATTCTACCTTGTCACCAGCGATGAACTTTCGCTTCGCCTGTTGCTCAAGATAAGTTCTCTTAAGTTTGATTGCTTGTATGACTTGCTCGATCTCGTAATGAGAATCTAGTGTCATGATGTCTGCTATAATTGATTCTGTTTTTTTTGACATAAGTTCCTCTCTTTCTATAATTTTATAATAACACAATACGGGATCTTGTCAACCCCGTATTGCATTGCTTAATTACAATGCTGTCGTGCAAGCCGTTAAAACTCCCACCACGCCCATTGCAATTACAAACAACAGCCATCCCAAGCCGTAGCCTGTAAAGTAAGCAAGTATTAATTTAATTAATTTTAATAGCATCTGTACCTCTCTGTTGTTATATTTTAATAATAGCACAAAGCTCAAATGTGTCAACCAACTTTATGCTATTATTTTAAATTATTTTTAAGCAACCTTCTCAACGCCGTTTGCAAACTTAACTAGCTCGTCGTTGCATTTAATCCAAAAGTCCCCGTCCATTTCCACATCCAAGTTTACCATCTCGTCGTCTTGCATACCTTGTTCGCTATAATCAAAGTCCAAAAAGTCCTTAAGCAACTTGCTGTCAAAATCGCAATGCTCTTCCATGTAAGCAATCGCGTTCTCAATAAAAATAGTGTCCGTGTAAATCATACCATCACTATCTCTGCTGTCTTTTATTTTGTTAATTAAAACATTGTTAGCATCGTCACCGCCATCATACCAAGTGCCGTCTTTGCCACTGCCATCATATGCAATAGTTCCACTTAACCCACCACTCCAATATGCGTCTTCGTCCCAGTTGTCGTAATGTGCCCTTAAACTAATGTAATCAACTTTAACGCCCTTAACAACTCCATTGTTCCATATGCTGTCACCGCCAGTCCATATCCTGTTGTTGTTTACGTCAATGTATATTCCAACTTGCTTGTCTTCGTCACCATCTAACTCAAAGCTAACATTTTTGTTTGCTAAAAACTTTACCGCCAGCTTTAATTTGTTCATTTGTGTATTTCATGTAGTACCTCTCTGTTTGTTATAATTTTAATGTAGCACACATTTGCAATCCGTCAACCTCTTATTTGCATATTACGGAACTTTTTTTAGAGGGGCATCCGGCTATGTGGTTTTTGCATAGTGCCGAGGCACCCTCCTCGATACTAGATCCATGGGGCTCTCAGGACAAATCGGAGATTTCGGACATTGTGCCATCCCTTGAGCCCCGGCACAAGATCTAGTCATGATCTCCCATCATGATCCACCCCTCTCTCCCACAGGCCCAATAGCGAGCCCTCCCCAGATCTGGGTGTCTGCGTGTGTCGTGATACTGGATGTAGTGTGGCCACAGGTAAACCGCGGGACCGCAATAGCGAGCTCCCATGGTTCTACACCGTGTGATCTGGTAGTGAGGGGCCTACTGTGCGGCCCCCGACCAAATGCTGTGTGATTACGCTACAGCTTCTTTAGACTCTGTCGCTACCTCAGGTGCCACTGTGACGTCCGCTCCCGACAAGAACTGTTCTTTTGTTCTCGCTGGTTCGATCGGCGTCCATGTAACAGCATCCATGTTGATGCCATTCTTCTGTAACACTTTGGTTCTAGCAACCGTGTCGTTGGTGAACAGGTGTCTTTTCTTGCCCGACTCCAACGTGATCTGTGCGTAGAATTTATATAATGTTGACTTACTTGCCATAATGTTTGTCCCTCCTTTGGACTATGCTTACAGTATAGCACATTACAGGATTCTGTCAACCACTATTTTGGTTATTCAGGCCTGATGATCGCCATGCTCTGCAGGCAAATATACAACATATAGTGGTGAGACGGTGGATTCAGACGCTAGATATAGTGTGGAAATAAGATATTTTAGGGTGGTTTATGTGTTTTAAAACCTCTTTTTTTCGATGAAGAGAGATGCTGTCTAACCTTTTGACCAGCTCACTTTTCACCCTGTTTTCCACCGTGTCGTATGGTTCGTATGACCAGGTCTCACCGCTCCGCTGTGCACCGTACGGGCAGTTTTCTAAAACATCTTTTCAGTTGTTGCTACTGTGTAAGCATGATCACATACTACCTTTTGATAGGTTCATATCTCGCTTTATGTCACTATTGAGTTTGTCCCATTCCAGCTGTATTGCTTCTGCGTATGCTTTGTCTATGCGAGCCATTGTGGTGTTTGGATAGTTGCGTTTCATTAGGAAGTCTTCGGTCTCCACGTGCATATCACACACAGGACATTTGAAGTCTTTGACCCAATGAGCTTTCAGGAACTTTGCCTTGCCTTTTATGCCCAGGCCATTGCCCACTGATTCATATGTTTTGTGTGTCAGGTCCACGCATCTCCTGTGGTACCAAACCGGTTTGCCCGTCAGCTTGAACCACATCTTACGCATCTTCAAGGGCCACTTCACTGCTGTTCTCCGGTGCTTCTGCTGTAGAACCTGTTGTAGGTGTCCACACGTTTCTCATGTGGGATCTTCTTGTAGTCGTCCAGGTCTATGTAGTACAGCTCTCCGCGGCTGTCCACCCTGAAGTTGTGGTAGTGCAGGCTACTGAAAGTGTACTCGCTCTTGCGGTCCACCAGCTCACGCCATATGATCTCTGCCCACTTGCGGTCATTGGTTATGATCTCCCCACGTATGAACTGCTTCTTTATGGTGATCAGGAACTGGCTCTCGTCATAGCTCACGGAGAAGTCTGGTAGCTTGAGTTGATCGAAGGTGAAAAGATCTTTTCGTAGCTGTTCCATGTTGTCCTTGACCCACCTGTACTTGCTCCAGTCCGGGAAGGTTATCTCGTTCACGTACTGTCCGTCACTGGTGATGTTGGTCAGCTTACTGGTCTTGAACCCGTCGTTGTGTTGTCCGTGCACCTTGTCGTTCTTGGTCAGCTTCTGCAGTCTCTCCATCTGCTTCCAGAACTTCTTTGCGTCTTCGTCGTTCATCATGACAGCTATTTAATCGCGAGCAGTATCACCAACAGCGAAGCTATCAGTGTGGTCTCCACGATGGCGTAGTTCATTAGCCAGTAGTAAAAGATCTTTTTAAACTTGTTTGTGTTCATATGTGTATTTATTGGCTGGGGCACTAGGATTCGAACCTAGGATGTCGGTACCAAAAACCGATGCCTTACCGCTTGGCTATGCCCCAATGTCAGACGTAGTTGTCCTCGTACTCCTGCTTGGAGATCTGTTCCAGTTCCACAGCGTCCATCTTGGCCACGTGGTACAGCACGTCAACTGACTGCATCAGCCTCTTGTAGGTGGGTTCCTTCCAGTAAACTTTTGTGGTGAAGTCACCCCTCGTGACCGTCACAAGATAGTAAACAGACATTACCCTTTTCCGCGATGGTTCACTTCGTAAAGTCTGGGATTGTAGCCTTTTGGCCACTTCATTTTGATTGATATCGTGCTTCCGTCCTGTCGCACAATGTCTATTTCATGCCCAGTCTTTGTGCTGTTTGACCAGTATCTTTCATACCCTTCCACGACTATTGTTTCGTGTGCAGGATGATTTCCAGCGGTCCAACTGTGTGTGCTTTCAGCTATCTTCTTTCTCATTAGTTGTCAAATGGTACAAAGTTCTTTGCCACTGCGGGCCTTACTATTCTTCTACGTAGAACTCTCACCAACTCCTCTAGTTTGTCTATCACATTGATCAGATCTGGATCACTGATCACGTTTTCTGTTGCCTGTGCTTTCTGTCTTAAATGATCATATTCTCTCAGTGTTATGTTGACTGTGCTCGACTCGTTTTCGTAAGACATATCTTCTGCGTGTTCTTTGTGCTTGTCGTATGTTCTTTTGCTTTTCATAATATATCCTTTATTATCAATATATTATAAGGTTTACGCCACAAAGTCAAGAAAATTACTTTAATTGGATAAATATTACTTTGATGCAACAGTTATCAAAAAAAATAGACAGCTACATGGCTGACATCGACCTAGTCAATATGATGTGCCAAGCTCTAAAATCCAACTCTCATTACACAGTCAAAGTCGTTACCTGGTCAGATGCCTATTGTATACATTGGGCAAACAAGATTAACGAGTGCGAAAATTGGGACGATCTCGAGTTTGAATATGATTTCAAGAGTAAGAAGTTTAGGTTTGGCAAGAAAAGATCTTTCACTAGTAGAAACTAGGGCAAGATAAGGTTCGATACTTTCTGGAACGATAGAGTTCCATAGTAAAAGATCTTTTTTCCAATTTTGAGTAATAATCTACTGTTTACCAGTGTTTTTAAATGGATTTAGCTTTCCAAGTGATTTGATGTTTTTTGTTACTTTTTTTCCAGCACCTGAAACTGTTGACTTGGCTTTTCTACCACTTTCCACTGCACCATCTCTCACTGATTTAATAGATGATTTAACTCTGTCAAATATTTTCATAATAACATCTCCTTACACGTATTTCGTGTATATGTATTTAGTGCTATTTTTATGATTTTTTAGTGATTTCGTTGGACATTATCAACGCAGTTTTTGCCGACAGTGTCCAGCCTAAATGTCCGTGTCCTGTGTTGTAATACACTTGTTTGTTGTATTTGCTCTGCTTGACCACAGGCATCATGTTTGGTGTCATGGGTCTAAGTCCAGCCCAAGAAGTAACGTACTCTGTGTTGATGCCAGGAAACATACGCTCTGCCCATTCTATCAAAGGCCTTATTCTAGCCTGTACGATATCATAGTTGTATCCATTCAGCTCGGCCGTGCCTGCCACTCTTAATCTATCTGTACCTAACCTTGATGACACTATCTTTGCCTCATCATCTAATAGACTTGTCCATGGTGCTATCTCTGGATTTTGTATTGTAATGGAATAACCTTTCACAGGATATATTGGCAAGTTGTCTCCTACTGTCTTTGCGAGTGCTCGGCTATGTACTCCAGCACATACAACCACTACACCGTCAAACTCTAGTTCTATATCATTTACTACTTTCTGAATGTGTTTCACACTGTACTTCGTTTGTAGAACGTGTAACAGGTTGGTACAGAACTTATGTATGTCTCCTGTAAAGTCTGTTTCATTGAAGAATCCTCCTAACAGTTTAGGTGGTGGTACAAGTGCAGGTTCAATCTCTAAACATTCACGAGGTGAAACTTCCCATCTTGCCAGACCTGCTTGTTTGTATATTTTGTTAACATCTCTCGCACAATTAAACTCTTCTTGATCAGTGTAGATATGCAGTATTCCTTTTTCTACCATATCAAAGTGAAGTTGTTCTTCTTCTGCTATCTGTTTGTATAATTTGTGTGCCTCGAGAGCCCATTGGCAAGTTTTTAATGTGTTATCTCTTGCTTGAGGTATTGCTTTGATAAAACGATATAACCAATCGTACTTGTCTCTACTGAAACTAGGATTGATCTTTAAAGGAGCATCTGGTTTGAAAAGCCACTTGACACCTTTCTTTACACTTCTCCAACTGTTCCATGTTTCGGCATTGCTGGCACTGAGTTGTCCACCGTTAGCATAACTGGTTGCCATTGCTGGATATTTTCTTTTGTCGTATATGGTAACTTCATGTCCTGCTCTTGCTAAAAAATATGAAGTTGTGATACCTGTTATACCGGCACCTACTACTGCTACTTTCACTTACTGTCCTTTACTTACTCTATTCCTTAGATCAGTTGTACTAAATCTGTGTTCACGTTTGTTAAAATGAACTTTGATATTTCTCTTTTTGCAAATGCTAGAACCTGTGAATGGTTTAGTTTTATATTCTTCCCCAATAATCCTAACGTCAATATTTAGTGTTGACAGTATGTCTTCGCAGTCTTGTTCTGTTTGATATGGTATTACTTCATCTACATATTTTAATGCTGTCAGTTGTAGGTATCTTTCAAACATAGTTTGTACTGGCTTGTTTTTTTCATTTGGTCTGTCTATGGTAGGATCACTTTGCAAACCAACTATCAAATAGTCGCATTGTTCTTTTGCTTCACGCAACATAGCAACATGACCTGCGTGTAATAAATCAAACGTACTAAACGTTATTCCTACTTTCATTTAACACTACCAATCATAGCTAATATACAAACATAGAAAAATGCAAAGATAAAAACAGGTGTCGCATTAGATATTCTTTTTTTACTTTTTGGTTCTTCTCTTAAGTAATAAAAACCCATATAGTCTCTATCCCAAGCATCTCGTCTTGTATCTTTTTTACGTTGGTCTGCATGAATTGATCTTGGGTCTACTTTCATTTTAACAACACACAAATTTTATCAGCAATTTCCATAAAGTCTTCTTCTTCGAGACCTCTTGTTGTTTCGGCCGCAGTACCTATTCTTATTCCACTAGTTTCTATAAACGATCTAGGATCATTAGGTATACCATTCTTGTTCACTGTGATCCCATTTTCTTCTAGTAGGTCTGCGGCCTGTCTCCCTGAGTACTTGCTCGTACTCAAATCTAATAAAAGAATATGACTGTCAGTTCCGCCTGTTAAAACTTTCATATCATGATACGGATTAGTAAATCTTTTTGCCATTGCTCTAGCATTACTGACGACCTGTTTAGCATATCTTTTAAATTCATCTGTGTTGGCTTCTATGTAACATTGAGCTTTCGCGGCAATGATATTCATCAGTGGTCCACCTTGTGTTCCAGGAAATATAGAACTATTAATTCTTTTTGTATAATCTGGATTGTTCCAAAGTATCATACCTCCACGTGGTCCACGTAAAGTTTTATGTGTTGTACTAGTAACAACATCTGCGTAAGGCAATGGACTATCATATGCCTTACCGGCAACTAGTCCTGAATAGTGTGCCATGTCTACTAATAACATTGCACCTACACTATCGGCAATATCTCTAAATGCTTTCCAATCTATTTGTCTTGGATAAGCACTTGCTCCTGCAACAATTACTTTAGGCATATTTAATTTAGCAAGTTCTTCAATATGATTGTAATTTAATAAACCATCATCACCAACACCGTACGTAATAGCATTGTAAACTTTACCACTTAATGTGGGTGGTGCACCATGTGATAGATGTCCGCCACTTGCCAAATCCATACCCATCAATCTATCGCCTGGCTTCATAAATGCTTGATAGACAGCGGTGTTGCAGTTCACTCCTGAATGAGGTTGAACGTTTGCAAAAGAACACTCATAAAGTTTTGTTACTTCGTCTATCGCAAGTTGTTCTATTTCATCCATTTGTTCACAACCGTTGTAATATCTTTTACCTGGATAACCTTCTGCGTATTTGTTGGTAAAGACACTTCCACAAAGATCCATTACAGCTTTACTGGCAAAGTTTTCACTTGCTATAAGCTCTATTGTATCTTTCTGTCTTTGCTTTTCCTTGTTCAGAATGTCAGTAATTTTATTATCCACTATCTTCTCCCTAGGAATCGTTTGACACCTTCTATAGGATTTTTTAATCCTTCATATGTTTTGCCGATAAAGTCTATGTGTTTCTCTAGGTTGCCATTCAGCTTGTCAAAAGACGATTGTAGTTTATCTATCTTCTTCTCAAGCCTATCAAGATCTCCTCTAACGACAGACCTACGTTTTTCCAGTTCTTCATTCATAGTATTAATATAGCATAGCTTTAACTTGTCTGTCAATAGTTTTAAATAACTTTATGTTTAAAAAACAGGACACAAGTAAAAGATGGAAAAAGTGGAAAAAGAAAGCACCTAAAGTTCCAGATCATACTTGTCCTAAAATAGATCAAATACTTGATAGAATAGAAGAGTTTCAAAAAGGTGATAAAAGATTCACTGACTACCAACACAAAGTCTTAGTAAACAAGATTGAAAAGATACGTACAGCCAATGAACAGTTAAGAGACAGTGGAGTTTATTGGTATGATATTTGCAAGAAATACCTCAAGGGCGATAAATAGTTACACGTTCATCCCAAAGGGACGGAAGTAGCACTATGCGAAGGAACGCACTTTAACTGTAAAAGGGAGAAGTGTTATGGATAACTTTACATTGTGGTGTTATAAAAAACTTATCAAACAGCACCGTATAGACAAAATTAACTATATCTTACGTCTAAGAAGAGCATAAGATATCATGAAAAGGGCAGTTTTCTGCCCTTTTTTACCGATAATTAATAAATATTTTTACGTTCATCCCTAAGGACGGAAGTAGCATAAAAGCGAAGGAACGCACTAATGAGGTAGTGCGAATGCTGAACAAAAAACAGATTTCATCGAGAAGTTGGGGATACCTACAAATAAGAATTTTTGAATATCTAAATAAAAAAGAAACTTACGATCTTGTTTTCACATCAACAGCTTGGCCTTATTGGAGATTAACTTATAAAAATCTTGATATTCTCACAGCAAAAGAATTATATAATGTTTACAAGTTGAGAGCTTGGTTTCTTAGATTCTTACCACCAAAAGTTACCCACTGGTTAATGACCTAGTTCTTTCCTAGGAAAACTGCTTTCGCTATCTCGTACCAATATATTCCTGATGAACGTAGTTGTTCATTTTGCTTTCTTAGTTTTTCCATTCTACTTTTAATCTTACGATATCTTGAAAGAGACATATTAGGATCTGTACTTACTTCACTTAATACTTCATCGATGATAGGACAAGTTTGTTCTGGAACCTTGGGTGCTTTCTTTTTTAACTGACTAAATTTATTACGTTTCTTTCGTGGCTTTACTTCCTTAGAACCATAAGCTCTCAGAAGTCTTGAACTGTACCATTCATATGCATCTTTGAAGAAGATACGCAACATAATTTTACCTCTCTCTAGTATACTATTTAGAATTGAGTGTACTGATTAAACAACAGTTAGAAAAAATAGTCAAAAAAAAGCCCCGGACTATTGAGCTTGGCTCTGCCGGGGTAAACAAAAAATACTTTTTGTCTGTTTTCAATGTGCTGGGCGTAACTTTCATAGCAGACTTTTATAAGCCTTCTTAAAGTACTGGGTACTCGCTAACTGCCTGACCCCAGCTTGGATAGAGCATTTTTAAACCTTCTAGTGTCGCTCTACATATAAGGCACTCTTTATATCCTAAACGGAAGCCTTAAAAGTGTAAGCATCTTTAAATGAATTCACATCGCTTACTTAAAAGTGAAAGCATATTTAAACGCACTCGGCGTAGCTTTCGTTATACTTGCCTAAAGCTAATGCATTTTTAAACAATTAAGTCGCCTTACTTTTCTCATGCAAGTAGTATTAATTATCCCATGCATCACAATCAAAATATATTAACTTAATGATTAATTTTAAACAAGCAACTTTATGCTGGTTGTAAGCCAGTTAAGTAATACTGCTATCCAACAATAACAATCTATACAAGATGCATTAATGCTACGGGGAGGTAACGTTATGGAAAATAGATTAGACAGACTAGAGGAAAGACTAGACGAATTAGAGTCAAAAATACAAGATATCATGGAACTATTAGAAATGGAAGATCACGAAGACGAATCATCTGATGAAATCTGTGATGATTGTTATGACGACCCTTGTGCTTGTTTGCCAGAAGACTACGACTATGAAGATGAAGGCGAAGAAGAAAATGAGGAAGATGATGACTGGGATTCATCAAACGAAGAAGACGAAGACGAAGACGAAGACAGAAAGATTAATTAGGTAAATTAGGGCAGGAAACTGCCCTATTTTTTTGTCATAATTAGTTATATGTATATGATTAAATCAGAAGATTACAGAAACCTAAAAGCATATTGGGACTATCAAAGATTGATAGAGTATAATAGAGAAATACTAAAAGACCAATTACAAAATGTGCATGAAGATGATCCTGAAATAGATATCGATGAGATGTTTAATACCCTATGGGATCATATAGATCCTATAGATTATGAGGAACCACCTAGAGGTTGGATCCCTAAGAACATTGATTTTCAAGTAGAAGGAGAAATGCAAGGCAGAATGCCTCGTTAATCTTTAACTACTACCTCAACATTACTATCAAAAGTCTTTTCACCATAAAGCTCAAGTACCTGCCCGACAACTGGATGTCTCTCAACATCGAATCTATCAAACTCTATCATTGTAATATTCTTAGTTGAATTGTTTACAATCAAGTTTGCGAAATGTTTCAAACCATTTTTTTCGTAGCCTCTATCATGTTGTGCTAAATCTCCAGTTACTACTATTCTTGATCCATCACCTATTCTTGTAAGTAACATTTTCATTTGCTCAGGAGTTGCATTCTGCATTTCATCTCCTATTATCCAAGCATCTTTAAATGTTCTTCCACGCATATAGGCCAGTGGAGCAATTTCTATCAGCTCACTTTCCATTAACCATCTTATGTGCTGAGGAGACCAATACTCTGCCATTATATCAAATATTGGTTTGATCCATGGCATCATCTTGTCAACAAGATCACCAGGTAAGAATCCATGTTGTTCATCAACACTTACAGCTGGTCTTGTAATCACAATTTTTTTGATGTCCCCTGCATTAAAAGATTGCACGGCATGATGTACGGCAAATAATGTTTTGCCAGTTCCCGCAGGACCTAAGGCTAACACAACAGAACGTGACCAGTCCGCTAACAAGCGATCATAATGTTTTTGATTTGCATTTCTTGGATGCAAAATCTTTTTCCTATTATGTTCTCTTTGATTTGATATACGAACTGCATTTAATTCTTCTTGTGTTAGACCATGAGTCTTATGACGTCTGTTTCGTCGCTTTCCCATGTTAATAATATTTAATGTTAATTAAGTATTTTTAACAACGTGGTTTAGTCTATGTCTTTGCTCTTCTTATAATAGAATTCAGACTTTTGGTAAAGGTGTATTTTGTCTATAGGGTCTGTGCAGAGTCTTGCTTTTTCGAGTGTCTCTTTATATTTCTTCCAGTAATCAGTTGCAGAAACGTTATTGTATTTTTTCCTTCTGCCGTAATAGTTTTTACGCATAATAGACCTGAGTGTTCAAATGTTATGTTGGATCGTTGCTAGAGTTATTTATGGCTCAAAAAGTTAGTTTGCCACACTTTAGAAAGAGGAGGTAACATAATAGCAAGGCAGTGGCCTCCTTACCGTTATAGTATTATTTAGTTAAGTGCCATGTTAATGTTACTAACTAATTTTCCTACCTATAAAATGCTTGAAAATCAACAGTTTCCGTTACTGATTTTTTATATAATTATACACCTGTTCCCAATTCTGTGAAACGAAAACAGGATCTCTTTTGAAGTGAACATTGTAATCATGACTCATTAGTATTGGTTTCAAACCAAGTCTTAATGCAGAGTTTACATTTAATATTCTATCTTCAACATATATTAAGTTGGTGCCTGAGAACTGTTCTAGTACTTCTCTTTTTGTTTCACCTGCACTTAAAAAAATCATACTAGCGAAGCAGTCAGTGGGGAAGTAGTCTTCTAAATTTAGGTATCGATAGTATTGTGCTATAGGTTTATCACTAAAGCTAGTAAGGCCTATGAATCTAAAATCTTCTTCATAGAGTTTATTGATCCATATATCTGCTTCGCCGTATGGTTCGAGCGTACTCGAAATCATATTCGTGTTGAATTCTTCTTTCTTGACTATTGATTCTTTATAGTCAATACCAAACTCGAGATGTATATCGGCATCATGATGTTTCATGCCGGTACTCTTGTATCCTTGCATCTCCATCCAGTTGACGAACTGAGTATGCCAATCGAATACAACACCATCTATATCGGTTAAAATAACCTTGTGATCGTAAGCCATACTTACCTCCCTCTATATAATATTTAACTTAATTTTATTATAGATAACTGCGTTGATACTATTATTCAAAGATTGACATATCGCAATCCATGACCGTCGCTACTAGGTGTATACGGTCTTCTTCTCCGCCATTGAATGCGTTGTGATATTTTGTGTTGTCTGTGATCCAGACATGGCCATCTGCCGGCATATGATGTACCACATTGTCTACACACATCCTTGCACCATAGTTTGATATGATTGGTATGTGTAGTCTTGGCTCTGGATCTCTATGCCAACTTAAAGTTGTTCTTGGTAATTTCCAAAGTAATCTTATTCTACCTAACTTATATTTTTTTGTGAGTGTGTCATACATTTCTTTGAAGTATGTGTCTTCAAAAAGTTTTACAAACTCTGAATATTTTTCTTCGTCAATTACTTCTTCTCTTTGTACTTCTTCGTAAGTACTATCAGGTTTTGTCCAAAACAATCCTCTAACGTTTCCACCTGTAATTGAATTAGGATCTCCGGGTATTTGTGTTAAACAGATTGCATTGATATCTCTTTCACCCAAAGGTGATTGTCTTGCTACTCTGCTGTCAACTTCTTTTAAAGCTTCTTGCATTTTAGCAACATCAAATTTGATCTCGGGATCTATGTAAAAACCTTTTGGCATACTTTTATTTATTTTCTATTGATGCCTAATACTTCTACTATGCTGGCGTCTTCCACCATTTCTCTTACGATATCGGCACCACCTATGAATTCACCTTTGACATATAGCTGAGGTATTGTGGGCCAATCACTGAAATCTTTAATTCCTTGTCTTAGTTCGTCACTCTGTAAAACGTTGACACCTTGGAACTTGACGTCAAACTTATTCAATACTCCTACTACCATAGCAGAAAATCCACACTGTGGTGCATCGGGTGTACCTTTCATGAATAAAACAATGTCATTGTTGTCGATTACGTTTTGTATTGTATCTTTAACTTCCATTTACTTCTTTCCTACTGCATCTAGTATTGCTTCTAGCTCTTCGAAGTCATGTAACTCTTCTTGGAACGATTGTTTATGTGCTATTCTTATAGCTTTAGATAGCAAGGTCGGTTTGATATCTAACTCTTGTGCTATCGCTTTGACTGTATCGTTGAGTCCTAGCCTTAAGTCTTCTACTTCCTGTAACACTTTTGATCCTTCTCCGATCAGTGTCATCAGTTTTTGTCTTTCCTCTGGTCCTATTGTTATTGACATTATTCCTCCTTTATAATATATGATAGATTAGCTGACCTTATAATGACTTTCTTGTCAGTGTCAACATTGAGATATGATATTCCATTTGGTTTAAGATCTCTAAAGTGTCTTACTCTAACTTCAGTTCCGGAACTATCTGATGGCTTCTCACCATCAAGCCAGTATGTTAGTTGTGCAGGTGCACCGACAAACAAATACCAAATACTTTGAAAAAACTTTTTCATTTTACTTTCCTATCTTCTTGCTTCTGCCTAGTGGTAGCATTTGTAACTTCTCGTACATACCACCTTTCTTTGCTTCCCATTCTACTCTTACTTGTTTAGCTTTGGATCCACCTTGGAAAGATTTAACTGCTCTCCTGAACCCTAATGCTTCAACTTCTTTTGGCTCTTCACCTTCCGCAAAGAAAGTGAAAGTTCTCATTTTTGCCATAACCCTCCATTGTTAATATTTAATAGTTTGATTTATAATGCCAGCATCATACTGAACTATATTATTTTCTTTTTCAGATCTGTCCAACGAAATGTAAACTCCGTCCTTCTGTAAGTCGGCATATATCTTATTCATTTGGTCAAGGTGTGATCTAAATTCTTTTACCTTGTCTGCTATTTCTTTGTGTTGCATTCTATTATCCTTTGTAAGCGTCTAGAGTTCTTTGAAATTTACCAGCGTGTGATTTCTCAGCTTTCGCTAATGTCTCGAACCAGTCGGCAATCTCTTCGAAGCCTTCATCTCTGGCTGTTCTGGCCATGCCTGGGTACATATCTGTATACTCATGTGTCTCACCTTTTATAGCTGACTTTAAGTTTTCTTCTGTTTCACCCATTGGTTCACCTGTAGCAGGATCTCCTACTTCTTCTAGATATTCTAGATGTCCGTGTGCGTGTCCTGTTTCACCTTCTGCTGTTGATCTAAATACTGACGCAACATCTGGTGCGCCTTCTATGTCTGCCTTTTGAGCAAAGTACAAGTATCTTCTGTTAGCTTGTGATTCACCCGAAAAAGCATCTTTCAAGTTTTGTGCTGTTTTACTGTCTTTTAGTTCCATATATCTCCTATCCAAAAAGTTTTCTAATGTTCTCAGGAAGTTTCTCTTTGATTGGTTTCCATATAGCTTCTTCTATTGGTGCCAAGTATTTTGGTCTAGGAGTGAGCCAACCAATTAGTATTCCTATTAATATGTAAGTCATGTTGTTATTATACAAAAAATAAAATAACAAGTCAATAAGAAAAAGGTTGCATTTTTCCAACCCATGTCTTATTATAATAATGTAGAGTAATTTACACACAAACAAACACACAATGAAAGGAGAAAATTATGTCTACAAATAAAAACGCTTATGAAATCCGTGCCGATATCTTAAAAGAGGCAACTGGATTAGTTACCCACAAATACGAAAAAGATATGTATATATGGGAAATGACTAGAACTAGAGATGAGAAGTCTGGCCAGATAATGGATCCGATTAATAAGCCTGGTTTTCCAACTACGAAGCAAATATTAGATTGTGCAAATGAATTGTATTCTTTTGTAGATTCTAAATAATCTTAAAAAAAGATAGGGTGGATTTCTCCACCCTATCCAATATATTCTAATTACTAGGTAAACTAGTATCTAGATTACGTTAGTGCTTTGTATTCAACAAAAACTGTCATTGCACCAGCAGTCGGCGTAGCCGCTGTTGATCCATTTGATTGTTTAAATTGAACTTCAAGTGTAGCCGCACCTGCAGATGATGTTGAGCCATCTAAGTCAATGATGTAAGAACCAGTTGTTGCGACATCTGATTCGTCCACTGTTGATAAGACTGCTGAACCATCTGAGATTTGCATAGAAGCAACTGAACCGCCTGTGTAAGCCTGAGTTACATTGATTGTAATTCTAGTTACAAAGTAAGTTGTTGAACCTGCATTAGGAAGCGTACCAATAGTTGCTGTTGCTGAACCATTAGTAATTGCTGTTCTAATACCCAAATCATCAGTTGAAGTTACAACGTTGTTGTTTACCCAAGCTCTTGTTACAAGTGCATCATCGTTTGTACCGACGTTTGCTTCGTAACCGTTAGGAACAACTACAAGACCATTTCCTTTTGGTGTAAGTGCTACTGAGATGTTTGTGTCACCACCAGTTGCCGCCATTGAAGGATTTGAACCTGTTGCATTGTTAGTGAATGTGAATTCATTAACTGCTGACGCTGTTCTTTCAAAGATAGCTATTTCGTTGTCTGAAGAGTCAGTAATTTTTACTTTACCTTCTGCAGAACCACCTGTACCACCTTTGATTATTGCATCACCTGAAGCGTGTGAGCCAGTACCGTTACCACCTTTGATAACTGCATCGCCGGCCGCGCCGCTTGAAGCATTACCACCAGAAACTGTTAAAGATGAATCATCGTCACCGATAACGATTGATGAACCACCTGAAGCGTCTCTGATTAATACTCTACCACCTGTACCTTGAGATTCAAGAACTAGGTTAACGTTTGCTGTTGAATCGTCTGGATCGATTGCATGGATTGAAACGTTCGCCGAAGTATTTCTGATTTGTAGTTTTGTATTATCAGCAATATTCGCCGTATCCGCTTCGATCACAACGTTGCCGTCTGTGTTATCTCTTAATGCAGTTACGTAGTCGTATGATACAGTTGTACCTGTTGATCTTGCGTACTTGTTAGCACCACCTATTGTTAATTGAGCAATACCGTTTGAAGCATTACCAATTAATAGTGTACCTTGTGCAATAGATGATAGGTCTAAACCTAAACCACCATTGTCTACAGGTAAAGTGCCTGAGAACGTGTTAGAACCAAAAGCAATAGTTTTGTTTGTTAGAGTGTCTGTAGTTGCTCTACCAACCAATGTGTCTGTTGCGTTAGGTAATGTAAGCGTTCTGTCCGCTGTTGGATCAGCTACTGTAAGTGTTGTTTCAAAACCATCGTCTGTTGCACCTTCAAACACAAATGCGTTTTGTACATTGATAGTTGTTGAATCAACTGTAGTAGTTGTACCTTGTACCGTTAAGTTACCAGTAATTGTAGCATTACCAGTAAGTGTTGGATTTGTAGGTATGCCAATTGTCAAAGTTTGACCTGACATTGATGTTTCAATCTCGTTAGCTGTACCGTTAACTGTTAAAGTTTGAGAACCTAAAGAAACAGTTCCTGAACCTGAGTCACCCGCTACTGTCTGTGTGATTGAACCAGCACCTGTGTTATCATCAACATATTTTTTAGTTGCCGCATCTTGATCGTTTGACGGATCTGCAACGCCTGTAATAGCCGCCGCTCCCATTGCCGCACCGTTAAATGTTGGTGTATCACCTGTACCTAATCCTAGTGATGTTCTTGCTGTTCCGCCTGATTCTAATACGAAAGCTGAACCATTACCTACGATGATACCACCGTCTGTTTTAGCTAGAGCCGAAATCGCATCTAAATCTGCATCATATGCCTGAACATCTGTACCGATCGCAAGACCTAAAGCAGTTCTTGCCGCACCGGCGTTCGCACCACCTGTACCACCATTTGCTATTGGAAGAACACCTGTTACTTGAGATGTCAAGTCAGCTGTACCACCCATATTTGCTAAATCTAAGTTAGACTCAGCGATGTCGATAGTTGCGTTACCACCTATGATTGTGCCTGTTCCGTTTGTAATTGTTACTTTTGATGAACCTGCTGTAATATCATCTAGTGATGTTTGACCAGTACCACCATTGCCAATTGCAAGTGTACCTGTCACGTCGTTTGTTGAATCAGATAAGTCGATTGTTACATCTAGTTTACCGCCTGAAAAATTCAAAGCTGTATCTGTTGCAAGATCAACTGCTAAATCGTTTGCGTTAGCAACGATACCGTCACCACCTACTGCGTTTAGCGTGTTACCTGATTTTGTTAAACCTGTTCCAGCAGTGATCTGGCCTGAACCAGAGAACTGTGTGAAAGT
>CESN01056017.1_pt1 | contig 20697 bp, 14 predicted proteins | sample 531181 | NCBI WGS metagenome assembly CESN01 (sample SAMEA2621990, study PRJEB7988) | marine metagenome | isolation source: saline water (ENVO:00002010), including
TGCTTGAACTTGATCTCGCTTGCTCTTTGGGAGTCGGAGGGCTATCGAAATAGAGATGCATTACTTAATTGTAATCCTCTTCTTTATCCTGATTCAACAATACGGTTGCTCGGATCCAGCGGATACAAAACCTGAACCCCAAAATGATCAAGGTACACTTGCACGCCGGGAAAAGATAAAAATGCTTGAAGCTCAGGTTAAATCACTGCGGTGGGAAAATACCCGTCTTGCTTTGAAAGTTCGCACGGTTGATGGAAATAGAATGGTTAAGGATAAACCAACAGGACTTTGGCATTATGATGTCGAAAGAATTCCTTACACAGGAATGGTTGTGGAGAAATTTCCCGATGGTACCCCCCGAGCAGAAGCGAGTTTTATCAAAGGTAGAAAAGATGGAATGGAAAGATATTGGCACGCTAATGGTAAGCTCAAAGAAGAAAGTCACTGGTTTGACGGCCAACCCGATGGAATCATGCAAACTTGGAAAGAAGAGGGAGAGGTCCAACGTATTGTTCGATTCAAAAGAGGTGAACTTATTGAAGTGCTCAAAGAATGAGCCGAGTTGGAAGTTCTTCAGTAAGGGTATTGAAGTCCACGGGGCAAGCGAACGAGTCCGATCCATCTAGGTCGTTCGCAAAAAATCGGCAAATCTGGAAGAGGGTATTGTTTCGGATTGGAAGGTGGGCGTAAATTTGTAAGTACTTGGGGCACTAATATTTGATAAGCTTCCGGGGGAGAACCATAAGCAAAAGTAAGAAGTAGATCATGCCTTTGATTTGGCCGATTAGTGTGATGGAAATCCAGAACGCGAATCTCTCCACCAGCACCTTTAAGGTCAGGGCAAAAATAATGGAGTTGATCTGGGGTATTGCGGTCAAAGCGAACAAGAATGTCTCCTTGTCCGGTACCATTTCCTAAAATTCCGGTTTTGTATTCTAAGTCAGAATCTTCAGAGTCCGTTCCAATCATAAATGCTTTCGAGTAAGTTTTGTTATCCAATCGCAGGCGGTAGTTAAGATTTCGGTCCAAATAAAGCGTTCTTGAACTGGAAGCATTATCATCCAAGTCAGGATCTCCTTGAATGACAAAACGACCGTTTTGCCAAGACACAGGTAGAAGAATTTCAATTGCGATCAATTGAACGGTTTTCCACTGGATTTCATATTCTCTGGCTTTTTTGAGAATGGGAAGCATGGCTTCTTCGTGAATGCGTTCGGGTGTGAAGCGGGAAAGGTGTCTCCATTCGTTTCTCCAATTATGCTTAAAAGCAAGTTCCCACCTTTGCTCAGCGTTACTTGCATCTTGCGGGAAGGGGAGCGAATGAATGCTGATCAAATCATTACGAAGGGATTGATTACGAATATTTTGAAGCAAAAATTTAAAGTTCTCTTCAGAAATAGAAAAGATCGATGAATCGTACAGACTTTTAAAGTTATTGGTTCTAAAGGAGTCAAAAATCTTTCGACCAAGTGCTTCCTTTGGATGAACTTGGGCAGACAAAGTGGAAAATGTAAGTGCAATGATAAGGGTTGTGGATACCTTGAAGAACATACGATTCATTTTTACAGACTAGAGAATTCTATTAATCCTACAAGCAGTAAGAATTGTGAAATTTTGATCAAATTTGCGAAAAATTCTAGATATGGATCATGAATTGCATTAAAATGACAAAATGAAAAGAAATGGCTTATTGGATAGCAGGCAATTAGAAGCTTTTGAAGTGCTTTGTTCGACGGGTAGTTTTACGGAAACTGCTAAGAGGTTGTTCCTGACCCAGTCCGCTGTGAGTCATTCGATGAAGTCCTTGGAAGATGAAGTAGGAAGTCAGCTTTTCAGAAGGCAAGGTAAGAAATTTTCGATTACCGAAGCGGGGGACCGCTTATTGCGATTTGCTCGTCCATATCTAGCAGAAATGCAATCCCTACGCGATGAATTGAGTGGCTATGAAAAGTTTGGCTCCGGGCGTATTAGGCTGGGTGCCAGCCCTCAAGCATGCCGTTTTTTATTACCACCGATTCTCACGAAATTTAAGGAAGCACATCCGCATTGCAGGTTTGAAGTCAAGGCGGATGATACTCCGAAATGCTTGGAGATGTTGAATCAAGGAGAGATCGATTTGGCGGTGACTCTTGAACCGATCAAGAGCAATGAAATTGAATTCGTTCCTTGTTTTTCTGACGAATTGAGGTTGGTACTACTTCCTGACCATGATTGGTGCAAAAAAGGTAAGATTGATTGGGGCGAAGTGCACAATGAAAATTTTATCCTTTATAATCGTTCAAGTTATACCTTCCGGCTTTTAGACGATTATCTGGATGGCAAAGGTATCAAACTTAGTTCCTTCATGGAAATTAGCAGCCCCGAGGCAACGAAAGAACTGATTAAGGTTGGCATGGGAGTTGGTGTAATGGCTGGTTGGGCGGTGGAAGAGGAGTGTAAATGTGGAGAATTGAAAAGTTTGTCCCTTGGTATACCCAAATTGACTAGGACCTGGGGAATCTCGGTTCGTAAAGGCAGAAAACTTAACAGAGCAGAAAGAATTTTTATCAAAATCGGTGAAGAATCAGGTTGTCATTGGATGGTAAGCAAAGAGAGATAACGGTTTATTTCCATGTTGTTTTCTTGCAGGGAAGATGAATTCCATACAAAAACAATGGATGAATCTAAATCATAGACACCTTATATTGTTGATTCTTTCCTTTTCCATTTTCCAAATAAGTAAAGGTCAAGAGAGATCAATCTCGGGAGATTCTCGAAATTTCAAGCTCTGTCCGGTAAAAGAAGTTCAGTCTTCTCTGCCACCAACCATGGATTCTGGCCGTTATAGTGTCCAGAGACTCATTGATGGAAAACTTCCCAAAGATGGATGGAGATCGACTTGGACAGCATGGATGAAAAAGAACCCATCCCTAAGTTTTGATCTCGGTAGCGTACGTAGAATCGGCGTGCTTCGAATTTATTATCAACCATGGGATCGATCCCAAGAACTTTCCAAGGTAAAGGTCGAAGTCAGCTTGGATAATCAAAAGTTTATGACTTTTAATGAATATACTGGATTTGTATCTGAAAAGAGCAGAGGAGTTTGGGCAGAAATTGATCTTAAGGCGATTAAAGCCAAGTATTTTAGAATCACTCCTGATTATGACGGATGGGGAAATCAATGGGGTGAGGTGGAATTTTGGGAAATTGTAAACTAATTCAATAGATTCACTTACGATTTATCCTAGTTTTACCTTACTAAGATGAGTGACTCGACTCGTCCACCCCATCAGTTATCTCCCCAAGTTCATTTGGATAGGGCTCGGGGGTATTTTGAACTCGAAATGTTTCAAGAAGTTGAAATCGAACTAAGGGCAATCGATGATCAGTCCCCTTGGTCTAAGCAAAAGAGGGAGATGCTTATTTTTTTGCACCAGGAGCGTATGCAATGGGAATTGATGCAAGGATTTGCTAAAAGTTTACGCCTTGAATTTCCTGATGAAGAGGGCTGGTGGGTTTCAGAGGCATACGCAACCCGCCGGGCAGAGAACTTGGACAAGGCAAGAAAAGTTCTATTAGAGGGTCTAACAATCCATTATGAGAGTGCAATCATAAGATATAATTTGGCTTGTTATGCATGCCTATTGGGAAACCTAGGGAAAAGTTTGGATCTTTTGAAGGAAGCGGGACAGAGGGATGAGAAGTATAAAACTTTGGCTCTTGAAGATGAAGATCTTGAATTGGTGCATGAGGATTTGATTAAATTAGGATGGGAAAAGAAGGCGGTTTGAAAATCCAAAAAAAAATTGGGTACAGCCTGCTTGAATTACTGGTTACTCTTGGAATTATTGGAATTCTATTAAGCCTACTTTTTGTTGGTTTTTCGTATGTACAAGAAAAGCAAAATACCAAGCAGGCACTCATTGAAATGGCTGTGCTCCAGACAGGAATTATTTCCTATGAAGCGGATTTTGGTAATTATCCAAACTGCCCGGAAAAAATTTGTACACCAGGGGAGTGTCTTTTTTTGTCGATGTTGGGCTTTCATAATGCCGAGGGAAACCTAGAGTTGCCCCCATACCCAACTACTTTGCCTGTCGAATTGTTTGGCTTTGATCGGGCTAAATTAGACACTGCAGAAATCCCTGAATTATCCCATAATGATGGAGATTCCTTGAAGTTGTGGTTGGCCCAAACGCTCGAACAAGACCCTAGTTTCTTGGATCCATGGGGTAATGAGTATCAATACGAATATCCCAGGCAGGATGATGCGGGAGGGTATCGAATATATTCATTGGGACCAGATGGAAAGACGGGTGACAAATTCTCAAAAGATGACTTGTTCCCGGATTGAATCTGAAATTTCGGGCTAGTTTAAAAAGCGGCTGCTCCTTGGTTTATTAAGCGGTTTCGAATCACTCGTAGAGGTTGATTTTCCGGGCTATCAGGATCACTCTCAAGTAAGTAATCAATGTCGGAAAGAGCACGCTCGAATTCTTCGCGAATGTAGTAAATCATGGCTCTTTGGGCTCGGGAATATCGATCATCTGGAGATATGGCTAGAATTGTATCCAAGTATCTGGTTTGAGAAACTGGATCCTTTTCCCGACCCGCAACTTGTACCAAGTTTCTAAGCATGCGTTTTATGATTTCCTTTTTAGGCGAGGGTTCAAAAGTAAGGTCTTCGATGGCAAGACCGGTCAACCTTGCTGCTTCCTGTCGATCAATAATTTTTCCTCCAAAGGCATCGATGATAATTTCATGCTTCGCAGTATTCCGATCCAGATTTTCTTGGTCTAAATCCAAAGGTTGTGGTTTTCGGTACATGGCTAAAAAATGTCCCGGTAGGCCCAGGCCAGTGACCTTTAGGTTGAGACGGTCTGCAAGTTCAATGAAAAGAATGGAAAGAGTAATGGGAAGTCCCTCCCGGTCATCCATGACCTCATTCATGTAACTATTTGAGCGATGATGAAAATCAAGAGTACTACCGTGAAAGCCCATTTCATTGAAAAGTTGACTCACAAGAATCTTGATCCGTTGTTCGTCATTTGAATGTTTTGGGAATTCAGACTTTATTTGGTCAGCTAAAGCATCAGCTTTTTTTAGGTAATCATTCAGGTTGAAGTGCTCATTATCAATTCTTGCAATCAAGAGTGCTGACTTTAATAAATCGATCGATTTTTCGTCCGAATAAGAAAGGGATTCAACCAATTCAGCAATAACCAAGCGTTCTCTGACTTCTTTGGAAAGTTTTTGGAGATCGTCCGACCTTTGTTTTAATTCTTCTGAATAATCTTGAAGCATTTGAGGGGCAGTTTTTCCAATATCCAAAATTTGTTGAAGATCTGCTTCGCCCAAGGTACGATGGGCGGAGAGGTTACGGGTGAGCTTTCGGAGCTTGAACACCGACTTTGGTTTCACTTGAGAACTTGAAAATCTTTTGGCAAAGCGAAAGTTTCTAAAAGAGGCGGTAGGTTCTCGAAATTTGCACAAACCGATGAACCCTCCCTCTTTTTCAAGGTCGATAACATCAATAACAAGTTGTTTATTAACCGAGCAAAGAATACGGCCATTTTCTTCAAACCTAACATGAAGAAGATTCCATTTCTCTGGTAAGTAAGCATTGCTTTCCACAGTCTTCAATATATTCCAATTATAAATGCTGGGTCCATCGAATCGAGTTAGCCTAAGAGATCCATTAGTCGGGTAAAAGCCATAGTGTTTATCTTTTTTATCGGAACAAAAAACTAACCCAGCCGCCCCGCTGTCATCTTCTAACTTTACTTCAACTTCGATTTCAAAGGGAGCTTGAATGGATTTAGTTTGATTCAAACAAAGCATTCGTCCTCCAAATCCATTCCCCAGACCCAAAGCCCTAATTTCCCCAGCTCTTTGTTTCCAAGTTCCTCCCATCATCACTTTCCATTGAAAACGGTCGAGGGTTCCGATGGTTAACCACTTATCCATTGCGATGGGTTTCGACTTTTCAGAAAGTAAGCTTTTAAGGGCATTAATAGGAACACCAAATCCCATGGCACCCCCGGATTTAATCGAGAGAACAGCAATGACTTTCCCATCAAGATCGATCACTGGACTGCCACTGCTTCCCGGTTCGATAGGCACAGCGACTTGAACCATGGGATTTCCATCACCGTATTCAAGTTCTCGGATTGCCGCAACCACACCACGGCTGACACTGAAAGAGTAACCCAGAGGGTTTCCCACAGACAAAATGGTTTCTCCCGCAATCAAATCATTGGAATTCCCAAGTCCGAGGGGGGTGAGATTTTCGGCATCGATCTTAAACAAAGCTAAATCTCGAGCCCTATCCAGAGCGACTATACTGGTGGGTCTGTAGGTTTTGCCATCGGAGAAGCGGATTTTGAAGTCTCGGTGTTCGCCAATGACATGGAAGTTTGTGGCGATTAAACCATCGCGTGAGAGCACAAAGCCAGTTCCCCGACCACCTTCTCTGCCAACTCGGTCAACGCTTTCGATGACCACAATAGATGGTTTTACAGAATTTGCGAGGTTTTGAAACTCTTGATCTTCCTGCTTAAAACTAGATAATAATGAAACATTGGAGTCATTTTTTTTTGCGTAGGTGGATTCGAGGAAAAAAAATGAGATGTAACCGGTAAGAAGACAGAACTGAAAGAAATTTAAACGCATAAAAGTTAACCTAATCAAACCTACAACAAGATAATTGCAAACGAAACCGTTCAGGACCTTTTTGAGAAGAGAATACGGAAAGTCTAAAATGAAAAATGGAATCCTTATTTTTCGGGAAGGGCGTTCAGGTAGTCCTGATACAATTGGTCTGTTGTTTGCCTTTTGCTATTGATCAAGGATTCAAACCTTTTCATTTCTGACTCTTTGTTGACCAGTGCATTTTCGGAGTCATCGAACAGAATCTTTTTGTCCTTGATAATACCAGGAATCTTATTTCTTAGACTCAAGCTTTGACTTAAATGCTCTTCGGCTAGCTTACATTGATTTGAGGCAAAAGTGATTCTTTCGTTCTGCTTGTTCAGTTCCGCACTAATTTGAAGTAGCTCTTTTTCTAGTAGCTCGAGTGCTTGGTCGAAATTTTTGTTTGCATCCAATAGGGCAGCATTCTCCTGAACCGTGCTTGTATGGTCGTTAATCTCCTTGCTTAGCAATTCTGTTTTGGTGATCAAATCCTTTTGCTTGGCAAGTTTTTGATTCAGCTTTTCTAAATCTAGAATCTTGGATTGGAGCTCATTTTGCATTGCCTGATGCTCTTCCCGGGCCAAGGAAATTTGATTGGGTAAGTCGTGCAATTGTCCAGATGCTTCATCCAACTCTGTTTGTGCAGTAGAGAAAATATTTTTGGCTTCTTCCAACTCTTCGGTCAAAAATTCTAAATCCGTTTGCATTTCTTGGAGAGCGAGGAGTTCAAGATGTCGCTTGGTATTAATCAGTTCTGCTTGCCATCTTTTAAGCTTCTTGGTGTGAAGTGCGACCTTTTCTTCAGCATGTTTTCGAGATTTGAGGGGCTCGGTCAGACTTTTCTTTGCATCCGTCCATTGAAGGGTATATTTTTCAACCAGCTTCTTAGATTGAATCATCAAATCTTTATGTTTGGAAATCAGTGTTTCGAAGGATTTCAAAGAAGCCAATGCTTTGTCTTGTACCGTTTGAGATTCCTTCAGTTGAGCTTGAAGCTGCTTAAGCTGAGAAGCGGACTCAAGCTTGATTTTCTGATGACCAGCTATTTTTATTTTAATTGATTTCCCCAGAGCGATCGATTCCAAAAGTTTTTTCTCTATTGTTTTGAGCGCCAGATTCTTTTGATCCAGCTCATCCTTGATTTGAATTGAAGTAGTCGAAGAGTTCGATTCTTTTTCCTGCTCGATTGCTACTTGGTATCGATCCTTAAGGAGGGAAATAGAATTGGATATTTCTTTTTTTTGCTTCGTAAACTCGGCAACTTTCTTCACTTGGTTGGAAGAATCAGTATTCAATTTAACTATTTGTTTTTCATTCTCCTTGTCGGCAACTTGAACGGGGCCAATCGATTTCAAAAGTTTTTCAGTTTCCGACTTGGTAGTATTATATTTTGCTTGGAAGGAAGCATATTTTTTTTCTGTATCTAGGAGTTCGATTTCCAAGCCCTCAAGCTTTTTCTTTTCCTCGGAAACTAAGTGGGCAAAGCGATTGGTTGCATCCAGAAAAGGCAGGGCAACTTTCTTCGCTTTTTGAAGACTTACTTTAGCATTTTGTAAGTCATTTTGTTCTTTCTCAATCCGATCCGAAATAGTTGGTGGGTTGGGATTGAGAGACCCCAGAGATTTTCCTTCCTTGGCACTCCATACACCTACATTTCCTAGCCAATCTGCAGCGATTATTTTGGAACCATCGTGGGAGAGCCTAGATTCAATCACAATATCTTTAAAACCTGAGATCGTCCTGATCGCCTTTCCGTTTCCATCCCATAACTTTGCAGTTTTATCTCTTCCAGAGGATACGATATTAGACTTTAAATCAATTTGTGCAGATAGAACTCCATCCGCATGAGCAGTCCAACTTTTTACCTGCTTGCCATTAATCATTTCCCAAGTGCGCAAAGTGCCATCCTCGGAAGCAGATAAAAGTACGTTTCCATCTGCACGCCAGCTTAAATCAGAAATCTCTCCTTGGTGACCGGAAAGAGTATAGAAGGGGTTTCCCGTTTTGGCTTCCCAAATATGAATCCCTCCATTTCGATCGCCCGTCGCAAGTAAAATCCCGTCTGGTGAGAACGAAACTTGGGTAACCCATTCCGAGTGCTTTTTAATTTTATAGAGCACTTCGTTGCTTGCCAAATCAAACACTTTTACCAGCTTATTGGTTGCTCCGATCGCAACCAGAGTTTGATCAGCGGAAATATCTGCGGTCAGAATACTATCCTGTTCTTCCCCAACGGACATAACCCTTTTACCTGTTTCAACTTCCCACCCAACTACTAACCCGCTCTTTCCTCCCCGGCCGCCTGAGGCAATCAGGAGCTTTCCGTTGCGACTAAAGTTGAGGGACTCAATAAAACCCTCTTCAAATGGAAGTACTCCAGAGAGTCGGAGGTTATCTGAGTTAAACAGCAGAACTTGTTTTTGTCCGGCCAACGCGACCAAGGGAGACCAGCTTGCTGTTGCCATTGCAGAAGGGGCAAAAGGCCGTGCGGTTACCAAATGAGGTTCTAAACTCAAAGACTTAGGCATCGGGGGAGGACCTTTCGGCTTACCAATGGAAAATGAACCAAGGGCAAGATTAACCGAAATTTTCTTCTTCTTCATTGGTTTACCCGAAGCGGTTGGCAGCATACCTTGGGCAATCCAGTTTTTAAGGATCAATAGTTGAGATGATTCGATCTTGTCACCGCGAGGAGGCATAAAGGGCTCTTGTAACCTGGCCGGCAAAAGATAAAGAAGGCTCTGCTCTGGTTCTTCGGAAAGTGCAACTTCTCCGGAACTTCCTCCGGCAAGAATGGCATTAACACTAGTGAGATCAAGTCCACCCTTTGCTTTGTCCGGATTGTGGCATGAATTGCAAGACTGCTCGAATATCGGCATGACATCATCTTGAAAATTGGGCTTCTCAGGAATGGCAAACAACCAAGAAGGAATGCAGCTTGCAAAGATAATTCTAGTTAGCTTTTTCATATCCAGATCGAGATGAGAAATGGCGCAAAAATTATTTAATGATTAAAAATAAATTCCTTGGAGTTTAAAAGGGCCCAGAAAATATCTTCCAATCCTTCATCCGGGTTTTCCAAATCAAGGGATGCTAAAAGGTTTTCTTTCTCTGCAGCTCTAGGTTCCCTTGAGAAACAGCGTAGGTAGAGCTCTTCGATGATTTCATGCGGTTTCATGCCCTCTTTTAAACGATTTGAGATGACCTTACCTTGAGCTATCCTTTTGTTCGTGGTGTCACCATTAAGAAGGTGAAGTGCTTGCGATAAGCTTGGTTCCATAACCACTTCACAGGAGCAAACGGTTTCCCTTTTCGCCCGGCCAAAGGTGGTCAGGAAATAATTACTAACTCTACCATCCGCAATTTGGATTGCTTTGGCACCCAAGGGAAGTCCCTGGAATTTATTTTTTGTTTCGGTTGCCTGAGAAATGACATCCAGTAAAACTTCCGCACGGATTCTACGAAGATGGGCACGGGCAAAATTCCGGGTATCCGATTGGTTTGAAACATTGGTTTTTGAAGACAACTGATAGGTACGGGAGTTACATACATCTCTGACTAACTTTTTGAAGTCATAATTATATTCAGTAAATTTCGAGGATAATTGATCCAGAAGTTCGGGGTTGGAGGGAGGGTTGGAAATGCGAACATCATCTACAGGTTCAATGATACCCTGACCAAAAAAGTGAGCCCAAACCAAATTTGATAGGTTACGGGCAAAAAATGGATTTTTAGGGGAGGCAAGCCACTCTGCGAGAATTTCCCGCCGGTCAGCTCCTTTGGGGATTTCCGGTGCTTCGTCACCAAGAAATTTTGGAGGCATTGGTTTTTTGTGTACTGGGTGATTGATTTCACCACTCTTTCGATTATAGATGATGTTTTCCCTCGGATCGGCTCCCCGTTTTCTACCTACTTGGCTGAAAAAGGATGCAAAGGAATAGTATTCGTCTTGTGTCCAGCGGTCAAAGGGATGGTTATGACATTGGGCACACTGAATTCTCATACCCATAAAAACTTGAGCAACATTTTCAGTAATTTTGAGGTTATCTCTTTCTACTTGATAGAAGTTGGTGGAAGGATGGGTGAAGGTACCGCCTTTGGAAGTTAAAAGATCCTGAACGATTTGATCCATGGGTACATTGTTGGCAATTCGGTCTTTTAACCAGTTGAAGTAGAGCAGGGTGGCTTTGTAACTCATACCTTGGTTGTCATCGGTCTTGATTTGCAGTAATTCAGCGAATTTCATCACCCATAATTCAGTGAACTCCTTCTTTTCAAGCAATTGATCAATCAATTCAGATCTTTTGTTTGGAGACTGGTTGACTAGGAAGGCTTTTGCATCTTCTTTTTTCGGAAGTAGGCCAGTGATATCAAGGAATACCCTGCGTAGAAAAACTTCATCACTGCATAATTCGGACGGGGTCATTCTGAGCTTATGGAGCTTATTTTGCACTAAAGTATCGATGTAGTTGTTGGTTGGCAGTTTGGGCCGCTGGTAATCCAAATCCTCTGGGATTACAACTACGGGTACCCCGACTGTGAAAATATTGAACCTAGCCATAATAAAGGCTTCGCCCCGGGTGCCTGAGGTAACCATTCCTTTTTCATCGATAGAAGCGGAAACATCATTACTAGACTGAAACACTGCGAGAGGGGTGATATCTCGAGTTGTACCGTCAGAATAGTTTGCTAAGACTGTCATTTGCTGAGTGGTTCCATTACCTTCAAGCAATGCGGAGGGTGGAAAAAGCTGAATTTTAACCGGTTTAGAAATATCTTTTGGATCTTTTTGGGCTCCATCCTTGAGCCAGCCAACTAAAGTTTTCCAATGGTCAGAACCATGAGAAAAGAGCTTCCCACCGGTGTGAGGAACAGTACCAATTGCTTTTTCAACGAGCATACTTTCTTCGGGAATAGCAAGATTGATACGACGAGTACCTTGTTCCCGAGTGATTCTGTAGTGATCACCTTCCGGATCATAACCAAAAAGAGATAGCATAAATCGGTCTTGGCCCCGGGCAGAGCCATGGCATGAGCCGGTATTACAACCAGCTTTCATAAAAACCGGCATTACATCCAGTTTAAAGCTTACAGGGCGGGGAGTACTGGAGCCTTCGACATTAATCGGGACTTCAATCTTTTGGTTCTGAAATTGAACAATGAGTTTGGTTTTTCCATCTTTTTTTGGAGTAAGAATACGATCTTTGAATTCCACGATGGAGGAGTCTTCCACCCAGGCTTTAGATTCAAATGTCACATCACGAGTTACATCATCTGAGTAGGTAGCTACTAGGACGATGGAATTAAAATCTTTTTCAGTTTTTAAAGAAATAGAAGATGGATAAGCATGAATCGAACGAAGTTTTTTATCGTAGGATTTGATTCGTAAAGCGAGTCCTTGGTCAGAAATCTCTGCTAATTGAACTCCTTTGGGCCAATTCGCACCCGTGGCGACCCAGCGGCCAAGGATTTCCTTTTGGTGAGTGGAAAGGGGGCCGTCTTTCGGAGGCATGGCTTCATCATCATCCGAGGGCAAGTGGATTCTTTCGAGCAAAATACTTTCCCGCACATTGGAGGGAACCAATGCTGGTCCAGAATCGCCACCAAGCAGAGCGAAATCTAAGGTGTCTAGTCGAAGTCCACCTTTTTGAGAATCCACACCGTGACAACTAATACAGGTGTTTTCCAAAATAGATCGAACTTCCCGATTGAAATCCGGAGGAATCCTATTGGGTTGTGATAACTGATGATCCACTGATGCGAGGGTATCAGTTTTTGGTTCCTGGTTTTCGGATGGAGGATTTTTATTTTCGTTTCCAACCAAAAAAAAGAAAGGGAAGCACAACCAGAAAAACAATTTCATATTGTACATCAATTTGCAGCGCCTTGGGCAGCAAGACGAAGTTGTTCAAGCCGACTTAATGGCTTATCTTTTTTAACCAGTGGCTTAACAGTGGTCTTATTGGGTTTTTCGCTTTGTGATTTCGGTTTGGGGGGAGGATTATCGAGACGAATCTGGCCTCCTTGTCCAACCGAATGAGTAATTAACTCACCCGAGAATGGAATACGGACAAAGCAGAATAGATTCTTGGTTAATCCAGCTCGAGCCTTGTCTTCCGTGGTAATCGGAAATCGAATTTGAGAAGAATTCGCGTCAAAATCGATTTGCTCCGTAGAGGAGAAAGGTGGAAGACCTTTGAGCTCTGCTTTGGCAAGTCCTTTAAATGGTCTCATTATATCAAGATCACAAACCATCTCTCCTTGTTGTCCGCGCTGTACTGCGGACATATTAATTTTAAGAGACAGATAAGGTTCTTCCGTCTTAAGTTTGATGAAATTAGATGCTGCCAGAATTTGGCCGCCCCCAGACGCAGCGGCTTCACCTTGCACTCCAATTTCCCATTCTCCAATGGGAGTACCGCCATTGGCAGTTAAAGAATAGAAGCCGAAATTTTTACCCGATGGTATTTTGATGTTACCTTTTGCACCGATCCCCGGGGGCTTTGCTAAAATTTTAACCACTATCTCCTTGGAGAAGTTCGCATCCCTGATGACTTCCACTTTAAGATTAAGGGAACCCCCACGAACAATAGGGGTAGAGGGTGGGTGGAGTTTTACTTTAAATGGAACTGGCTCGACTACAGCAACGGGTAAAAAGGGATAGGTAGCTTCATAGTAGGTACGATTATTTGGCGGGCCGTAGACTAAATCTACGCGATGCTTATATTTTCCTGAAACACTTGTTTTTTTGTCTTTATCAAAGTGAATAATTTCAAATTCCGCCAAGCTTTTTTCCAGGGGTGCGTTGGCCTCAGCAGAAAATAGTACAGGAATGGAGTTAAAACTCGAAGGAGCTTTGGGTACTGAAATTTTCACACCCTTGGGTAAATTCTTGCCTAACAAATCAAGATCACCAGTAAAATTTTTTCTGGATAGGGTAAAAGAAGTGGCGGCACGATTACCTCTCGGTACCGGAATCATTTGCCTACTTTGTGAATCTCGGTTGCTAAACATGGGAATGGAAGCAGAAATTTCGGGTCCAATTTTTTGGGTTTCAATCCGATAAGCATGAAGAGGGCTACCTCGACTGAGGTGATCCGTAATTCTCAGAACATACTCTCCATCTTTGGGGAAAGTTTGGGTGATCAAGCTATCGGGGCCATTACCTCCGTCATCATTCCCTCGAATAGATTTTCCATCTCCATGGTAGAGGTTTAAAACAGGATCTAGTGGGGATGCGACCGATCGGGCATGTCCTTTGATATAATAGCGGTCTCCTTTTTTAGCCTGGAAGCGAAAATAATCGATATCACCCTCCTTCTCAATTACGCCGTTGAGACCCAAGGGAATTGAAAGGTGGGTTCTAGTCGCTTCTTTAATTCCATTGTTTGGTTCTACCTCTTGAATGGATGGGAAATTGGAAATTTTTATGTTATTGGGACTCGGTGCGAATAAGCCATTTTCTTCCGGATGATAAGCAAGAATATCGCTGCCGTCATCTGGAAGAGTTATGGTTTTTTTGAATGGCCCCTTGGGATCTCCCAAAAAAGTGAATTCAACTGATTTCCCTGCTTGCCCACCAGATGGAACCACTACACGAGGTCGAGGGAAAGATCCAATATGGAGACGGTACCTGTAAGAATTACTTCCCCGGTAGGAAGATTCCCTCATTTCGATAAAGTACTTTCCAGTCTTTGGGGCAATGATACTGGTGGTTGAATCTTGTAGCAGAAGTTCAGAGTCATCGGACGAAGCGATTACAAAAAAATTCTCATCAAGGATTGCCAGATAAGGATCGAATAAAGGACCAGAGAGTCGGATAGCTTCCACCTCTGCACTAATTCTTTGACCCTCAGTGGCGTTGAATTCATAGTAGTCAACATCTTCGTTGAGGGCGACTCCATTGATGGTGGAATTCAATTGAATTTCCTGAGCTTCTTCAAAAGATGAATTGGGTTCTTTCTCTTGGTCATTTGGGTATGGTCCAACCCAGAAGGTAACAAGTTTACTGATTCCATGAAGTGTCCTTACTCTCATTTCATGTTGTCCAAATTTAGCATCCGGTGAAATCGAAAAAGTTGTGCTGATTTTTTTCCCGCTCTCAACTTTTAGATCACCAGCTACTATTTTATCATCATAAAAAAATATTTCTTGAGCATCCTGTAGTCGATTTCCGTTGATGACTACTTTTTGCTGGGTACCCTTTTGACCGCCCCGGGGAAGCAAGGAGGATATAAGCGGTTCGGTAGCAGAAAGAAAACAGGAACCAATCAGAAATAGAAATAAAAAGTACCTCATGAACTCCTAATGGTTGAAACAAGAGGACCGAAAGTATTCACATAGAGCCTTTCGAGTAATTGAAAATTAAATTTAGGCACAAAGTTCTTGAATGACCTTTCCACCATCCACAATCTCCATAGGTCTATCGCCAGGGGCCATAAGCTCTTTATCAGCGACAATTCCGATGCGGTCGTAGACGGTAGTTGCAAGATCTTCTACAGAAAGTGGATTGTCTTCAGGAGCAGTTGCGAAGGCGTCAGATGAACCATATACTTGGCCTCGAGTAATTCCTCCGCCCGCTAAAGCAACGCTAAATACTCGGGGGTAGTGATCCCGTCCATTGTCCTTGTTAATTTTTGGGGTTCGGCCAAATTCGGAGGACATCATTACTAGAGTACTATCTAACATCCCTCTTTCATCTAAGTCTGTAATAAGGGAGGCAAAAGCTTTGTCTAAATCAGGGCCATATTTATTAAAACCAGATTCAATATTTTGGTGCATGTCCCATCCTCCGTAAGTGAGGGAAACAAACCTTACCCCGGACTCAACAAGACGACGTGCGAGAAGCATTCTTTGTCCCGCGGAATTCTTGCCATAACGCTCTTTAACTTTTTCGCTCTCCTTAGACATATCAAAGGCTTCCCGAGCTTCTTTTGAGTTAATTAAAGAATAGGCTTCATTATAAAATTTATCCATGGCCCCGAGAGAATCAGATTTTTCAACCCTCCTAAAATGATCATCCACAGTATCGAGTAAAGAACGACGCTTGGAAAAACGATCTTCGGTCATTCCTTTGGGTAAGGATAAATCTCTAACCTCAAACTTTTCGTTAGCGGGATCGGAACCAAGACCAAAGGGACCATAGGAAGAACTAAGGTAACCACTCCCAGCAAATTCATTGGGGACATTCGGGACGCAAACATATGGAGGTAGATTCTTACGGCTACCCAGTTCGTGAGAAACTACAGAACCAAAACTTGGAAATTTGATCGCCGGGCTAGGTTTGTAGCCAGTAAACATATTATGAGTACCTCGTTCATGTGCTGCTTCCCCATGTGTCATCGATCTACAAATCGTTATCTTATCCGCAATTTTCGCAGACTCTTTAAAATTCTCACTGAAATGAACTCCGGGGATCTTGGTTTTAATACTTCCAAAAGGACCGCGGTATTCGAGGGGAGCAAAGGGTTTTGGATCCCAAGATTCTTGGTGTGCCATTCCACCGGGTAAATAGATGTGGATGACACTTTTTGCAGGACCCTCAAAAGAATTGTAGAATTTTTGGGCACCGTGTGCTTTGATCCGCAAAAAATCACCGAGGGTGAGACCCAACCCACCGACTAAACCAACATGCATGAATTCACGCCTCGAGAAATGCATAGGCAACTCAGAACAAATAGAATTTTTCATAGGCAATTATGTAAAAACATTAAATAATGAAATTTAAATGTCACGACAAGTCGAATTTATCCCTTTTATTTTGAAAAAATTTAAATTGCATTGCAATAAATAAAACACATTTGAAATAAAAGAATTGCGTTGTAATACATTTTCTTCTTTCTTTCATACAGTGGCTAAAGGAAAAACAGTAACCATTCGAGTCTCTGAAGAGACTTTTGATGAAGTGAAGCAAGTGTGTTCAGAGCTAGGTGAAACCTATAATTTTAACCAATTTGTAAACCAGAGTTTAGCCGCAATTTTGGATGTTATTCACCATCAGGGATCCGATATTCCAGTTCCGAGGTTTGCAATGATGGCAAGACTCATGCGCGAATTTGAAGAAAAGAAATTTTCAGATTCCGCAAAGAAGAAATGAAGATGGATTCATCCAAAAAACCGTTGGTTCCTTTTTGGAGAATTGGAAAGCGATTAGTGCTTCCAAGTTTTATTTTTTGTTTTTTCTTTTTCTTCTTGATGTCGAAAGATGAATTGGTCGAAAAATTCTTAGGAAATGTATCAAGTGTAGTAGAATCAGGATTAGCCTACGGTTCGCAAATTGGGATGTGGTTGTCCGGTGCCTTTCTTGTTCAAAGATTGATAACGGTTTTCTTCTGGGATGGTTTGCTTGCGGGAATTTCTGGCCGCCCAGTACCGCGACTTCCCAAAGATGTAACCGCTATGATTCTTTTTGGAGTCGCGGTGATGGGGGTTCTTGCCACCGTTTTCGAACAATCCATAACTGGGATTTGGGCAACTTCCGGGGTTTTTGGCATCGTGGTAGGGATTGCATTGCGAAATGTTATCCTCGATGTTTTTATCGGACTTTCGATGCATGTGGAGCAGCCGTTTCGTATTGGAGACTGGGTAATGGTTCATCAAAACAGAAGGGAAACTCACATTATAGGGCAAGTAATTGAAATTAATTGGCGCACTACTCGATTAAAAACGACCGAAAAAAATATGATCGTAGTTCCGAATAGTAGGATGGGGGAAGCAATATTGACCAATTACATGAAGCCAAAGCCTCATTTTCGAGTGGATTTGGAATTTGTATTAGATTATTCGGTGCCCCCAAACCGAGCGATAAGAATACTAACGGCGGCGATTCATTCCCTAGTGGATGATTTTAAGTTTCTTTCGGCACCGGAGCCTGAAATCCGACTTCACAAATCCTTCAATCATGGCCAGGGCTATGAAGTCCGGTATTTTATTTTACCGGTTAATATCTCTCCGAATGAATCCAAGCATATTGCTGGAAAATCAATTCTGGAGCATTTGATTCAGGCCGGATTGACTCCTTCGGTATCAAAGGAGAAAATTTTATTAGAAAAAGATATTAATTATGCGAAAGCCGCGACTGATGACCAACCAGAGCCATCTTTGGTGGTTGCTAATTTTGATCTTTTTGCAGTGATGACAGACGAAGAAATTTCAATGCTCAAACAATCGGAAAAGAAAATGGAAATTTCGGCAGGTGAAGTCCTTTATGAAGAAGGAATCGAGGAAGATGTGTTGTACCTGGTAGCAGAAGGTTTGCTCCGGTCCTATTATTTATTGGATGGAAGTGATGAAGAGAAGAAAATAGATCATCTTTCGGTCGGGATGCATTTGGGGGAAGACTGTGTGATGGGTCGTCAAATGAGATCCTCCTCGGTCCGTGCCGTATCCGATGCCGTGCTCATTGGCTATCCCGGTTCCATAGTTCGCAAAATTGCGAAAGGAAACGGTAGGTTATTGGCCTTATTAAATCAAAATCTCTCCTTGCGGAGAGATAAAATTAAACAAAGTAAGTGGCAATTAAAGCCAAAGAAAGGTGCTAAGAAAAAAAGTAAAACGAGCGTAAAAGAAACGATTCAAACCTTCTTTTCCGATTTGTTTCCTGATTCCAATTCTCCAAAAACAGAAACATCATGAAATTCCTAAGAAATTCCTTTGTCCTTCTTTTAACATGTGGGTCCATTATATCGTATCACTCCTTTTCCCAAGAGGGATCTTATCCTGAAGTAGATATGGTTTCAGATCGCATTCGTCTAAGTTATGTAAATCCAAGCCGATGTATTCAATTACTCCAATTATATGGTGTGCGGGTAGATACTGCATTAGGTCCGATTGACCGTTCCAAATTACCTGTTGTAGTAGCATTACCAGAAACTAAATTTCACGAAACAATACCCGATCACGAAAAAGTTTTTCCTCAAACCGAAACCGATCCGATAAATGAATTGTTACTTTTCTATGATTCCGCTGATCCAGTTTCAGCTGGGAAAATTAGGAAAATTGTGAACCAATATATTGATTTACCTGCAAGAAAGATCATGATTGAGGCCATGGTCTTGGAGATTTCATCCGCATCTCTGGAAGAATTGGGAGTGGAATGGGACTTCAATTCTGGAAAGGAGGGAGTGTCAGGTGGAAATTTTGTAAATCAGAAACTGGATGGAGCCAATGATAGTCTAATTCTTGGTAAAATTAAGTACCCTTCAGCAGGATCTGCACAGCTCGATGCAACTTTGACTAATGTTTTCAATGAATTCAATATTCGCCTACAAGCTCTGGTAGAAGAAGGTTCCGCTCAAATTCTATCGCGTCCGAGTGTGCTGACTTTGGATAATCGTATGGCTTACATCAATGTTTCGGAGAAAATCCCCATTGCGAACACCAAGTTTGTCAAAGATTATGTGAGTGCAGTTGATTTTCGCGATGTTTCTGCGGGTATTGAATTAGCGGTGCGTCCGCGAATTAGTCGAGGAGGTGATGAAGTATCTCTACAAATCAATGCATCCGTTTCCGCCCGAGTACCAGGAAAGGATACCAATGTTCTCGGGAAGGATGAAATTCTATTAGCATCTGCTCCGACACTATCAATTCGGGAAGTGAAAACCTATGCTCGAATTGCCAATGATACCCCTTTTATTGTCGGTGGTTTGATCGCCAAAGACTCCGAGCAAACCTCTCAAAAAGTTCCCTTCATCGGAGATATTCCATTTTTGGGTAAACTTTTTCAGTCCAACAATGAGAAGGGTCAAAAGAGGGAAGTAATTATCGTTATCACTCCCTCCGTTTTACCTGAAGATTCTGCTGTCCATGCCAGTATGCCCAATGACGATGATCTCTTTGATCAATTTGGAAACCGGCTTTTTCGGGATGCTTACAGAATAAGGGCTGAGGATACTTTTGATCTCCGTTATCTTACCGAAAATCAAAGCCTCCAGAAACTGCAAAAAGTTGCGGACCGAATTGTCCAAGATCATGCAAAGTATGGTATGATTTACCCTTACCAAAAATTTGCTGATGGATCGATCCCAGGCGAAGATGCACTGGTTCGTCGTCAAATCTATGAAGTCCTTAAGAGACAGGAAGCTTCAGCGATTCTGGACTCTGAAAAATTGATCTTTTTCAAATCTGATGACGAGGGCGGAGCAGGATTCAAAGTCCAATTTTTAGCTAAGTATTTAAAAGAAAATGCCCCTTTTGTTCTTACGGAGAATGGTGATGGCCGAGCCGTTGGATTATGCTTTCGATTAACCCGCACCTCAACCGAAGCGGAAGAATTGCTTATGGAACCGGTTCCTGAGATAAAGATTGTGGATTGCTTGAATGAAGAGATATGGAGGAAACTACTTCTTCAATCCAACGCTCAAAAAAATGGGGAAACTCAAAAGCAAGTGATTTTTCTTCGACATCAAAAAGATTTAGAGCGTCTAAAGACCGCGATTTTGATGAAGAAGATCATTTCTCTCAATGCATCAGATTATATCCTTAAACTTAAGAATTTCACCCGGGGTCGCTTGTTAAGAATGCCGAGTATTCGAGAGGAAGATGTTGAGTTAATCGATGCAGATGTAGCCACTTGCTTTTATCATTCGGAATTGTATTACTCCGCTCTAAGGGAATCTTTACGAAAGGATTTTGTGGCCTTTAGGCAGGCATTATCCGGCACGGATTACGAAGCTTTTTTACGGTAAGCATACCCTTTTTCGCATAGTAAATTTCAAATTACCTGAAGCATAAATGGGCTTAAAGATTTTCCGTTTTATTGTTTCTGATCTAGAGTAAAGAGCACGACCAGTCCGAAGACATTTTCATTTGCTTAGGGAAGGGAAGTATGTGTTATCACAGCCCTTCTAACTCTGAAGTTCCAAAAACCTATTACGCTTTTAGAGTAGTTTTGACTCGAATAGAAATCATCATTCTCGTAGCTTAATTGATCTATAATTCGGGAACTTTTGAGAATGATTTAGCGAAAAAAGGGTAGTTTGGAAGGTGGCTAGCCATCCATTTTTGCTTTTTTCTGTTTAATTTGTG
>CESN01035947.1_pt1 | contig 20672 bp, 14 predicted proteins | sample 531181 | NCBI WGS metagenome assembly CESN01 (sample SAMEA2621990, study PRJEB7988) | marine metagenome | isolation source: saline water (ENVO:00002010), including
AAAAAAAATACAAAATTAAATTTATTTTTTTAAATACATTTAAAAAATTAAAGAATTGACATAACTAATTAAAAAAAATAAAAATTAAACATCAACGAATCAATAATGATTCGTTAAATAAAGGGAGCTAAAATGGCTAAAAGAAGAAAAAAAGCTAAAAAGAAAAAGAAAGCTAAAAAAAAGAAAAAGAAAAGAAGATAGTTTAGTATTCTTTTTCTTTAATATGAACGCTTCTCATGGCGAACGCGTGGGAAGCGTTTTTTTTTATTCTAAATTTTGATCTTGTAATGGACTGATATCTTTTTTTTGGTTTTCAATCACTTGCTGTTTTGGTTCTTGATTTTCTATATTTCTCTTAAGCGCTTTATCTAATTTCTTTTGAGTATTCTCAAAACTTATATTAAGTATTATTTGAAACTCTGTTAATAATCTATCGTAAGCTTTTTCAAATAGTTGTCTCTCACTATAAGATTGATCAACCATTATATCATCACCTTTATTTAAATCTCTTACAACCTCAGCTAATTCATATATTTTACCCGATGATATTTTTGCCTCATACTCTTGAGCTCTTCGGCTCCACATAGATCTTTTTATTTTAGGCTTACTTTTTAAAATGCTTATGCATTTATTAACTTGGTTTATTGTAGCCAAAGGTCTAAGATAAGATTGTTTATTTACCGGTATCATTCCGTTTGCCTTATCCTTTTCAAACTTTAATATATACGTTTCAACATCAATTCCCCCAATGCTTATTTTTTTAAATTCTGTTATTTGTCCAACGCCATGTTTTGGATAGACTACGAAATCTTTAATTTTGTATTCTCTCTTTTCTGTGGATTGTTTTCTTATTTTTTTAATTTCAGGTTTTTGTTCGGCTACACTTTTTGTAAGTTTTAAAGTCTGAGTATTTGTTACTGCAATTTTAGGTTTTTCTATTTTTTCAGATATTTTTTTTTTCTTTATTGGTTTTAATTTAATTGATTTTTTTGTGATTTTAGATTTTTTTGTAGATTTTTTTAAATTTATTATATTTTTCGACTTTTTTTTCTTTTTAAATGTTTTCTTTAAAATATTTTTCAAATTTATTTTCTTCATTTTTTAACTTTTCTCCATAGGGGCTATCTTTCTTTTCCGAAATATTTGGCCAGATCTCTGAATATTTCTTGTTTAACTCTACCCATTTTTCAGTACCTTCATTTGTGTCTGGCTCAATAGCATCGATTGGACATTCTGGCTCACAAACGCCACAATCTATACACTCATCAGGTTTAATTACAAGCATATTTTTTCCTTCGTAAAAACAATCTACAGGACAAACTTCAACACAAGTCATTAATTTACATTTAATACATTTTTCATTTACTATGTATGTCATTTACTTACTATCAATAACTTTTTTTTTAATATCTCCGACATCTTTTGGATCTAAGTAAAGTAAACCAGTCAGTCTTCTCATTAAGTTAGCTTCATACATGTCTTTCAAATCATTTGAAAATATAATTTTCCATAAAGCTTCAATTAAAGATAATTTAACTTCTTTTTCCTCGTTTTTTAATCTTCTTGTAAAATCTAAAATTTGATTTGAATCTTTTTCGATATTTTCAGCGTTTAAAATAATGTTATTAATTTCGTTTTGTTTTGCACCTAAGCTTTCAAGTGTTTGAATAATTATTCTTTTTTCTTTTTCTGTATAGTCTTCATCGATCTTTGATGCATGTATTAATAAGCACGCAATCTCTGTAAAAGAGTTGATATCGCCATTTGCCTTTTTATTTTCCGCTTTATTTTTAAATATATTGAACATTATTTAATATTTAATTGGTTAAGTACATTAAAAGGGTTATCTTTTAATTTATAATCCTTTATCTTATTCTTAATTTTCTTTGGATGATATTTAAAAAATGTCTCATTATTCTTTTCAAAAGACTTATAATTCATCATTTTGACAAGTTTTAAGAAATTATTTTTACTACAACCAAGTAAATTAAGCATTTCAGGTAATAATTTAATTTCATTATTCTCTGATTTAAGCTTCATTATTTGTAGAAATAATCTTTCTAAAATATCGATCCTTACATAAAAATTACCAAATTTTTCGAAACCACATAAAAGCATAAATTCTTGATTCAGCAGATTATCACTTTCAATAAAATTTAAACCAAACTTTGGCGGTTTTAAATCATAATAATTTTGGTTATAATTTTTCCATAATAAAAGTCTTAACTCCACTGCTTTTGGTTTAAACAATTTAAACAAAAAAATATGATATCTGCCAAATTTAACTCCAATTTCTCTTAGAATTTTTCTATTACTTTGGTCTAAACTTGAAATTAAATTTTTTATTTTTTCTCTTTTTACTACTCCATTATTTTCATATAGACGATAGGCTAAGGCTCTTATCTTAGGATTTTTATTATCAATATTTTTTAACCTTATAAGAGAGTTTAAGTCGTTTAATATTTTTGAGGAAATCCATTTAATCAGGAAATCTGATAATTTTTTCCTTTCAAAATTTTCTATCATATCATCTACTATTATATCTAATTTGGGAGCAAGATAGTCCTTGCCATAATTTAATTTAGCAATAGGGTTGTTTTTCCAGTAAATTTTAAAATCATCTTTAAGTTCAATCTCTGACTTAGATATTATATTTTCAATTCGATTAATTATTTCGGGGGTTACGTTTTGTCTAGCAGCTTTTTTTAAAGATTTTATATCTGTGTCTAAAGCTCCGATTTTAAAATCTAAGTTTAATCTGAGACCTTTAAGTTTACCTATAAATTGGTCATTAATCATAACATTTTCGTTATCTAAAATTTTAGTTTCAAAAACTATATCTTGTTTAAGTCCCCTTGCTAAAACACTCGCTCTTTTATCTATAAAGCTCTTAGTAAGCTCTTCATGCAATCTATCTGACAATTTATCCTCTAAATATTTTGTTCTCTCGACCCAATAATTTTGATTATCAACCCAATTTGATTTATTTGATACATATGACCATGTTCTAACATTAGCTATTCTATTTGATAATGAGTCAACGTTGCCATCTAATTTATCAAGGTTGGACAATTGCTTTTTCATATAATTGTTTGGGATTTTTCCTTCTTTACTTTTCAAGAAAGCAAACACAGATTTTACAACATCTAAGTGATTTCCATAACTTTTTTTAACAAAATCTGGTATTTGACAACATTCCCATAATAATTTTATTTCACTCTGATTATCTTCTATTTTGATAGTATTATCTTTAACAAGGTATTTTAAAACCTTCTCGTCTTCACATTCGTAGATTCTTTTTAACCATGCTCGACTTGGTTTTTCCTCCAGAGATTGGATTAATTTTTTTTTACTAATAAAATTTAGATTTACATTTCTCCAATAAATATATTTTATTTCATCAAACTTATGTGTTTCTAATAATTCTATTTCTTCTGGAGTTATATCTTTACACTCACCTGTAGTTCCAAAATAGCCATCGTTTATATGTCTACCTGCCCTACCCGAAATTTGTCCTAATTCTGCTAATTTTAATCTTCTCAACTTTTTTCCGTCAAATTTTTTTAAGTTTGAAAAGTAAATATGTTCGAGGTCCATATTTATTCCCATTCCTATGGCATCTGTAGCAACTAAGTAATCAACATCACCTGACTGATATAGTTCAACTTGTGAATTTCTAGTTTTTGGACTAAGTGATCCCATTACAATCGCCGCACCTCCTTTTTGTCTTCTGAGTAATTCTGCAATTGCATATACCTCTTCTGCAGAAAAAGCGATAATCGCACTTTTTCTCTCAATTCTTGAAATTTTTTTATAACCATTGAAAGATAGTTTTGAAAGTCGATCTTTTTTTATGAATTCTACGTCTTCTTCAAGATTTTCAATTATACTAGAAATAGTATTTGATCCCATAAACATAGTTAATTTTTGTCCCCTAAGATTTAGCAGCCTATCAGTAAATATATGTCCCCTTTCTTGATCAGAGCACATTTGAATTTCATCAATGCCAACAAAATCCAAATTTTTATCTATTGGCATAGACTCAACTGTGCAAAGAAAATATTTTGCATTAGAAGGTATAATTTTTTCTTCACCGGTAACCAATGCAACCTTATCAACGCTCACTCTCTTGATTATTTTATCGTAAACTTCTCTTGCTAATAATCTTAAAGGAAAACCAATCATTCCACTTTCAAATGATAATAGCGTCTCTATTGCTAGAAAAGTTTTACCAGTGTTAGTTGGTCCTAGCACTGCTGTAATTTTGTTTTTAATCATTTCAATAAGTTGTGTATCAAATTAATTTATAACAATATATTGTTGGTATAAAAGAACAAATATAGGATAAAACTAGTCCGAATCGTTCAAAAAAAAGTTCTCATTTTTATCAATTTTAATAATTAATAATAACATAAATTTAGATTTTTCAATATAACAAATTGATGGCTAAAATTTTATGGAAAGCTACGAAGAAACAAATTCAAAAATCAAATTTATTAAATTATGAAAGATTTATTAAGAATAATTTTAATTATATTCCAAAATATCAATATAATAAATTATTAGAATGGACCATTAGAAATCCAAGTAAATTTTGGAATTCAATATGGGATTATTCTGAAGTAATAGGTGATAAAAGAAATAAAACGCTGTTAAATAAAAATTTATTTAAAAGTAAATTTTTAGTTAACTCTAAATTAAATTTCGCAGAAAATCTTTTAAAAAAAAAAAACAATGATAAAGCAATTACTTTCATATCTGAGAATGGGTTTAGATGTGAAAAATCATGGAGTGAAATTTATAATTCTTCTAGCAAAATAATTAATTTTTTATTAAAAAATAAAGTTAAAATTAAAGATAGAGTCGCTTCTTATCTTCCGAATATTATAGAAACTGTTGAATGTTTCTTAGCAACATCATCTTTAGGTGCTATATGGTCGTCTTGCTCACCAGATTTTGGTATAAATGGAGTAATCGAAAGGTTTTCACAAATCAATCCTAAAATTTTGATTATTGTTGATAGATATTATTATAATGGTAAAGAAATAAATGTTTTATCTAGATTGCCAAAAATACTTAACGAAATAAAAAGTATAAAATCAGTAATCGTAATTAATTATCCAGGAAAAAAACCATTAAATCTTAAAAAAAACCTTAAAGTTAATCAATTTAGATTAGTTGATATATTAAAAAATAAACCTTCAAAAATTTTTTTCAAAAAATTTGATTTTGAGCACGAATTAGCAATACTATTTTCAAGTGGTACAACCGGGAAGCCCAAGTGTATTTGCCACCGGGCTGGTGGGGTTCTTCTTCAACATCTAAAGGAGCATTTGTTACATTGTGAAATTAAACCTAATGATAATGTTTTTTATTTTACAACATGTGGCTGGATGATGTGGAACTGGTTGATTAGTGTCTTATCAACAAATGCATCAATTGTTTTATTCGATGGTTTTCCAATGTTTAAAAAAAAAGATTTACTTTTTGACATTGCTGAGAAAGAAAAGATAACATTATTCGGCGTTAGTGCAAAATATATAGATACACTAAATAATTTTAATATTAATGTTAAGTCAAAGTATAAATTAAAAAAACTCAGAACAATTTGCTCGACTGGATCACCATTATCTGGCAATAATTATGATTATGTATACAAAAAAATAAAATCGAATGTTCACCTCGCTTCAATTTCAGGTGGAACAGATATAGTGTCTTGTTTTGTATTAGGAAATATTTATCAGCCTGTAATTAAAGGACATATACAAAATAGTGGTCTTGGAATGGATGTTGATGTCTTTAATAATGAAGGTAAACCAATTAAAAATGAAAAAGGTGAATTAGTGTGTAAAAACGCTTTTCCATCTATGCCAATTAAATTCTGGAATGATAAAAATTATAAAAAATACAAAAAGACGTATTTTAAAAAATTTAAAGGTATTTGGCATCATGGAGATTTTGCAGAAAAAAAAAATAATAATAATTTTATAATCTATGGTAGATCTGATGCAACATTAAATCCAGGAGGTGTACGAATAGGTACGGCAGAAATATATTCAGTCCTAGAAAATTTCAAAGAAATTTTTGAAAGTATAGTCATTGGTCAAAGTTGGGATAATGACGTGAGAATTGTTTTATTTGTTGTACTAGAAAAATCATCAATATTATCTAAGCAATTAAAAGAAAAAATCAAACTTCAAATTAAAAAATTAGCATCACCTAGACACGTGCCAAGCAAAATTATTCAAGTAAAAGATATACCAAAAACAAAAAATGGTAAATTAGTTGAATTATCCGTTAAAAATATTATCGAAGGTAAAGATATAAAAAATTTACAGGCTTTATTAAATCCAAGTGTCCTAAATAATTTTAAAAATTTAGATGAATTGAAATATTAAATTAAACTTATTTCATTTTTATAAAAGTAAATTGCCATAACTAAAATAATCAAAAAATAAATAATAGCATATATAAAGTATTTAATTTTTTTTTTCATTAATTTACAAAAGACCTTTTTGTTTTTTTCCAAACACCAGACCCAATTGCTAAAATTTTTTTATTCGATGATAATTTGCATTTCATAAAAACTAATGAATTTGTAACTTTTTCAATTTCTACATCACCAATTATAGTGTCCCCGATATTACTTGAGCCAATAAATTTAATATCTAATGAAATAGTAACACAAACTTGTTTATCCGCGGCTCTATGAACAGCCGTACCCGATCCTGCATCAATTATTCCTGCAATAAAACCTCCATGAGTTATTCCAGCTCTATTCAAATGTATTTTTTTGACTATAGTTTTAAATTGAAATTTTTTTTTAGATATTTCACGAAACATCAAACCACCATTATGTTTCATAAACCCTGGTTTCTTGCTAATATTTTCAAATTTTTTCATTATAGGAATAAGGTTATAACAAATAATATTATTACGATTAATATAAAAAAGTAAATCACTGAATTTTGTAAAGATATTTTCATTTCAATCTCTTGGTGCGCCTGCTAGGATTTGAACCCAGAACCTCCTGGTCCGTAGCCAAGCGCTCTATCCAGTTGAGCTACAGGCGCACTTTTTATAAATAATTTTTATATTTTTAATGTAATTTAATAATTTAGCAATTATTGTATTTAAAATGTCAAAAAATTTAAATGATATAGTCGTAACTAATGCTTTAAGAACACCTATTGGGAAATATAGAGGTAACTTAGCATCATATCATTCCCACGATTTAGGTGCAGAAATCATATCTAAACTTATTAATTCCTCAAAAATATTACCTCAAGAAATCGATGAAGTAGTAATGGGACAAGTTTTAACGGGTAATACAGGACAGAATCCTGCAAGACAATCAGCAATTAAGGGAGGGATACCAATTAGTAAAACAGCATACAGTATAAATCAAGTATGTGGATCAGGGCTTAGAAGCGTTGCATTAGGATATCAATCAATAAAGACAGGTGACTCCAAAATTATTATCGCTGGAGGGCAAGAAAGTATGACAAATTGTAATAAAGACATAATGCTTAAAGATGGTCTCATTGATGTTTTTAATAAATATCATATGGGAGTTACGGCAGAGAATGTCGCTGAAAAGTGGGGAATATCAAGAAAAGATCAAGACAGATTTGCTATTAGTTCTCAGTTTAAAGCACAAGAGGCAATCAAAAAAAATAAATTTAAAGAAGAAATGATTGATATTTTGGGATTTAAAGATGAACATCCAAGAAACGATGTAAGTATGGAAAGTTTATCTTCTTTAAAAACAGTATTTAAAAAAAACGGGACTGTTACTCCTGGAAACTCATCGGGTATTAATGATGGAGCTGCTGGTATTATTATAATGACTAGAGAGGAGTCTGAAAGAAGAAATCTTTCATCTTTAGCCAAAATTGTATCATGGGCAACTTCTGGGGTGGATCCTGCATTAATGGGCTCAGGACCTATACCTTCTAGTAGAAAAGCTTTAGAAAAGGCAAATTGGAAAGTAAAGGATTTAGACTTAGTAGAGTCCAACGAAGCATTTGCTGCTCAAAGTCTAGCAGTGATAAAGGATTTAAAAATACCTGAAGATATAGTCAATGTTAATGGTGGAGCTATTGCTTTAGGACATCCTATAGGAGCATCAGGAACAAGAATTATAGTAACTTTAATTCATGAAATGATCAAAAGGGATGTTAAAAAAGGTTTAGGAACATTATGTATTGGGGGTGGTATGGGGATAGCAATGTGTTTAGAAAGAGATTAATTATTTAAACTTTATATCTCTTTAACAATGATATTTGTATCCAAATTTTAGCATCTAGGTTATTTTTAATTTCTTTTTTTAAAAATTTATCTAATATTAATTTTATCATGGAGTTAATTTAAAATGCAAAATTTGTCCTAAAATAGAGCTAATTGTGGTAAAATTGTAAAAAAATGATCAAAAATGTTAAAGTTTATAAGAACAAATTAAAAATTCAGTTTTTTGATAAAAGAGAATGCAGCTTTTTAAACATATGGTTGAGGGATCACGCAAGAGACAAGGATAGCTGGGATAAAAGGAGCAATCAAAGAAAGATTTTTACAGCAAAATTAGATCCTAACTTATATATAAAAAATGCAAAAATAAGAAAAGATGGTAAATCAATTGATATATTATGGTCCGATGAAAATAAAATCATTAATTACTCATCTAAATTTTTTATTAAAAACTCAATAAATCATAAAAGTAAAAAATCAAGTTTTAAACTTTGGACAAAAAATAAAGTAATCAAAGATAAATTTATTGATTTTGAAGAAGCGGTAACTGACAAGGGCTTTAAACTATTCCTAAACAAACTATACCAAAAAGGTTTTGTGGTCGTTAAAAATTGCAAAAATAATATGAGCTCTGTAGATAAAATTGCAAAAAAAATTGGTTACGTTAGAAACTCGATTTTTGGAGGACTTTGGAGTTTTGAGTCTGATAAAAACATGGCTGATAGTGCTTACACCCAAGAAGAATTAAGACCTCATACCGACTCAACTTACAGTAATGATGCACCTGGATTACAATTATTATTATGTTGCAAATATAAAGCAACAGGTGGAGAGTCTATATTAGTTGATGGCTTTAAAATTGCCGAAAAAATTAAAAAAGAAAAAAAAGACTTATATAATATATTAACCTCTTTTGAAGTAACAGGGCAGTATATAGGTGATGGTGTTTTCTTAGAAGCCAAAAGACCAGTTTTAAAATTAAATAAAGAAAATAATTTAATACAGGTTAGTTTTAATAACTATGATCGTGCAATTTTCAATGAGAATAATAAAAAAACCAAGAAATTTTATGATGCAATAAGAGAGTTTGATTTGATAGCAAATAATAAAGATTACCAATGGAGACACATATTAAAACCAGGTGAACTTTTAATTTTTAATAATTGGAGGGTATTACATGGAAGAGGATCATTTAAAGGAAACAGAAAAATTTTTGGTTGTTACATTAATAAAGAGGATTTTGATAGCTGTTGCAGAGTAAATAATTTAATCTAATGAAAATTAAATGAGTAAAACAACTTCTTTAATTTGCGCATTAATCACAACTTTTATTTGGGGCACAGCATTCATTGCACAAGACACAGGAATGGATAACATTGGTCCATTAACTTTCAACACTGCTAGATTTTATGTGGGGTTTATTACAGTTCTTCCTATAGCTCTTTACCTGGAAAAAGGTAAAATTTTAAGCGAAATAAATTCTAGTAAAAAATTGTTTTTTAAATTTCTAATATTTATGGGAATTTCTCTTTTTCTTGGGACAATATTACAGCAGACTGCTTTATTATATACAAATATCGCAAATGCTGCTTTTTTCACTGTTTTTTATGTTCCACTAGTGCCAATAATCCTTTTTTTAATTTACAAGATTAAAGTTCATTGGAGTATTTGGCCATCAATTATACTTTGCATAATAGGTGTTTATTTACTGAGTAACTTTTCCAATTCACAAATTATGTTAGGAGATTCTTTAGTTATTGCATGTTCAGTTTTCTGGGCATTGCATATTATTTTTGCGGGAAAATTTATGGAAAAATTTGATATTCCAATTTTTTTTGCTGCAATCCAAGCTTTATTTGTTGGATCGATATCTTTAGTGTTTGCATATTTGTTGGAAGAAATAGACTTGTCAAAAATAATTACTGAGCACTTATCTATTATTTATGCTGGTGTTTTTTCTGGTGGTATAGCTTTCACTTTGCAAATGTTTGCGCAAAAGAATATAGAAGAAGCTCCTGCTGCAATTATATATTCTTTAGAAGGTGTATTTGCTGCATTCGCAGGTTGGATTATTTTAAACCAATATTTAAATTTTAATAATATTTTAGGTTGTTTAATTATCTTAATTGCTGTTATATTATCTCAATTGTCTCCAAATTTAAAAAATCTAACTATAAATCATAAAGAATAATATTAATGATATAATTACTCTGTATAAAACAAATATATTTAGAGTAAATTTTTTTAAGTACAATAATAAAAATTTAATTGTCAAATATGAAAATATAAAAGAAAATAATGTTGATAAAATTATTGCTAAATTCAATCCTATATTGTTTGATGTAAAATCTTTCAATCCTAAAATACTTGCTGCTGTTAAAGCAGGTATTGAAAGAAAAAAAGATATCTTAGCACTATCGACTCTGTTAAATCCAATTATTCTTCCAGAAGTAATAGTTATACCTGATCTGCTTGCTCCAGGAATAAAAGCTAATATTTGAAAAAAACCAATAATAAAAATGTTTTTTAAGTTTAAATCTTTTTCTAGGTTTTTATTTTCAATTTTTTTATCTGAAATATATAATAATAGTCCAAAAATAAGAGTGCTCCATGCGATAATTTTTATATCACGAAGTTTATAAATTATTTCCAAATAATATAAGGCTGACCCGGCTAAAATAATAGGCATAGATCCGATGACTATAAGTTTGAGTATATTTTTATTTTCAAAAATTTTAACGAGATCTTTGAAAAAGTAACATACAATAGCTAATAATGAGCCAAAATGAAGACTTATATCTATTTCTAATGACTGAGCACTAAATTTGCCAATTTTAGAAATAAGAATTAAATGTGCTGATGAACTTACAGGTATAAATTCAGAAATGCCCTGAATGATTGATAAAAAAATTATTTCTAAATAATATGGAAACATAAAATTTTCTATCTAGTAAACATAAAATAAAGCAATTCAATGAATGCATAATAGCTATGCTTAAGTTGACAAAATTGCAGTAAAATAAAGGTTTTTTTAGAATATAGGTAAGTTGTATTGTCCTTATTATACTTTTATAAAATTAACTTTTGGTGTAGGAGTCCAACATTATGTCTGAAAAAATGCTCAAATTTGTTAATTTAGGTCAACAAACTCCACCTAAAAGAAAAATTAATGAAAGAAAAGAAGACTTTAACGAAATCTATAAAGAATTTATTACTGATAAAGCAAAAGAGCAATCAAGCAGATGTTCACAGTGCGGAGTTCCTTTTTGTCAAGTACATTGTCCTTTAAGTAACAATATACCTGATTGGTTAAAGTTAACTGCTGAAGGAAGATTAGAAGAAGCTTATCATTTATCACAAAGCACGAATAACATGCCTGAAGTCTGCGGAAGAATATGTCCCCAAGATCGTTTGTGTGAAGGAAATTGTGTCATAGAACAATCAGGACATGGAACAGTTACAATTGGTTCAGTGGAGAAATTTATAACTGAAAATGCGTGGGAAAAAGGTTGGGTCAAACCTATAGAAGTGAAGAATGAAAGATCGGAGTCTGTTGGAATAATTGGAGCTGGTCCAGCAGGGTTAGCATGCGCTGAAGAATTAAGAAAACAAGGTTTCAAAATTACTGTATATGACAGATACGATAGATCTGGAGGCTTGCTAATATATGGAATTCCAAATTTCAAATTAGAAAAACATGTTGTTCAAAGAAGAACTGAGCTACTTGAAAGAAGCGGAATAGAATTTGTTCACAATTTCGAAGTTGGCAAAGATGCAACTTTAAAAGATTTAAGAGAAAAGCACGAAGCAATTTTGATCGCAACAGGAGTATATAAAGCTAGAGAAATAGATTTACCTGGAAGTGATTTAGCAAATATTTTCCCAGCAATGGATTTTTTAACTGCTTCAAACAAAAAAGGTTTAGGGGATAAAGTAGATTTATTTGATGATGGTACGCTTAATGCCAAAGATAAGGATGTTGTTGTAATCGGTGGCGGAGATACAGCAATGGATTGTGTCAGAACTGCAATCAGACAAGAAGCTAAATCTGTTAAATGTTTATATAGAAGAGATAAAGATAATATGCCAGGATCTGCAAGAGAAGTTCAAAATGCAGAGGAAGAAGGGATAGAATTTGTTTGGTTGAGTAGTCCATGTAAATTTAATGGAAATAATAAAGTTGAAAGTGTTGATGTTAGCAGAATTAAACTCGGAGAACCTGATGAGAGCGGCAGAAGAAGCCCACAAATAATTAAAGACTCAAATTTTAAGATTAAAGCCGATATAGTAATAAAATCTTTAGGGTTTGATCCTGAAGATTTACCAAATTTATTTAATGAAGAAAAACTTAAAGTAACCAAATGGGGAACGATTAAAATAGATTTTAAATCTATGGAAACATCTGTACCAGGTGTTTTTGCTGCTGGTGATATTGTTAGAGGAGCTTCACTTGTTGTTTGGGCAATCAAAGATGGAAGAGAAGTGTCTGAATGTATTTCTAATTTCATTAATAATAAAAAAAAACAGAAAGTCGCTTGATGAGTTTACATGATAAAAACCTTAGAATTTTAAAGAATGGTCACGTTTATAATGAGAACATGGAACATGACGCCTGCGGTGTGGGTTTAGTCGCGTCTACTGAGGGAAAAAAAACTAGAGATGTTGTTGAATATGGCATAGAGGCTTTAAAGGCTGTTTGGCATCGGGGAGCTGTAGACGCTGATGGAAAAACTGGTGATGGAGCCGGAATACACATCGAGATACCTTCAAACTTCTTTGTAGAAAAAATAGAGGCTACAGGCCATCAACACAAGACAGAGGATAAAGTTTGTGTAGGAATGATATTTCTCCCTCGTAATGATTTTTCAGCTCAAGAAAGTTGCAGAACAATCGTCGAAACGGAACTTACCAATAATAATTTTTATATTTATGGATGGAGACAAGTTCCAGTAGATCCAAAAGTTCTAGGAGAAAAAGCTGAGTTAACAAGGCCTGAAATTACACAAATTTTATTTAAAACAAATAACGATCAAATTTCAGATAAAAAACTTGAGAGAAAATTATATGAAACTAGACGTAAAATTGAAAAAAAATGTAGAGATAAGCATTTAAATAATTTTTACATATGTTCATTTAGTTCAAAATCCATAATTTATAAAGGAATGTTTTTAGCAGAGGCCCTGTCTGATTTTTATTTAGATTTGAACGACAAAAGATTTATTTCAAGATACGCAATTTTTCATCAAAGATTTTCTACAAATACAGCTCCAAGCTGGGATTTAGCTCAACCATTTAGATCTATAGCCCATAATGGCGAAATTAATACTTTAAAAGGAAATATTAATTGGATGAAAGTGCATGAGGAAGAAATGTATAATTCAGATTATCATGATATAGAAAATTTAAAACCTGTTATACCAGAAGGAAATTCTGACTCTGCATCTTTGGATAATGTTTTTGAATTATTGAGCATGTCTGGCCACTCAGCACCCTTAGCTAAATTAATGTTGATACCAGATGCTTGGTCTAAAAAAAGCAAAATATTGCCATCTAATCAATTGAAATTATTTAATTTTTTGAACAGCACAATGGAACCTTGGGATGGTCCTGCTGCAATTGCAGCAACTGACAATGAGTGGGTTATTGCAGCATCAGACAGAAATGGATTGAGACCTTTAAGATTTACTATCACAAGAGACAAATTATTATTTGCAGGTTCAGAGACAGGTATGGTTGATCTCAATGAAAAAAAAATTTTAAAAAAAGGAAGATTAGGACCTGGAGAAATAATTGGGGTAAGAATTGAGAAAGGTAAAGTTTTTACTAATAGTCAAATTAAAGATTATTTAGCTAAAGAGTATAAAAATTTTAATAATCAAATTGTAGATTTGGATAAAAAAATATCTGTTGAGAGCGAAAAACATATTTACGACGGTTTAGAGCTAAAAAAACGTCAACACGTACTCGGATACAGTCTAGAGGACTTAGAATTGATCTTACATCCTATGGCAGAGGATGGAAAAGAGGCAACTGGATCCATGGGCGACGATACACCTTTAGCTGTTTTATCAGATAAATATAGACCATTATATCATTATTTTAGGCAAAATTTCAGCCAAGTAACAAATCCACCAATAGACTCTTTAAGAGAGAACAAAGTTATGAGTTTGAAAACAAGATTTGGAAATTTAGGAAACATTTTAGATTTTAAGAACTTAACACAAGAAAATATATATGTATTAAATTCTCCAATTTTATCAAACTCTCAATTCGAAAAATTTATTAACTATTTTGGAGAAAATCAAAAAATGTTTGACTGTACTTTTGATGAAAAAGAAAATCTCGAAGTATCATTAAATAAACTTAAAAGAAGCACGGAGACTGCAGTAAGACAAGGTGTAACACAAATTATTCTTACAGATAAAAATATTTCAGAAAATAGATATCCAATACCCACTTTGTTAAGTGTTGGCGCTGTACATACAAATTTAGTTAAACTCGGATTAAGAGGATATGTATCAATAAACGTACAAAGTGGAGAGTGTTTAGATACCCATTCTTTTGCCACAGTAATCGGAGTAGGTGCGACTACTGTAAACCCTTATTTAGCATTTGATAGTATTTATGAAAGACACAAACGAAAATTATTTACTCAAGTAAGTTATGAAGAATGTGTAAATAGATTTATTAAGTCTGTTAACCTTGGCTTATTAAAGATTATGTCAAAGATGGGTATATCAGTACTAAGTTCATACAGAGGAGGTTGTAATTTTGAAACTGTAGGATTAAGCAGGACTGTAGTTAATGATTTTTTTCCTGGAGTAACCTCAAAAATCTCTGGTATTGGCTTAAATGGTATAGAAAAAAAAATTAGAAGTATTCATAAAGACGCTTTTCAGACAAATTCTAATATATTACCTATAGGAGGTTTATATAGATATAGAAAAAATGGTGAAAAGCATCAGTATCAAGGAAAATTAATTCATCTTTTGCAAAGCGCTGTAACAAATTGTTCTTATGAGATTTATAAGAAATACGCAAATGGAATTTATGAAATGCCTCCAATAAATTTGAGAGATTTAGTAGGTTTTAATAAAAAAATATCAATAAATATTGAAGAGGTTGAGCCGGTAGAAAATATTTTAAAAAGGTTTGGAAGTGGGAGCATGTCTCATGGAGCACTTTCAAAAGAAGCACACGAGACACTTGCAGTAGCCATGAATAGGATAAAAGGAGCATCATGCAGCGGAGAGGGTGGAGAAGATGCTGAAAGATTTAAATTAATGTCTAATGGAGACTCGGCAAATTCAAGAGTAAAACAAATTGCTTCTGCAAGATTTGGTGTAACAGTTGACTATCTTAATAATTGTAATGAGATAGAAATTAAAATTGCACAAGGTGCAAAACCTGGTGAGGGTGGACAATTACCTGGATTTAAAGTAACCGATGATATTGCTAGACTAAGATACTCAACTCCCGGAGTAACTTTAATTTCCCCACCTCCTCATCACGACATATATTCTATTGAAGATCTAGCTCAACTTATATACGACCTTAAACAAATAAATCCAAAGGCTAGAGTAAGTGTAAAATTAGTTGCCTCTTCTGGGGTAGGTACGATTGCTGCAGGTGTTGCAAAAGCTAAAGCTGATATAATATTAATTTCAGGACATAACGGTGGTACTGGAGCGTCACCACAAACAAGCGTAAAGTATGTTGGAATACCCTGGGAAATGGGTTTAACAGAGGCAAATCAAGTGCTTACCCTAAATAATTTGCGACACACTGTAACCTTAAAAACAGATGGAGGAATAAAAACCGGACGAGATGTTATTGTCGCTGCTATGATGGGAGCTGAAGAATATGGAGTTGCAACTACTTCATTAGTTGCAATGGGGTGTATTATGGTTAGACAGTGTCACTCAAATACTTGTCCAGTTGGTGTTTGCACACAAGACGAAAAATTAAGAGAAAGGTTTTCAGGAACCCCAGAAAAAGTTGTAAATCTTTTTACTTTTATTGCTCAAGAAGTTAGAGAAATATTATCTGAATTAGGTTTCAAAAGCTTAAATGAAATCATCGGAAGAACAGATCTACTAAAACAAATTAGCAAAGGTTCACCAAATCTAGATGACCTTGATCTTAATCCACTATTTGTACAGGCGGACCCAGGTAAAAATAAAAGATATTGTGAGAAGCAAATAATAAATAAAGTTCCAGATACATTAGATCAAAAAATATGGCCAGAAGTAGAAGAATGTTTAGACAGTAAACAAAAAAACAACAAAACTTACGAAATTAAAAATACAGATAGAGCAGTTGGAACCCGTATTTCATACAATTTGTATAAAAAATTTGGTAATAATAAATTAGACGATAATAAAGTAGAGATTAATTTTATTGGATCTGCAGGACAATCTTTTGGCGCTTTTGGAACTAAAGGACTAAAGTTAAATTTAAAAGGAGACGCAAATGATTATGTAGCGAAAGGTCTTTCCGGAGCTACCATAATAATTAAACTTCAAGATGAAAGTAATCTAGTTTCAAATGAGAATACTATAATTGGTAACACAGTTTTATACGGCGCTACATCAGGAAATCTATTTGCATCTGGTCAAGCTGGAGAGAGATTTGCTGTTAGAAATTCAGGTGCCATTTCTGTAATTGAAGGTTGTGGAACAAATGGATGTGAATATATGACTGGAGGCAGTGTTGTAGTGCTTGGAGATATAGGTGATAATTTTGGGGCAGGTATGACTGGTGGTATGGCGTTCGTATACGACATTAATGATAATTTTGAAAAAAAAGTAAATTCCGAGACAGTAGTATGGCAAAGAGTAGAGACAGAATATTGGAAATCTTATCTGAAAAATTTAATTTTAAAACATTTTAAAGAGACTAATTCAAAAGTCTCTCAAAGAATTATCCAGAACTATCAAAATGAAATAAATAATTTTTATCAAGTATGTCCAAAAGAAATGTTGGACAAGTTACAAAATCCAATAACAAAAAACAAACTACAAAGTTTTGCAAGTTAAGAAAAATTTTTAATAATATTAACTAATTCACTCAAAATTTTTTTCTGATTTTTTTTTGTAAAGAGACTGTGGTTTCCGTTTTTGACAATTATTAGTTTTTTTTTATTTGTTGTAAATATTTTCATTAGTTTTTTTGAAAATTTTGGCGGTACTGCCTCATCTTTAGATCCATGGAACAATGAGATAGGGACATCTGTAACGATTTTATTATTTAATACTTTATTTTTCCTGCCATCTTTAATTAATTGATAAGTAATCGGGTATTCATAGCCACCGTGTTTTAAATAATATATACCATTTTTTTTGGTTTTATACTTCATCGTTTTTGAAAACTTTTTCCACATTACTCGTTCTAAAAACTCTGGTGCTGATCCTATACCAATAAATCCCTTTATTTGTTTTTTAAAATATTTAAATTGCAATGTTGAAATCCAAGATCCCATACTTGAACCGATCAAAATAAATTTTTTTTTTTTAATAAGTCTTTGTATGGTTATTTTAACTTGGTTTTTCCATTTTGTAATATTGCCTTTCTTAAAATCACCAGATGACTTTCCGTGTCCTGAATATTCAATAGCTACAAAACCTAATTTTAATTTATTACAAAATTTTATAAATCTCTTGGGCTTGTCACCATCTATATCAGACATAAATCCATGAAGAAAAACAACATACAAATTCTTCTTTAAGTTGTTTGTAAAGTACCTAATTTTGATATTACTTGATATTTTTAAGTGTTTAATTTTATTCATAAAAGTTTATTAGATTTATCACATAATATATAAATATTATAAATGTCATCAAAAAAAAAAGTTTTACAAGTAATTCCTAGACTCGGCCATGGCGGTGCAGAGACTGGATGCTTTGATCTAGCTCATTATCTGTATGAAAATAATTATAAATCTTACATAGCAACTAGTGGTGGTCCTCTCCTAAAATACATAAATAAAAAAAAAGTTAAAGTTTTTAGATTGCCAGTGCAAAGCAAAAATCCATTAGTAATATTTCTAAATACTATTATTTTGGTTTTTATAATAATAATATGTAATATTGACATTATACATGCAAGAAGTAGAGCTCCTGCCTGGTCATGTTTACTAGCAACAAAATTTACAAGAAGAAAATTTGTTACAACGTTCCATGGGACTTATAATTTTAATAACTCTCTAAAAAAATGGTATAACTCAGTGATGGTAAGATCAGATCTAGTTATTGCAGGAACAAACTTTATATTTTCTCACATAAAAAATAATTATTCAAAATATCTAAAATCTGATAAGAGATTTTTAGTTATTTTTAGAGGTATAAATATAGATTATTTTAATCCAAAAAAAATAAAAGAAAGTGACAAAATTTTATTAAAAAAAAAGTGGAATATTTCCGAAAATAAAAAGATCATTCTTTTACCTGGTAGACTTACAAATTGGAAAGGACAAGAAATTTTTATTGAAGCGATTAACAAACTAAAGAATATTTCAATAGAAAAAAACTTCTTAGCAATTATTCTCGGTAGTGATCAAGGTAGAAAGATATATAAAAAAAAATTAATACGTTTAGTAGAACAACATAGACTTAATAATGAAATAATGTTCGTTGAACACCTGGACTTAATGCCAATTGCTTATGAAATATCTGATATTATAGTATCAGCATCAATTGAACCCGAGGCCTTTGGCAGAGTGTCTGTTGAGGCACAAGCAATGGAAAAACCAATTGTCGCTAGTAATATTGGTGGATCGAATGAAACAATAATAAATGATAAAACGGGATTCTTATTTGAGGCAGGAAATTCAAAAAATTTAAGCGAAAAGTTAAATGAGGTACTTAATTTAAGTGATGTCACTAGAAATGGAATTGGAGCAGAAGGCAGAAAAAACGTTATTTCTAAATTTAATGTTGAAAAAATGTGTCATAGCACTTATTCAGAATACAATAGATTGATTAAATAATGCCAAACATAAAATTACCAGACGGAAAAAAAATAAATTTTCCCAATTCTGTCAACGGTATTCAGATTGCAAACAAGATAAGTAATTCTTTATCAAAAGATGCTTTGATTATGGAAGTTAATGGAGAATTAAAAGATTTAAATTATTTAATTGAAACTGACGCAACTGTAAAAATTTTTACGTCTAAAAATAAAGAAGGGCTTGAAACTATAAGACACGACACAGCACATATATTAGCGATGGCAGTTCAAGAGCTTTTTCCACATACACAAGTAACAATCGGACCAGTGATTGAAAATGGTTTTTATTACGATTTTGCTAGAAAAGAACCATTTACTGAAAGCGATTTAAAAAAAATTGAAAATAGAATGATAGAAATTGTAGATAGAAACGAAGAAACAAAAAGAGAAGTTTGGGATAGAGATAAAGCTATTAATCATTTTAAAAAAAAAGGTGAAATATATAAGGCTGAATTAATAGAGAGTATACCTACAAACGAAGAAGTATCTATTTATTTTCACGGTAAATGGCATGATTTATGTAGAGGACCTCATTTATCTTCTACGGGTAAAATTGGAAAATATTTTAAACTAACAAAAGTAGCCGGTGCATATTGGAGAGGAGACTCTAAAAATGAAATGTTACAAAGAATTTATGGAACTTCTTGGTCAACTAAAAAAGATCTAGACTCATATCTTTCTATGATCGAAGAAGCCGAAAAAAGAGATCATAGAAAAATCGGAAAAGAAATGGATTTATTTCACTTTAGAGAGGAAAGTCCTGGCTCTGTATTTTGGCATCAAAAAGGTTGGAGTTTATTCCAAAAATTAGTCTCATACATGAGAGATAAACAAAATAAAGCTGGTTATAATGAAGTCAATACTCCAGAAATTTTAGATAGATCTCTGTGGGAAAAATCAGGTCATTGGGAAAAATTTGGTTCAAATATGTATACATCGACTACACCAGATGAAAAAGTTTTTGCGATAAAGCCCATGAACTGTCCAGGTTGTGTTCAAATATTTAATCAAGGTTTAAAAAGTTATAGGGACTTACCACTAAAAATGTCCGAATTTGGAAAGGTTCACAGATATGAGCCATCTGGAGCATTACATGGTTTACTGAGAGTGAGAGCTTTTACACAAGACGATGCACATATTTTCTGTTCGGAGGAACAAATAACAGAGGAGTGTTTGTCAGTTACACAGCTGATTTTGGATATTTATAAAGATTTGGGTTTTGAAAGTATAATATTAAAATATTCGGATAGACCTAAATTAAGAGTTGGTGAAGATAATGTTTGGGATAAGTCAGAGGAAGCACTATTAAAAGCCATTGATAAAACAAATCTTGAATACTCAATTAATAAAGGTGAGGGTGCGTTTTACGGACCAAAAATAGAATTTGTTTTAAGAGATGCAATTGGAAGAGATTGGCA